>Ga0187889_10002415_pt1 | contig 18211 bp, 13 predicted proteins | sample June2016WEW_7_10_2_FD_132992 | JGI IMG/M metagenome (GOLD analysis project Ga0187889, IMG submission 132992) | Peatland microbial communities from SPRUCE experiment site at the Marcell Experimental Forest, Minnesota, USA - June2016WEW_7_100 | ecosystem: Environmental > Terrestrial > Soil >... | reverse complement strand
TTTTTTGTGCGGGCGAAGGGACTCGAACCCCCACCCCCGAAGGGACCGGGACCTAAACCCGGCGCGTCTGCCAATTCCGCCACGCCCGCGTGGTTCGCCCGAGCGTACCCCCGACTGCTCCGTGGCCCCGTGGTGCGCCGGTGGGTCTGTCCCGACCTGCCAGTCCGGTAACCTGCGATAGCGGTTCGGCCAATGTCGAGTCCGATGAGGAGGAGCGCAATGTCCACCCGTCCGGTCGCCGAGGGGATCGAAGCGGTGACCATCAGTTCGGAGTACAGCGCAGGCGATCGGGCCGGCGAGATCTATCAGCGCCTCCTGCGCGAGCGCATCGTGTTCCTCGGCACCCAAGTCGACCAGACCTCGGCCAACCTGATCTGCGCCCAGCTGCTCCTCCTCGAGGCAGAGGATCGGGAACGCGACATCTCGCTCTACATCAATTCGCCAGGTGGCTCGGTGACCGATGGTTTGGCGATCTACGACACGATGCAGTACGTCCGTTGCGACGTGTCGACCATCTGCCTGGGTTTGGCGGCGTCGATGGGCCAGTTCTTGCTCTGTGCCGGTGCTCCAGGCAAGCGGTACGCCCTGCCACACAGCCGGATCCTGATGCACCAGCCGTCGGGCCAGATGCAAGGGCAGGCTGCAGACATCGCCATCCAGGCGGAGCAGATCATCTACCTGAAGCGGATGATGGCCGAGCGAATCGCTCTGCACACGGGCCAGACGATCGAACGGATCGAGGCCGACTCTGACCGTGACCGGTGGTTCACTGCCCAAGAAGCTTTGGACTATGGCTTTATCGACCGCGTGATCGACCGCTCCACTTTGAAGGCGACGACCTGAGCTCCTCAGGAACCGCCGTCTAGTCCCTGCCGGCCAAACGGCTGCGGAAGGGCTCTGGACGTCGGCGACTCGAGCGAAGGCGCGCCCTAGGGCACCGAGCCGAAGGCAGTTATTGGTTCCGAGTGGGCGTTGGCAGCCACTTCGCTGTACAAGCGGCTGGTCCCGGAACGAAGGACGCTGCCATTCGCCGTTGCCAGCCAGTAGCCTTTCCCCGACGAGCTCGCGGCGATGCCGACGACCGGCGAGCGGACGTTCTCGTGAGACTTCGAGCCGTCCGTCCCCACGCCGTATGAGTACACGTCACCGTTCTGAGCGGCGAGCCAGTAGCCGGCTCCGTCGAGCCTGGCCGCTATGGCGACGATCGGCGACGGCAGTTTGAGCGCGGCCGCAGAGCCAAAGTCCGGGGCATCTTCGGCGTAGACCGCACCCCGGGAAGTCACAACCCAGTAGCCCCCGGTCAGGGGGTCGACCGCGATCCCGACGACGGCCCCGTCGGTAGAGAGGCCACCTCGAGAACCGCCGTATTTCGCACCACCGAACGTGTACACAGAGCCGTCGGCAGCCACGACGAAGTACCCGTTTCCTTCTGGGGTCGCGGCGATGCCAACCACCGGAGCTCCGGGCGGCACCGGCCCGCCGCGCCAGGCACTGCCACGAAGGTCCCCGTACCACTTGGCGTTGCCAAAGGCGTACACGGAGCCATCCGCGAGTAGGAGCCAGTAACCTTCCCCGTCTGGAGCAGAGGCCATCGAGACGACGTTCGAAGGCAGGACGGCGGTGTTCAAACCACCGCAGTACGACAGATTGCCGAAGTCGAACACTGCGCCGTCACTGGTCGCCAGGCGGTAGCCGATGCCGTTGTCACTGGCTGGAGAGCACGGCTCTTGCAGGACCGAGAGCGGGTCGGCGATTCCGGTGCGCTCCGCGTTCGCCCTCCATTCGGGCCAAGCCGGCGGGTTGGACGCAGCCGGCGCAGTTGGAAATGGGTACGCGACCAGCTTTGCCGGCGCGTTCGGTCCTCCGCAGGCGAAGTAGAGCATCCAGCCATTTCCCGGTGTGCCGGGCACATAGGCGACTGCCGCGCTGCTAGTTGTGTCGCAGCCCGGTTCGAGTGCGGGCTGTTTGCCTCCGGAGATGCTGAGGACCTTCCCGCTGTTGCCTGCGAGCACGTACAGCCCCCGAGCAGCACCGACCAGCACATCGTCTCCGTCATTGGAGCCGCCCGTGAGGTCCACTAGCACCGGAGACGACGTGGCTTGGTTGCGAGCATCGAAGATCCGGGACCAGATCTGATGGCCCGAGCCACTCCAAGCGCTCACGGTCGCAGGACCCTTCTTGCACTGGGCACAAGATGTCGAGACGACCGCAAGCTGGCCGTCGATCCGCCCGATGGCCGGTGAGCCGAAGGTCGGCCCGCGCGCGGTGACCGGCCAACCCGGCACGTTCTGACCGTCGTCGGCGTAGACCGCGATGATCTCGTTGCTGGCTGCGCTGCCGTAACCCGAGTAGAAGCTGGTCCCAACGACGACGGCCGGTCGTCCCGTGCTGTTGAGAATTCCGACCGTGGGGCTCGACCAGATCGTCTGGTCGGTGCACCGTTGCCACATGAGCTTCGGGCCGGAGACGAGGTAGCGGTAGTCGACGATCCACCCCCCGCGGCATCCGTCGAGACCGCTCGCGTCCCCGCCCATGATGATGTCGTCGCGGCCCGTGTGGCTCGTGTCCGCCAGGGTCGGCGACGACCAGATCGTGTCAGCTCGCTGGATTGGGAAGCCGGGCACGAGATGTCCGTCCGGCTGCAGTGCGTAGATGTTGTGGTCGTAGGAGCCGAAGACGATGTCGAGCCGGCCTGTTCCGGTGATGTCACCGACGGCCGGCGTCGCAAAGACGGGGTCGGAGTAGTCGTCGGGGGCGGTCCGAGCCCAAGGGTTGAACGTGCGCCGCGTCTGGAAGACGAACCGTACCCTTCCACTCGCGTAGAAGGCTTCGAGCCCGCCCTGTTGGTCAGCCCTCCAGATCGAGCCGGCACCCACGATGATCGAGGGTGGCCGGTCCGGACCGTCGAGATACGCGACGGCAGGGCTCGAGTCGACGGCCGTCGGCGTCGGGCTGTTGATGTGCACCCACTGGGGCCAACCCGGCAGCTCACGACCCGACTTCGCGTTGACTACGTAGATCTCGCCGGAAAGCGTTGCGAGAACGACGGCCTTGACGCCGTCGATCGTCGCGACGACAGGTGAGCTCATCCACACGGAGCCGAGCTTCGTGAGAGACCACAACGAATTCTGAAAGTCGTGGATCTTCGAGACGCTCGTGCGGCGGGGAGCGCCTGTTGCAGTGGAGGTTCGCACACCTGCCGAAGCCGCCGAGAAAGCGGGGACGGTGAAAGCAGCTATGAGACAGGCAGCGACAACGCACGGGACCAGGCTCCGGCGCCTCGTCACCCGGCATTGGCCCATGTCACAATGGCCGCTGTGGCGAGAGTCCATGGACCCAGTTTAGTCGCGTGTCTCACCCCTAGTGGTCAAGCGAGCACTTAAAGTGGGATTCTCTACCGGTAAGGCTCGAATCGCCTTTGTGGCACCGCGGTATGGAGATGCCGTAGTGGGCGGTTCGGAGGCTGTCGTGCGCGAGGCCGCGCAAGGCCTCGCCGAGCGCGGTTACGAAGTCGACGTGCTGACGACCTGCGCCCAAGACCACTTCACGTGGGCGAACGAATTCCCACCAGGCGTGGCCGCAGATGGGTCGGTGACCGTTCGACGGTTCCCAACCTTGCAGAACCGGGACCACCACGGTTGGGACCGGGCGCAGGAGAAGATCTTGTCGGGTGACCAATTGGACGAGCTCGACGAGCTCGCTTGGAGCAACGGACGCTTTCGCGTCCCGGACCTCTACCTCTACCTCTCCGGCCATGCAGCGGAGTACGCGGCCATCGTGTTCTCGCCCTACTTGTTCTGGACGACCCTCTACTGCGCTGGGATCGCGCCCGAGCGGACAGTCCTCATGCCCTGTCTGCACGACGAGCCTTACGCGTATCTCCGATCTGTGGCCGCCGCACTGGCGTCCGCCGCAGTCGTGTGGTTCCTCTCCGAGCCGGAGCACCAGTTGGCCCATCGGCTCGCGCCGGTGGCTGCTCACCATTCGGTGGTCGGCGCGGCGGTCAAGATACCCGAGTCCTACGACCCGGATGGTTTTCGCGAACGGCACAACTTGATGCGCCCGTATGTGCTGTACGCAGGCAGACGGGAGGGCGGCAAGGGCTGGCAGGAGCTCATGGCCGGCTTCGGGCTCGCAGTTCGCCGTCACCACCTGCCGTTCGATCTCGTGACCGTGGGCGTCGGCCACGCTCAGGTGCCGGCGTCGCTCGAGGACCGGATCGTCGATCTCGGCTACCTCGCGCCTGGCGAGGTCCCGGACGCGTTTGCCGCCGCGGACGCGTTCGTGCAACCGAGCGCGAACGAGAGCTTCTCGCGCACGATCATGGAAGCCTGGCTCGCCGAGACGGTCGTCATCGCGAGCGGAGCGAGCGACGTCGTCACGTGGCACTGTGAGCGGTCGGGAGGAGGCCTCGTTTACGCCGACGAGCTCGAGCTCGGCCAGTGTTTGCGGTTCGTCGCACAAGCGCCGGAGCAGGCCGCGCAGCTGGCGCGCATGGGGCGGGACTACGTTCTCGCCAACTACCGGTGGCCGTTGGTGCTCGATGCCATGGAGCGCTCGCTCGAGGACCTCCTGTGAGATCGAGTGAGCGGCCGAGCCGCGGGCGTGGCAGGTAACGGCTGTGAGGATCCTGGTCGTCGGTTCGCTTCCCCCGTCGGAGTCCGCCCGCGCCGAGGCTCTGCGCGTGGAGGTCGTCGGGCTGCTTGCCGAAGGGCATACGGTCGAGGTTGTCGCGTTGGATCCGGTCGCAACTGCCCACCGCTACTTGACCATGGGTGGGATACCGGGATGCGTGAGGATCGCGACGATGGTCTCAGGCTTCGACTCGGTCGTTGTGCAGCTTCAGCCGGGTCTGCCAGTGCGGGAGCGAGCCGGATCGCTGGAGCGAAACTTGTCTCTCGTCGCATTGTCGTTCGCGTTGCGACGCGGGCGTCAGGTCGTCATTCGCCTTGAGCGCCTGGACGATCTTCCAGGTGGTGCCGGCGGCCGTGCCGCCCTTTTTCTGTGGCGCAGCGCGGAGCGGATCGTTGTGGGAGGTGACGATCAGCGAGCTGCCTTTTTCGCTGCGGTGGGAAGACCGGCAGAGGCCATGGTCATCGGTTCTTCTCGTGAGCACGATGTGCACGAGGTCGATGCCGACGACCTCGGATGGGGCGAGGGCACCGACACCTCAGCCGAGAACGTGCTCGAGCTCGTGCGTAAGAGGGCGGCTCGAGAAAGGCGACAGCTTGCGGCATCCGAGTCGGCACACTTCGCCGGTTGGGACAGGCTTCCGGCATCCGGGACCGCATTCACCGAGCTGGATTCGGCCGTATCGCAGTCTCCCCAGGGACCGCGTACGCCCGGCGATCTGGCCCGCTCAGCTCTTGCGGTCGCCGACCGGCGACCGCTGCTCCGTCCGGCGGTGAGGGTCGTTCGCGCTGGCTTCAGGAGCGCTAGGGCCTTGCTTCAACCGGACCGATCCGACTGAGGACGCCGGGCTCGCCGGGCTCGACCACGGTTCTCGTCATCCGACCACGGCCGAGGTCTCGTCGAGAATGTCGAGAAGCGCGCGCGCTGCGACCTTGAAGGTGTGGGCACCGGCGTAGCTACGCGCCCGTATGCTGAGCGCTTGTCGCGCTGCTGGGTCGTCGAGGAGCCTCGTGCAAGCCTCAGCGAGGTCGGCCGTCGTGACGTCCACCGGGACCTTGACGGCAACACCTTCAGGCAGATCGCCCATCCATCCGATGTCGGTCACGATCATGGGCACCCCGCAAGCAAGGCAGTCACCGACTGCCGCGGACGCCTCGCCCGAGAAGGACGCCCGTAGCTGCACCGCGAGCTCGGCCCGTCTCAACCAGCCCAGGTAAACCTCGGCATCGACTCGCCCGGTGATGAACAGTCGCCCGTCCAGGCCGAGCGCCTCACCGAGCGTCCCGAGCCTGCTGGCCAACTCGGTGCTGATGGGCCCGACGAGGGCAACCACGAGGTCCGGGTGCTCGGCCGCCAAGGTCGCGAAGCAGTGCAAGACCTTGTCGGGCTGCTTGATCGGGTCGACGATGCCGAAGCTGGCAAGTACCCGAGCCCCAGGCTCGACGGCGACAACATCGGAAGGTGAGCTGCCTCGGGTTCGGAGTGCCTCGGTGGCGAACCCCACGACTCCGACGCGTGGCGCGAGGCCCGGTCCGGCCTCGACGCGCGCCAAACGGGCGGCGGCCTGCGACGTCACGAGGAAGCGGTCCGCGAGACCGATGATCTCACGCGCCATGAGCAAGTCGCAGTACTCCGCCTCGGTCCGCGTGACTTCGCCCGTCGAGGTCAGTTCCTCGGGCAGGAGCGGCCCGTAGATCCGACGCAGAGTGCCGGGAACCCCTTCCGCCACGGCTGTTCTCGAGTCCGCAGCGAAACGGTACAGGCCGCTCAACCTCACGTCGTGGGCCAGAACCGTCCCACCTCGGCGGCGGAGCGACGCCAACGCCGCCGTATGGAACTCGCTGTTGCCGAGGACGAAGACGATGTCGTCGTAGCCCCCTGTGGCGGCTTCGACGCTGAGCAGGCGGCGCGCGTCGTAGATCGCGAGTCCCGACGGGGCGCTGGGTTGCCCAGGCGAGAAGTCGAGGCCGTCGGCGAAGCAGTCGATGTCCAGATCACCGAGAGCGGCCAGTTCTTCGACGAGGCGGAAGCTGTAATTCGCGATCCCAGAAGCCACAGGCGGAAACGGCGAGACTACCGCGAGACGACGGCGACGGCGCCATGGCCGGTCGGGCCGGGACAACAGTGCTTCGTAGACGGCCGCGGTCCGATTCGCAACGTCGGCCCATGTCGTTCGGGACGCCAAGGCGTGCTGACGCGACGTTTCGCGGAAGGTTTCGTCGCACAGGCCCCGCTCGATCGAGGCGCTGATTGCCGCCGGACTCGACGGGTCGAAACGGGCTTCGGGCGCGACCAAGTCCCTCGAGGGGTCTACATCCGACACGATCACGACGGCGCCGCACGCCATCGCTTCTGCGACGGGAAGACCGTAGCCGTGGAAGAGAGAAGGGAAGCACACGAGCTCGGCCGCCTGGTAGAGGCGAGGCATTGACTCCTTCGACACGACTCCTGTGCACAGGACTCGCCCGCCGATGCCCTCGGCAGCCGCCAGGTTCGTGAACTGGCTCGCAGTCGTTTCGGGAAAGTACCCGGAGAGGACAAGTTGACGCGAGTTGCGCAATGCCTCAGGCAAGCGGGCGAAGGCGACGATGAGCGCTTCGACGTTGTCTTGACCGTCGTTGCCGGCAGGGTACAGGACAAAGGAGGGATCGAGGTCGGGCACGCCTGCCTGCGCCAGCAAGAGGGCATCGTCTCGTGACGCGACGGGCACGAAACTGCGCTCTGTGCCCGCGCCGACAACGTGCAACTTCCTCGGGTCGACGCCGAGGTTCCTCACCAGCGACCGACTCGTTGCCGGTGAGATCGTGAGCAGTGCGTCGGCGGCGCGCAGTACCTCCAGACGGCCCGAGTACCTGGCCCTGCGCCGGAGGTCGTCGAGGGAAGAGCCGTCGTGCCCGGGAGTGACCCGGTCGTACACGGTCGCGCAGAAACGCAGGCCCCGCCAGTGGGCCCATCGAGGCCATATGCGGCCTATCGGCACGCCGAGATCGACCGCCGAGAGCGCGTGGAGCACGCGAGCTCCTGGGACAAACGGTTCGGACACCCCCGCGTACTCGACTTTTCCCGAGCCCAGGAGGGGCCCAAGATCGCCGGGTGGCAGTAGGTCGGGATTCAGCAGGTAGCGGCCTACCAGCTGAGGGTATCCCCGCTCGAGGGCCACCGCGAGCTCATAGGCGTAGCGGGCAACCTCCTGGTCCCGCAAGCCCGGGCCCTGGAGGGCTTGAAGGTCGAGTACGACGGGACCGGGGATCATGCCGAAGGGGACCAAGCCTCAGTGCCGCGACGGGTCCTCGGAGGCAGAAGACGTCCCTGCCTCATCGCGAGGCCGGTTCTCCGTGCTCTCGCTGGACCCGGCCGCCGTCACCCCGGCTGCCGTCATCTCGGCCGCCGTGACTTGGCGGAGAGAGTCTTCGACCGCCTCGAGACGGCTCGAGGCGGTAACGAGAAGACGACCGAGCAGCTCGGTCGTCTGGTTGCTCATCTCGACCTGCACTTTGACGATGTCGGTCAGTTCGGCAACCTGGTTCTGCAGCTGGGTGACGCGTTCGAGCGCGTCCGCGAGCGGCAGCGTGACACGTCTGTCGAACTTTGTCGTCAAGCTGGTCTTCGCCTGGCGCCAACCTCCTCGGCCGATGGACGCCACGGTCAATCGTCTCCTTCGGTGCGCTCGTTCCGGGGTGGAGCTTACCGGCTCGTGCCCAAGCGAGGTGGTGACACCGGTTGCGCCAAAGCTTGCCGCGTCTGCCGGGAAGAGCCTTTCTTGGCTAGGGTGCGAGGGATGAAAGTTCCAGGGACGGCTCCGCTGCTCGCCGCGGATAGTGGCGACCAGCGGCAACTCCCATCGCGCGTCGTATCTGCGAAGGTGAGCCTGCGCAATCGGTTCGTCGAGATCTGGCAGGCCCGCGAGCTGGTCGTCTTCCTCATCCGCAAGGAGCTGAAGGTCCGCTACAAGAACAGCGTCCTCGGCTTCTTGTGGTCGTTCCTGAACCCCGCGTTGATCCTCTGCGTCTACTACGTGGTGTTCAAGTTCTTCCTGAACAACCACATCGTGTACTTCGCGATCTACCTGTTCGCGGGGCTCCTTCCCTGGAACCTGTTCAACAACTCGCTGCTCAGCTCGGCAGGCGTGCTCGTCGCCCAGGCAGGGATCGTGAAGAAAGTGTCGTTCCCCCGTGAGATCCTCGCCCTCGCCCAGGTGGGCACCGCGATGTGCTACTTCTTCTTCCAGGCCTGCATCATGCTGGCCTTCCTCATCGGGTTCGGTGTCATGCCGGACTGGAAGTACGCGCCCGTCATGATCTTCGCCCTCGTCTGCGACATCGTGCTGTCGGCAGCGCTCGCGGTCTTCCTGTCGGCGGTGACCGTCTACCTGCGCGACGTCCAGCACCTGATCGAGGTCGCGCTCGTGGCGGGGTTCTTCAGCGCACCGATCGTCTACCCGTTCGCCACCGTTGGCCATAAGTTGGCCGCGCACGGCGTCTTGTGGGTCTACTTCTGCAACCCCCTCGTCTCTATCGTGCTCTCCTTCCAGCGGTTCATCTACGGGACGGTGGCGCCGCGCGACAACCCGTACCCGCTGGCGAGCTACGGGGAGCAGTGGTACCTGCTCGTGCTCGGCATCGTCCTTGCCGTCTCCGTGTTGCTCTTCTTGATTGCCATGCTGATCTTCGGCAGGGTCGAGGGCAACTTCGCCGAGGAGCTCTGAGCCGCCCTGCAAACGGCGATCGACGTCCAGACGGTCTCGAAGCGATTTCGCCTCTACAAGGAGAAGTACACCTCTTTGAAGGAGCGGATACTGCACGCGGGGCATGTGCCCTTCAATGACTTTTGGGCGCTCAGGGATGTCGAATTCGAGGTCCACACCGGCGAGACGTTCGGGATCATCGGACGGAACGGCTCTGGCAAGTCGACCCTGCTCAAGTGCATCGCGGGCATCTTGCAGCCCACTTCGGGCCAGATCGTCGTCCGCGGGCAGGTCGCGGCGATGCTCGAGCTCGGCGCCGGCTTTCAACCCGAGCTGTCAGGAAGGGACAACATCTTCCTGAACGCTTCACTGCTGGGTCTCTCGCGCCGCGAGATCGAACGCCGCTTCGACGCCATCGTCGCGTTCGCGGAGCTCGAGGAGTTCATCGACAACCAGGTACGTTTCTACTCGTCGGGCATGTACGTCCGCCTCGGGTTTGCGGTTGCCGTGAACGTCGAGCCTGACGTGTTGCTCATCGACGAGGTGCTCGCCGTCGGGGACGAACGATTCCAGCAGAAGTGCATGGAACGCGTGCACCAGTTCCAAGACGAGGGCCGGACGATCATCCTCGTGTCGCATTCAGCTGACGTCGTGCGCCAAGTCTGCGACCGTGTCGTCGTGCTCGAGAGCGGCAAGGTCGTGACCGTTGCTCCGCCTGGTGAGGCGATCAGGGCGTTCCGCGACTGCCTGCTCGCCGGTGAAGTGCCCGTCGCGTTGCCGGCAGAGGAGCCTGACCCGACCGGAGCCGTCGAAGTCGTTGTCCAACCGGAGAGGCGTGTGGTGATCACCGATGCGGTCGCCCGCCATTCCGGCCCAGCCGGCCGTACCTTCCTCATTCCCGGGGACTCTTTTCGACTCGAGCTCTTGTTCCAGGTGAACGAGCCGCTCACCAACGTGGCGTTCGGCTGCGAGGTGATCAACTCGAGCGGCGCCCCGGTGTTCAACTGCGACAGCGCGATGCCTGAGATCAGCCAGATTCATGATCTCCCGCCAGGCCGCTACCGCGTGGACTTCGATTTCGAACACCTTCCGCTGCTCGACGGTTCCTTTACGATCAACGCCCGGATCCAAGATGCCGGTGGCGGTGTCGTTCATGCCCGCCTCGAGCCCGCCGCCAGCTTCGAGATCGTGAACCCAGGAGGGGCGACGGGATTCGTGGCGTTGCCGCTCCGGATCGGGCTCTCCTCATCACCCGTGTCCAGCTCGGCGAAGGCGGCTGCCGGATGACCTCCGAGGTCGTCGCGGAGATCGAAGCGCAGGTGAGTCAGCTGCGTGCAGCAGGGCAGGTCCCTCCTGGGCTAGAGGACGAGCTCGACAGGTGCTTCGAGGATGTCGCAGAGGTGAGCTTGGCTGCCGTGGGAAAAGCGATGTCAGGCGTCTCCGGGCCCGCGACCGACCCGATCGCCGGTTCTGCAGGCCCGATGAGCCTGGCGCAGCTTCGCAAGCAGGCAACGACGGCGGCGCGCAGGCTCTTGGGGCCCTCGTTCCGTCGCCTCGAACGACGGGGAGCGCTCGGCGTGGCCCGGCTGGGCGAAGCTGCATCGATTCGAGCGCATGTCACCGCGGACCACTTGGAACGGCTCGCCGCACGCTCGCCGTGGGCTTCGCGCGTCCTCTCAGCAGCTCGGCCCGGCGAGGCGGCTATGTCGGCTGCCGGGACGACGCACCCGTCGATCGAAGGCCCGCTCTTGGCCTGGGTTCTCGAGCGCTTGAGTGCCGCGCCACCGGAGGAGGCCCGGGAGGTCCCTGGTCTCGTGCTGCACGCCGAGTGCGGTGACGGGCGGGTCGTGGAGGCGCTCGCCGCCCGAGGTCTCGACGCGCGAGGCGCTGATCCCCGTTCGCCGGTTCGAGCTGACGGAGACACGAGAATTGTCGCGGCGGGTGCCTTGGAGTACCTCGGCGCGACATTGAGCGGGACGCTCGACGGGTTGCTGCTGACCGGTGTTGTGGATCGCCTGCGGCCAGGCGAGGGCCGCGCGTTGGCACAGCTTGCTGCGCGCTGTCTCGCCCCAGGGGGGGTCGTCGTGCTCGTGAGCGCACGACCCGAAGCCGTCGTGGCGATGGACCCGGTAGCTGCCGACCTCGCACACGGGCGCCCGCTGCACCCGGTCACGTGGTGCCATCTTCTCGCCCGCTACGGGCTTTCCGTGCTGGCGACCTTTGAGCCTGACCCGAGTGAGCCGGACGTCTTCGCCGTCTCCGCGCAGCGCCTGGTGCCGGCCATGCTTGGCGGCAAGGACCATGCATGAGGACCCGGCCGGTTCGAATCGACCAGGTCATTCCCTCCATTGTCGAGCGTGACGCTGTCAGCCACCACACGCTGGAGGCCCAGCGTGTCTTGCATTCGATGGGGTTTGTCTCGGAGATCTACGCCTGCAGCATGGGACCAGGGCTCGCCGGCCGGGTCCACCCCCTTTCGGAGCTCCCTCGCGAGCGGAGCGAGCGTCAATGGGTCTGCTACCAGGCCTCGATCGGCTCGCCCGCTGCGGACGCGGTTGCCTCGCACCCGGGCTTGAAGCTCGTCGACTACCACAACATCAGCCCCTCCGAGCTCATCGAGCGATGGATGCCCCACCTCGGTGGGGAAGTCCGGCTCGGGCGCAGGCAACTGGCCGAGCTGGCGCCTGTTGTCGAGCTCGGGTTCGCCGACTCGGAGTTCAACCGCGTCGAGCTCGAGGAGGTCGGCTATCGCCACACGATGGTCGCTCCTCTCATGGTCGACACCGCGAACTTCTACTCCCCCCCCGATCCGCGGGTGGTCGATCGCCTCGAGGCGGCACGCGGACTCGGCGGGCACGATTGGCTCTTCGTCGGGCAGATGTTGCCGCACAAGGCGCATCACGACGTCATCAAGGCGCTCGCGTGCGCCCGGAAGATGTTCGATCCGGAGGCCCGCCTTCACCTGGTCGGCCGGGAGAGCTGCCCTGCGTATGCGGACGCCTTGCGCAGGTTCGTGTCCGCACTTGGCTTGACCACCGCCGTAGAGTTCGTGGGCTCGATCAGTCCCGGTGAGCTCTCGGCCTACTACGCGAGCTCAGACGTGCTCGTGTGCTGCTCGGAGCATGAGGGCTTCTGCGTACCGCTGCTGGAGGCGATGCACCACAAGCTACCGGTGGTCGCCTATGGCGTCGCCGCCGTTCCCGAGACGCTGCTGGATGCCGGGATCGTCCTGCCCTCGAAGTCGCCCGTGCTGGTCGCCACTGCTGTTCAGCGCTTGCTGACCGATCACCAGCTGCACGACTCGCTTGTGAGCGCGGGTCTGAGGCGTACCCGTTCTTTCACCGTCGAGGGCGCCAGGCGCGCTTTTGCACAGGCGATCGAGCAGGTGTTGCAGGCCGCTTCAGAGTGCCGCTAGGGCGGCGGGAAGCAGCACCGGGACGTGCTCGGCGTAGGCGACCTGGCTACTTGACGAGCATCACCGCATGGTGCGAAACGATGGGAATCAAAGAACCACAGCAGTAACATGGCGCACATCCGCAACATGAGGCGGTGTGCCGCCGCACTCGTATGTGTGTCGCTTGGCATTCTCGCCGGGCCGGTCGTGCTCGCCCCCGGTGCCGCAGCGACGGCGCCCTCTCCGATCGCGCCGTTCCCCGCGCCGAACGTCGACTTCGTCGGGTTCGGCAACGGATCCGGGCTAGGCATGGGCCAATGGGGAGCCTTCGGATACGCCGCGCTCGACCACGAGAACTACCAATGGATTCTCGCTCACTACTACGGCGGGACGGCACTGTCATCCAGTGACAACTTGGTGTCGACGGACCCGACGATCTCGGTCGATCTCAACGAGAACGACCGAGATCCCGTCGTCGTCACATCGCAGTCCGCGTTCTCGTTCGGAGGCGAGACGTTTCTTGGCGGCCAAGCCGTCCGCGCAGTTCTGTCGCAGGGCTCGTGGACCCTCGCGCAAGCCGCAGGATGCTCATCGACGAAGTGGACGCCGGTCGCGTCGAATGTGGCAGATCCCGTCGCCGTGCCGTCCTCGGTGCAGCGTTCTGCAACCTTGAACCAGGTGCTGACGATCTGCGAGCACGACGGCGTCGATCTTGCGGTCCGCGGGACCGTCGAGGCGTACGACTCGCCCGCTGGCGCGGTCACGCTGAACATCCTCCCGATCGAGGAATACGTCCGAAGTGTCGTCTCCGCCGAAGTGTCGTGGTCGTGGGGGCTCTTCGGAGGCCGAACGGGGTCCCCTCAGGGCCACTCCTGGGGCTTCCAGGCGCTCGAGGCGCAGGCCATCGCGACGCGGTCCTACGCCGCAGCCGAGCTCGCTTCGGGCGGCTGGGCACCATATGCGACTTCGTGCGACTCCTACTGCCAGTCGTACCCGGGCATGGCGGACGAGAGCCCAATGCTGAACGAAGCCGTGGCCGACACCGCGGGCCAGATCCTCGAGCAGCCCGTCACACCCGTCACGACCGGCATGCCCGGCATGCCCGGCTCACGCGTCACACCCGGCACACCTGCCACGCCCGTGCTTGCCGAGTACTCCGCGTCCAGTGGCGGCTACACCGTGAGTGGGCCGTTTCCCGGTGTGGTGGACCGCGGCGACTCGGTCTGCATCAAGAGCAGGTACTACACATGCAATCCGTGCCACAAATGGTGGGCGTCGGTCCCGGTGAGCGCCGTCGAGAAAGCGTTCCCCTCTGTCGGTACCCTTGCCGCAGTTGACGTCACACAGCGCAACGGCGTCGGGCCTCTCGGCGGGCGGGTCGAGACCGTCGAGATCATCGGCACGACGGGCGCCGAGGTCTCCGCCGCCGCCTCCGCTCTGGGAGCACTGCTCGGTGTGAACAATCAGGACTATTGCGCTTCTGACTGGTACGGGGTCACCAACGGTCCTTGAGATCGCCGAGGTAGGCTCCCAACGATCTCGTGGGGGAGGCGACTTGGAGATCCGGGACAAGTTCTATATCGACGGTGCCTGGGTTGTCCCTGTGCGCACCGACACGATCGAGATTCTCGACCCGACGACCGAGGAGATCATCGGCAGGGTTCCCAGTGGCACTGCCGAAGATGCCGACCGTGCGATCCAGGCGGCACGCGGCGCATTCGATCAATGGGCACGGACTTCGCCGTCCGAGCGGGCGAAGTACGCATCACAGACAGCCGAAGCCCTTGGCGGTCGCATGACCGAGATCAGCAACCTGATCGCCCGCGAGGTGGGCACGCCGGTCAACGTCTCGACGATCATCCAAGTCGGCCTGCCGATCATCACCTTCTCCTCCATGGCCGAGCTCGTCGGGCAGATCCCGTGGGAGGAGACCGTCGGCAACTCGATGGTCGTTCGCGAGCCGGTCGGTGTCGTCGGTGCCATCACGCCGTGGAACTACCCTCTCCACCAAATCGCAGCCAAAGTCGCGCCAGCTCTGGTTGCCGGCTGTACCGTCGTGCTCAAGCCGAGCGAAGTGGCACCGCTGAACGCGTTCGTTCTCGCTGAAGTCATGCACGAGATCGGCTTGCCACCTGGCGTGTTCAACCTGGTCTCGGGGACGGGTGCAGAGGTGGGCGAGGCCATCGCCCGCCATCGGGCGGTCGACATGGTGTCTTTCACCGGTTCGACACGCGCTGGAAGACGGGTCGCAGAGTTGGCGGCCGCGACGGTGAAAAGGGTCACTCTCGAGCTCGGCGGCAAGTCCGCGACCGTGATCCTGCCGGACGCGGATTTCAGTCGTGCCGTGCCGGCGGGGGTCACGATGTGCTTCCTCAACTCTGGCCAGACCTGCAACGCCTTGACCAGGATGATCGTGCCTCGTGCCCGGTTGGCGGAGGCCGAGGGGATCGCCGCGCTGACCGCCGAGTCGTACACGCCCGGCAACCCGTTCGACGACACGACACGTATCGGCCCACTCGTTTCCGCAGCTCAACGCGAACGGGTGCGCGTGTATATCCAGAAAGGGATCGACGAGGGTGCGAAGCTGGTTACCGGAGGGGTCGACCCGCCGGAAGGCCTCGAGAGGGGTTTCTTCGTGCGCCCCACGGTGTTCTCGGAGGTCCGACGCGACATGACGATCGCCCAGGAAGAGATTTTCGGGCCGGTTCTCTCGATCCTCCCCTACGACACCGAAGACGAGGCAATCGAGATCGCGAATGACTCGATCTACGGATTGGCGGGAGCGGTATGGTCGGCCGATGCCGCGCGCGCGACCGGGATCGCTCGTCGTATCCGGACGGGTCAGGTCGACATCAACGGTGGGAGCTTCAACCCGTTGGCGCCCTTCGGCGGCTTCAAGCAGTCGGGCCACGGGCGCGAGCTGGGCAGGCTCGGGCTCGAGGAGTACCTCGAGACAAAGTCGCTACAGCTGTGACACCTTGGGTTTCTGTCGTCCGCCGCAGTTGACCGCACAGGTTGCTCGGAATCGTTCTCGATTCTGTGGTCGAGGTCCGAAGCGTCCTGTCGGCTCTCAGATCAGGCCGGAACTGCTGTGAGCGGGCTGCCGACCGGGGAGCCGCACCGGACGGCTTGGAGCAAGCGGACTTGGTCTCGTATCCGTTTTGTCGTCGGGATCGCGCTCGGCGGCATTGCCCTCTGGGCGGTGAGCGGTCAAGGTGGTGAGCTGGCGGGCGCGTCGAGCGAGCTCACCCATCTCGACGCCGGGTGGCTGCTGGTCGCGATAGGAGTCGAGGCGTTGTCGCTGGTGGCTTTCGCTCGCATGGATCAGCGCCTGCTTCGTTGCGGCGGTGTTCTCTCCGGCTTGGGGCGGTTCACGGCGATCTCCTTCGCCGCTGGCGCGATCGCGAGCTCCCTGCCGGCGGGGCCGCTCGTCGCGAGTGCGTTCGGCTACCGGCAATTTCGCCGGCTCGGAGCTTCGGAAGCTCTCGCCGCCTGGTCACTGCTGGCGACGCTTGTGTTCTCTTCCCTCGGGCTCGCTCTGCTCGCTACGGCCGGCGTGGTCGTCGCCGAGCGCCAGGGTGCGGCATTCGACCTTGTGGGGGTTACCGTTGCGGTCTTCGCGATCACAGTCGCCGGGGCCGCCGTGTTGTACCAGCGACGGGCACTCGCCAGGCTGCTCGTGTGGACACTCAACAGCTTGCACCGCATCACAGGGTTTCCGCGCCGGCCAGGCGACGCGCTCGTCTCCTCCATCGCGGCCAGCCTGAGCCAGGTGAAGCTCGGCAAGCGAACCCTGCTGATCGTCCTGGCGTGGTCGGTTGCCAACTGGGCCCTCGACTGTTCCTGCCTCGTGTTCGCCTACCTGGCTGTCGGCGCAGGTGTGCCGTGGCGCGGGCTGCTTCTCGCCTATGGGGCGGGACAGCTGGCTGCGAACCTGCCGATCACTCCCGGCGGCCTCGGCGTGGTCGAGGGGAGTCTTGTGATCGCCCTCGTCGCGTTCGGAGGTGGCCAGATCAGCACGGTGGCGGCCGTCCTCTTGTACCGGATCGTGAGCTTTTGGGGATTCCTCCCAGTCGGATGGGTCTTCTGGGGTGGCCTCACGTGGCACAATCGGCGCGCCGATCAGATTGTCGCCCTGACCGCGGAGGCCCCGGTGTCGCGGACCTTAGCCGTCCCACCACCGGAGTGGACTTCGGAGCTCGAAGGATGACTCACACCACGCGCCAGGCATCGGGCGGTCGCGGCTTTGCCGTTTCCGAGACGGCAGCCGGGCTGAGCCGTGCTCGTGAGGAGGACCGTTCATGAAGGCGAAGCTCGTTGCATTCGTTGCTGTCGTGACGGTGACCGGGCTGCTCGGTGGCTGCACAGCGGCCCGCAACGGCCTCGGCACGCACGACAGCGCTTGTTTCAGGGTCTATCCGGAGGCAGTGGCTGCGGTTCACGGCCACGGCCGCTTCGCCGGTGAGCGGTATCTGCCGCCACGTGCGCTGATCATCGAGCTGCACGACGTCGCCGTCCCCGACGCACTGCAGGACGTGTCCCGGGTCGCCACGTGCCTCGTCGCTTTCAGGGGCCGGTTCACTGCCTCCGACGTCGAACGGGGCTGGGCACCGATCGGGAGCGCGGGCCGGATAGCCATCGTCATCGTCCGCCAACGCGACCTGGTGCTCCTTGCCACGGTGGTCCTCAACCGGATCCCGCCCCGGCTGGTCTTTGCCCACGTGTTTCCGAGGCTGCGATAGGTCCTCGGACGATTCGGCTGGTCCTCAGCTCCCTGAACTCGGCCCCGGCCCGTCCTCAGCTCCCTGAACTCGGCCCCGGCCCGTCCTCAGCTGCAAGCTCGACCACGACCGAGAGCGCGACGGCGTCAGGGTCCCGCACGAGTTCGAGCTGCGCGATGGCGCCGGCGTCGGACAGATCGCCCGAGGCGAGCTCGACCAGCTCCACGGGCGAGGGAGGTCCTGTCACGCGGCATCGGGCGACTTGGGTGCGCATCGATCCCTTTGCTTCGGATTTCGCCCGCCGGAGAGCGACGAGAACCAGCGCGACGGCGTCGACGAGCTCGGGACGCGCGCCGGGACCGGCCTGCGACGCCAGAGCCGCACCGGAGGGCCATTCGGAGTTATGGATCGAGCCGGATTGCCACCACGACCATGCCTCCTCTGTCGAGTAGGGGAGGAACGGTGCGAACAGGCGCAGTATCACCGACAGGCTCAGCGCCAGCGCGTGCCGTGCCGACGCGGGACCGGCGTGGGATGGATCGCCGTAGGAGCGGGTCTTCACGAGCTCGAGGTAGTCGTCGCAATACGACCAGAAGAAGGATTCGATGACCTCGAGGGCTCGCGCATGGTCGTAGGACTCGAACTCGGCGGTCGCCTCGTCGACGACGGCCGCGAGGCGGGCCAGCATGGCCGCGTCGACCGCCGTGAGGCCAGGTGCGCCGACCGGGGCAGGGCTCTCGGAACCGTCCACGCGTGACAGCACGAAACGGCTCGCATTCA
>Ga0187889_10002412_pt1 | contig 18224 bp, 43 predicted proteins | sample June2016WEW_7_10_2_FD_132992 | JGI IMG/M metagenome (GOLD analysis project Ga0187889, IMG submission 132992) | Peatland microbial communities from SPRUCE experiment site at the Marcell Experimental Forest, Minnesota, USA - June2016WEW_7_100 | ecosystem: Environmental > Terrestrial > Soil >... | reverse complement strand
GGATATGTACGGCTGTCCAGGTGAACTGGAGCAGTGGGCTGCGGGCACGCATCCGAACCTCGCCACTCTTGATCCCGAGAAGCGCGCCGCGTTCACGCGGAACATCGACCGTCTGGGGCCGGCCATCGAACGAGCGCAGAATCCGACTCCGGAGATGATCCAGGCCGACCAGGTGCTGACCAAGATGGCGCGGGCCACCATGATGGAAGGTCAGATGCGCGGGATTATCGAGCGCGGCCTGACTCCCGAGCGGTACTTCACTCACCTTCTCTGGCCCAAAGGCGAAGGGGAAGCTCCCAAGCCCGCGTCACAGCGCATAGGCCAGATGCTGGGTGGCAAGATCAGCCGCTACTTCGCCTTCGCGGAGCACCGCTCCTACCCGACGATCTTCGACGCCATCGCCGACGGCGTGCGGCCGAAGACCCTGAACGCTTTCGACGCCGCCACGATTCACGGGGACAAGTTCGCCACCGCGCGCGCGACGCGCATCCTCCAGGATGAGCTGGAGGAAAACCACATGGGAGTGTGGGGCGCGCCGCGAGCGCCTGGCATCCCGGAGAACTGGGTCGAGTTGGCGCCGCACGCCCGGCTCTTCCGTAACGAGATCCCGGTCACGGACCAGGAGGGAAAGCAGACCTTTGCGCTGCAAACCTTCTGGACGCCCCAAGTCGTGTCGGACGCTTTGCGACCGATCACCGACCCGGACTACATGCGCGTGATAAAAGGCTTCGGAAACCTGCGTGCCCGCCAGGCGCTTCTCAAGCAGGCGACGCTGAGCCTTTCACTGTTTCACGCGCGCGCCCTCAATTTGATGGCGTTCTACAATCTGGGACCGGTGGGAATCACGAAGGGGCTGCTCTGGTTTAAGCGCCTGGGAACCAGCATGGACAATCCCGACTTCGAGCGCGCCGAGCGCCAGTTCGTAATGGACGGCGGAACCACGACGATGATGGGCAAGAGCGTCGAGGCATACAAGTCGCTGGAGCCGGGCTCCATTCCCACGTGGACCGACATCTGGAGGAGGGTGCCGGTGATCCGTGAAATGGATGCGGCGGCCAATACGGTCACCCGCGGCACCTTTGACATTCTGCAACGCTTTTGGAAGGTAACCGACTACCAGATCAAGCGGACGGCCTGGATGGCGAAGCATCCCGGCGCCAGCCAGAGCGAATTATCGAAAGCCGGCGAGAGCATCGCCAAGGAAATCAACGCGGTCTACGGCGGCCTGAACTGGGAAAAACTCGGAGCGAATCACGCCACCGTGGAGGCGCTGCGCGCGATCATGTTGGCTCCCGACTGGACCATCTCCAACATCTTCAATGTGAAGTACGCTCTCGAAGGGACGGTGCCGGCCGGCCAGACCACCGTGGGCATGAAGGCACTCGGCGCTGGCGGACCGATGGGCACCGGCGCCCCTGAGTTCACCTCGGCCGGCAAACGCGAGTGGACCCCGGCCGGGAAGGCGGCTCGCCTTTTCTGGATGCGCGCCGCGGCCTACATCGTCATCGGCTCGGAGTTGGCAAGCTTTGCCCTGACCCGCCGCTGGTCGAAACGGCCTACGCGGGTGCTCGTCGGAACGGACAAGGACGGCCGGGACGTTTACGAGAACTGGTTCGCCGCCGGAGCGCCCCAGGACGTCCAGTCCTTCATCGACAATTCCGCTCGTTACGGCGCTCTGGGCGGGGCGGTGCGAACCATGACGAACAAGGCGGCACCGCTTTTCCGCACCGGCCTCGAAGCCGCCAAGAACGAAGACTTCCTGGGGCGCCCGATCGTGCCCAGGGGCATGAACTTCTGGGCCGCCACGGCGCGCGGCGGAATCCACGCCGCCAAGGGCCTGGCGCCGATTCCCTACAGCTTCCAGAACGCCTGGAACATGCTGGCTGGGCCGGACAGGGATCGCTACAAGCCTGGAGAGGTTGCGGCTACGATACTGACCGGGACCCCGCCGATCCACGTTCGGCCGCAACCGCCGGAGCGGCCGAAGCTCTCGACATGGGAGCAGATCAAACAGAATCGGGTCTACCAGAAGAAACCCGCCGCACTCCCGCCCCAACTCCGCCAGGCATTCCCCGCCCCTCCCCGTCTTCCTAAACTTCCCGGACAGCAGCAGCGCACGCGGTAAGCCTTGGTGGTGTCACGCCATCATCTTTCGCCAGCAGTCGTCACACACGATGGCCGGCTCTCCTCTGTCCTGTAAGCGCATCCACTCTGGAAAGGTCTCGCGGTACTCCTCCAGAGCTTCGTCGTCGTCCCTCACTTTGGAGAATGTACCGCCGCACTGCGCGCAGATGTAAGTGTCGCTCATGGGTCGTAGCCGCATTGTTCCCACGGTTGCAGCGCCCCGTTGGCGATGCAATTAAGGATGCACCCGGCTGGCACCGGCTGTTCCGGCTTGCAGCCGTCACACAACGCGAACGGCTCTCCGTCGCGGGATACCTGCCAATTGTAGAGGCGGTAGAGGCGCACCTGCCTCGTGCCTTTCTTCGCTCCGGGCTTTACACTGGAATCAGCCATGGACGACGCCTCCGAGATTCTTACCGAGCAGGTGGTGGCTCTGATGGACCGCGTTGCTGCGTTGGAGGAGCGCGTCGAGTTGCGCGAGAAAGTCCTGCTCCGCCATGCTGATGATTTCCGGTAGTAGGTTCGCAATCGGCTCCTCGGGATGCAGTAGACGAGCGTTCGTAATTAGATCGCGGGAGAGCAAGCCGAGGTCGCTAAACGAGAGGACTGTCAAGACTTCCGTCGGTACACTTTCCGCCACTGGTAGCATGTGAATTATCCTACGTGTAGCTTTTCCGCCACACCCTGTTTTTCGTCCCATTTCCGAAGAGTCGGCTCACTCCTTGGAACCTCACCTGTACCATTCAGCCACTCCGTGGTGTCCTGAGCACGTGCCGGAATGATGCCGGCTCCAGCTGTACGTTCCGTCTCGGCACTTGGCCGTTGCTCCGACACCGGTGAGGCGCATCGCGATTGCGGCGACGAGGATGAGCAGCACGAGGATGAGTGGCCACTGTTTCCGGAGCATTACCCGCTCCTCCGCTGCGGCCGTAGGGTGCTTGGAGCGCCAATTGGCTGGCCGGCGATCCTCCGCTTCCAAGCCTGTGCCGCGAGGAAGACGAGCACGTACAGCAGGACGAATATCCCAACACGCTACCTATGGCGAGATGCGACCTTCGAAAGCGCCTCTACAACGTCGATGTCGAAGCCCGTCATCATCCAAAACAGAAGAAGCGTTCCGCCTAGCCACTCGAACGCTAGACCGACCTGCTTAAGCGGCGCCGGCGCTCGTACCCAAGCCACCGAGCAGATCAGCACGTAGACTCCCGCAGCGAACGCGCTGGCACCCGGGTGACGTGCCCCGAGTACGAGAATTGAGGCGACAGGTAGGAGGATCAGAGCGGCCAGCCTCAATGCCGTCTGGCAGGCCATCACTCCGACGACCACCCACTGCACCGGACGCCGCTCCCAGAAGTTCACTTCGCGGCCTTCTTTGGCTTTGTTTTCCCACGGCTCGACGCCGGCCGTTTCGCTATGTGTCCGGCCCATCTCGCGTTCACCATGTTTCGACCCCACTCTGACTTCTGCTCCTGCGAAGCCTTGCTCCATCGCAGGTGAACCAGCGCCTGAGCGGCCTTATTCTTTCCTTTTTTCCTGGCCATTGCAAGAATTATACGCGCGGCGGCTCGCGGGTGTCAATACGTAAGTACTCCCCCTACCCGCCCTGGGTATTTCCCGGTTGACATACTTACGTAAATACCTTAAAGTTGAAATGTGAGCGGCTTCCTCCAGCCCGCACACCTGATGGCCATTCTCCGCGGATGGTATCCGCACTGGCAGATGCAGTTGAGAAGCTTCAGCGTTGCGGACTGGACGATGCTCGCTCTGCTCCTGGTCGTGTACCTGAACACGGCTTGGAGCCTCAATCGAAAGAGGTGAGTCATGAACAGGTTCGAAGGACACGTTGAAGCCCCGCCGTCCGAAGAAGACTGGATCCGGCGGGAAGAGGAAATCGAGCGGACCCAGGAGCGCCGCCTCCTGGCTCTGGATCTCGCCTACGAATATGGCCATGAGAACTCGGTGGAGATCCACGAGTTCATCGGCAACCACGCCGCCAGCACATTGGGCGAGACTGGCTGCACACCCCAAGAGATCGCGGCCTTCGTGCCGCGCGAGCGCCTTCAGCACCTGCTGCGCGGCCTGAACTTCGGGGAGGCCTCATAATGCGTGAAATTCTGGAGTTCTCCCCCAACGTCCCGGCTCAGGTAGCGCTGGCTTACGGGGTGGGCAAGACCATCGAGACCAAGTTTGGCGAGCGCGTCATGTTCACCCTGGCGGATGGGCGCATCATGTTCCTGGAGCCTGAAGTAGCCGAGAAAGTCAACGAGTTGAAGCTGCGCGCCAACCAGCCGTTCTTCATCTGCAAGCACCGCGATGGGAAAAGGGGGAGCCCGGTCGAGTGGCGCGCCTGGCTGTCTCCGGATCTCCTGGCTGGCGAGCAGCCGGACGGAACCTTCGTGGTGCCGGCGAATGGCAACGGTAAGGCCGCGGCGAGTGTCCTACCACCCGCCGCGGTCACGGCAGCCTCGAAGCTGCCAAGGACACCCAGTAACGGCAATGGTAGCAAACCCATGGGCCCCCACGGCACGGCGCCGGCGCCCTCGATCGACGTACAGAACGGATGGGCCCGATTGCTGGCTCAGACCAATGCGCTGGTCGACGTTTATGCAGCCGCATTGAACTACGCGAGCGAGAAGCATGGCAACCAGGTCAAGGCCGACGACGTGCGCTGTCTCTTGACCACGGCCTACATCAACCAGGCGAGGAACGGAGGGTCGCATGGTGCGTAGCGCCCTGGCGCGCTGGCTCATGTACGCGGTCCACGGAGAGCGCAGCTCCAGGCGCGCTCCCCGCCGGCGAGCTCGGCGCGGGCCGGCGCGCAATTGGAAGTATCGGCGGTGGATTCGCTCACTGCCTTCGGCGGTCTCGGGCGCACTCGGCTGCGAGGCGGCGCATACAGGAGATGATGGCGGCATGGCTCAGAAGCCCTCGGATTACACCTGTCTCCCACTGACGCCGGCGGAGCACATCGAGTATCACCGGTTCGACCGCACGGCTTTCGAAACTCGCCATGGTCTCGACTGCCGCGCCCTGGTGAAGCGCCTCAACCATGACTGGTTCGCTTACGCGGGGAGGGTCAAATGAGAACACTGGGGGGCGACAAGGAGTTGGTGCGCGAGACGACGCCCTGGCAGGACGACGACGCTGTTTTTATCCGCCGCCTTCGGCGCGACGGGTTCACGCCCTACCTTGAGGAGCGTCGCTGGCGCCGGCGATTCTATTGGCTACTGGGCCTGGCCAGCGTCTTGATCTTCGGATTTTCCCTGATCGAGATTAACTTACTGCATCGGTGAAACTCTGTAGCCGAAGGTGAGCATGGATTCTGAACGGGGATCGAACCAGAATGAACACCTACCCGTTCATGTCCGATGCAAGCGCCCGCCGGGCCGCCCCGCCTGAACGGGTAGCGTTGCCCAGAAGCTCATCAGCGCGGGGCCGCAGTTCGTGTCTCTTCTTTCGGCTTCTCTCGGCCGTGAAAGGAACCCCCTATAACACGATGTTTGAAGGACCGGTCTTTCGGCCAGGCGCTTGGATCTCCGCTGAAGAGTTTCCGGAGCCAGCGGTGCTGCTGGAGTGCGCGGGACCGGTCGGCTCGGGCCGCCGCCGCCCGACGCTCTGGGTTCTCTGGCGGTACATTCTCGCCTCTTGTGAATGGGTCGAGATCGCCCGGGCCCAGTCCTTGAACTGGGAATGGAAGCTGGTGCTGAGGGAACCGGCGTGGATGGCGCTACATCCAGGCGTCGGGCCGGTGGATCCCGACTGGCGCGGGGCGCAACTCGAGCAGGAGCTGGTACAGATCATCGATGCCAAGCTATTGGACGAGGTCAAGGCGGTGAGGCTTAGCGTTTTGAGTTCCCTCTACGACGACCTGGCGGGAAGAATCGCCAACTTCTGAGGTTTTGCCTTTGCGTTGAGAGCTTAAATTTTACGGCTGCTGCTGCTTCCTTCGTGCGGAGAGAACAGCAGCAGCAGCTTAACTACTTCAATTAACTTCAAGCAATAATGATAGGGGCCAAATTCGGGAAGGACCTGATTCCCCACTCGGGAAGGAGTTGATTCCCGAATCTCGGGAAGGACTTGATTCCCGAGTTTCGGGCGAAAACTCCACTCAGCGAGCTTCCCGAAAAGAAAAATAAAATTGGCCCTTGCAATCCCGTGAGAGGTGGAGTATAGTCGCTTCTGATGCCGGGCGCCAGATCTGAGGTCGCAACCACCTCTCGAGGTTTGCCGGGCATCGGCACAACGCCGCGAACCGAAACCCCCGCACGAAGACGCCAAAACTCGCTCGGCCATCCCGGGCCAGAGGCGGATCGCCTACTCGTCCGACGGTCCGGTCGTATACCGAAGATGCTCGACCAGGCACTCTCTCGCCGGGCCGTTGAGATGGCGCGCACCGGGATATCCTTGACGGCCCTCGCCAGGTTTCTACAAACCAGCAAATGGTACGTGGTTCGGATGCTGAATGAGCAACTTAGTGGAAAGGCGTCAGTCGAGTGACCAGACTCTCAAGTGCTCAGGTTGGTGACAATAATATCCGTTATCGGAAGCTGGGCGCCTGCCTACTCCGAGCCTCCGCCTCGCGTGTCGGCCCCAGGCCTGGCGATCCCTCCTCCATCGGGGATCGCCAGCCAACCGGGGGGATCGATGGGTAGCGCGGCGCAACTGGTCCCCGACCATATTGCCGACGCCGGCAAAAAGGTCGCGCGCACTGTCGCCCGCGTCGCGCGGCCGAAGTCCCTCTATGGACGCGACGGCCCTCGACGGGCCGCTCTCATCGAAAACGCACGGGAGGAGTGGCGCGAGAGCAAATGGACTGCCTTGCGGCTTCGGGCGGATCTACCGCGTTTGATTAAGGGACCGTGCCAAGCTCAATTCCTGCTGAGCGTCTACTTCGAGACCGAGGGGCGGCGCCCCACGCAGGACGGTCCTGTACGCCAGTACACCGCGGTCATGATTCCCGAGGACTTCGCAGACGAGGGAGAGTTCACCCGGCAGCCGATGAGGAAGGACATCGAGGACCTTCTCAGGCGCGGCGTGGCATCCTCCAAGGCGATTGACCAAGGACACGCCGACCCGGATGAGCCGTTCACTCTGCTTTGCGAGAAAGGCGCCTCCGGCTTGGACCTCTATCGCTTCCGGCTGTGCTTCGAAGCCTGGCGAAGCCTGCCGAGCGCCAGCATCCCGCGGAAGGGGATGCAAGCCGCGGATGAGGCCGATGGAGGCGAAGAGGAGGCGAACACTCAGGAAGGACGTCCTTCCCGAGTTTCAGAAAAGTTGTTGCTAACAAAGGGGGCGTCCGGCGGACGGCCGCTCAAGCCCGGACAGTACAGAAAGCTCGGTGCCGCCGAGTTTCGGGGAGCTACCTTACCCCTCTCGCTGGACAATCGAACGCCCTACCCGCTGGCGGTGCGTTGTCTCCTTACGGAGGATAACGGCATCTGCACGCGCGTCGAGAGCCGCGAGGCGAAGTCACGCGACGCAGAGGAGATCCGGCCCCCAGCACCCGAACCGCAGCCTTCCCCGCCCCGCGCGGTCAGAAGCAGAAAATCGGGATCGAACGGCGACGGCGCCGGCTCCAATGGCAATAGGGACGCCCTGAAGTTGCTGGACCAGTACCCGCAATGCGGGGCATTCATCATGCGGTACCCGGGCACGGATGCACCGTTTGCAGCGAAGGTCCTGGCCGAGTGCCAAGCCTCGGCCGGTGCCGCATCCCCGGTGCTTACGGACGAGGCGCTCTTCCACGGGCTACGGGCGGTCACGAAAAAGTATCAGGAGTCCGCTGGCCTGTACCTGAGCACAGCGCCGCCATGGGTCGCCAAGTGGGCCCAGGAAGTACAGCGCCACCCTACGCCCAAGCCAGAACCTACGGGCAATCCGATGCAGGCATACATTCGCTGCCGGGACGCCAGGCGGGTTCTGAGGGACCCCGATGCCAACGATGAGCAGAAAGCGCGGGCACGGGCGGTCCTCAGGGAAGAGGGTGGCTGAAGTGGATCTGAAAAGCGCCCCGATTTACTCCGACCCCCGCGCGGATGCGATTATCGAAAATCTCGCCGTGGTGGTGCGCCTCCTGCGCGAGTTCCCGGATCACATCCAGGCTCCCGAATGGAGGGTCGAAATAGCGGTGGCGCGAAAGGAGAGTCCGGAGTTGCTGGCCATGGCGGAACTGATCGTCGCCAAGGAAAACGAGGTCAGGGACGCGCTCCGCGAGCATCCCGAGAACTGCTCTCGTTGCCACGGCACCGGATACTACCGGTGGGCCCGGGCGAATCACGGAGGGTTTTGTTCGTGCCCCGTGGGAGAGGCGCTGGAGCGAAACCGTACCCTGGCTCGGGACGCCTTCGAGCGGGGCATCACACAGCAGGAGCCAGCGGCGGAAGGCCAGCTCGCTCTCGGTCTGGGGGCTGCTTGATGCAGGCGCGCGGCCCGGTTGAGTATCGTCTCACCGCGGCGCTTTTTCTTGAAGTGCGGGGAGACGCCAAAGTGACAGTGACGCCTCACTACTCCTGGAGGCCCAGCTTGGGTTCAGCCCACGTGCCCAGCGACATCGAGTTGATCGCCGAGAAGATGATACGCGTGGCCGTGGAGAACGGAGCGATCGAGGCTAAATGATTCTGAACGGAAATACCGGCGCCCATGCTTTCTATCAGCCGGACCGGCGCGCCAAGAGCCGTAACGAGCGCGAGCGTTCGGACTTCGGCACTCAGCAGTGCGTCGGCCCGCTGGAAGAGAGGTTTGCCTGGATGCGCAGGCGGCAGCAAGCCAGACGAAAACGGCGAGCGCGGGAGGCTTGATGGATTTCAGCATCAATCTTCGGAAGCTATTCGAACAACGCACGCTTGAGCAACGGCTAACACTAGCCCGTGTCGAGCGGAAACTCGATGACTTGACAGAACAGGGGAGAAAAAACATGTCGAAAATCACGGATTGGGCTGCGCAAGAGCAGGCCGATCTGACCGCCATCAGCAGCACATTGGACTCCATCGCGGCTGGCATCACCGCGTTGGACGCCCTCATTACGAATTTCCAAAACAGCCCGGGCACTCTGGCGCCATCGGACCAGGCCGCAATGGACGGCATTCAGGCCGCGTCTCACGCCCTGGTCCAAAAGTCCGGCGCCATCGTAGTTACACCGCCCGCGCCCCCGGCGCCCGCAACCTGATAGGGATTGACTTTCCTCTGGTGGCCCCCGGAGGAATCGTGGGCCGCGGGCGAACGCCGCGGCAAGAGCCAAGTGGCCAGACTCGAAGTTGGCGTACAGTGTCTAGGGCAACAGAAACGGGGCGCGGCCAGTGTCAGCCGCGCCCCGCAGAGGGCCATTGACGTGAAGATACTTCCCATCTCCAACGTCCAACGTAGTTCCATCATCCACCACCTCGCGTTACATGGCAAGTGGCGGGGCACGCGGCGAGGCGCACGTCTGCGGATCGTCCGCTTCCCCACGGCGAGCGGCGAGCGAGTTATCTATTCCGTTCGCATCGGTGGCGAAACGATTTCCGCGCCGGCGGCGACCGTGTTTGAAGCTGTCGCTGAGTTGAACGATCTCGTGCTGGCGGTCCCGATCCGTGGCGTGGCCCACAACAGATCTCTCGTAGGCAGAGAATCAGACACGGCGGCCGTCGCTGCCAGCGGTGATTGACGCCGCTACCGAGGAGATACCATGCCAGGTGCCGTACATTCGATCCACTTCCCGGCCCCAGACGTTTTGGTAAAACACGGTAGAAGTCCGGCCCCTCGTCCGGGAGCCCACCCGAAGAGTTCACGCCGCGCAAAAAGTTTTGCCCATCAAATCAACGTGATGGAGACTTTTTCGAGCAGCCTCCGCGATGTCGAGTTGGTACTCGAGAAACTCCTGGAGTTTGTAAACAGCGGTAATCGGCACGGCGATCTACAGGTGGCTTTGAGCGCCGCACGAAGGCTCGAAGCGTCCCTGTCGGCTCTGATCGATGCCGAGGAGGGCTCATGAAGGCCCTTCCGCTGGTTATCGCCCTTCGCCGACGTCAGGTTCGTGCACTCAGCCGTCTGCTCGCAGACTACCAGGATCACCTGGAGTCAGCCATTGAATCGGAACTGGTACCCGGCGAGAACCAGCCGCGCGAGAACCGGCGCGCGATCGTCGCGGATCTTCGGCAAGATTGGCGTGCCGCGGAAGATTTCCAGATTCTGTTCGGCAACCCAACCGGCTCCAAATCAACGCTGAGGCTTTGCGCGCCCGAGGAGCAATCCTGATGCTACTCGCTCCTCGCGGCGCCGCTTGCCGCGCCTATCATCGCCGCCGGGAACACAACCTGGTGGTCGAAGCCAACGCCACGCCGGCAGCTTCCCTTCGGAGAGCAGTCATGCAGCAGGACTACGAGAATGCTCGGATGGCGCTCATTGAGGGCCAGATGGAGCGCGAGTTGATTCGAGAGGCGGAACACGCGCGACAGATCGCCTACCTGCGAGCGAAGGTATCCCCATGAAGAATAAATGGACGGGGAAACCTGGCGATCCCGTGCGCCGCCGCGGCTTCAGCGCCCGCATTAACGTACTCGCGGCGATTAAGGCGGACAAGGAAGGCACCCTCACAGACGCCGACCGGCGCACCTGTGAGAGGATGCTACCCGGCTTCTTGGCGAAGCAACGCGCGAAAGGAACCGCATGAAAATCACCGTCGAGAGTACAACGAAGATCGTCGAGCTCAGCACTGGAGGCCGCGATCCTATGTTCGCCCGGATCTGGGAAGGCCAGACCGATTCCGGTATCCCCGTGCACTGCTACGTCACGCGGATTGCCGTCGCCAAGGATGAGGACTGCCCCCAGGTCGAGATGGAACGGTTCGAGCGCGAGCTACAAGAGCAACGCGCGCCATCGGCCGAGACTGAGGCGATTCCCCTGAGGATGATCCTATGAGCGCCTCGGCAACCTGCGGCTCCCTGGCGAAGGTCTTCAGCGGTCCTTGCTTGGGCTGCGGCGCAACGGTGAATGTCTACGCGGAGCCTGACGAGAAGATCGATGTTTCGGAGTCGCTTCTCTGCGACGAGTGCATGGGGAAGCTGCTCAGGAAATTAACGGAAGAAGGGACCATCCCATGAGCGCGCCAATGCACGTCCATTTGCCGAGTCTTCACGTTCGGAACCGCGACGGCTCAGGGTTCGACTACGAGGAAGACCTGTCCTTTCCGGAGGGACTGGAAGACGACGACGCGGATCTCGACGTTCTGGATCTTCCCAGCGACGACGATGGCGCAGAACTTGACTACCTCGAAGCCAAAGAACTGGAGCGCCAATCCCGCATCGCCGCCGGTATCGAACTCGCCTGCGCTTCCTGCGGGTGCAGCGAGACTCAACCGTGTGAGGGAGGCTGCGTTTGGGCTACGCCGAATCTCTGCTCGAGGTGCGTATGAAAAAACGGAGGTACTGCGCGAAGTGCGGCGGATCGGGAAAGGTGCATATCGGCAATGGCGTCACAAGGCTCTGCGATTACGTCGCGGGCTTGGTTGAGCGCGCCTACCGGCGGACGCTCCGATTTAAGAAAGGAGCAGGAAGGGTATCGAGATGAGCACCCCGCTGATCGAGACGACCACTGCGCCGGTGGCACGGGGCGTGGGCTGCCGCTACTACGGCAAGAGCCACACCATCCTGCAAGCTGTGGGCCGACTCGTCGGCCAGGGCGGCAACGAATGCGCGCTGGCCTCGAGTTCATTCTCGCCCTGCAAGCGGGAAATACAACACCTCACGGTGGACGAGACCCGGTGCGGCATCGCTAAGCTGTACGGGCGTCCAGAGTACGGCGAAGTTCGAGGTAGCCATGCCAGAAGATGAACCAACGCGGAGTTTCAGTATAGATTGGCGGCAGGTCTCCGGTGGGAATCGAGAGATCCGCCAGCGGGACATCTACTCGGCGATGCGGGAGTGCGCCTTCAGGCACCTGGACCGGATCGACGTTACCAGGGTGACGGTACACAACGAGCAGGAGGAAGTCCATGCCGGTTTGTCCTGAAGCCTTGGCGGAGAAACATCGCCAGCGGCATGTCGAGCTACACCAAGAATTTGACGAGTTGGTGGCCGATTGGATACAGCACACCGGCCGTCTCCCAAGCAGAGCGTCGGTGATGGAACTGATTGCGTGGTCCCATCAGCAAACCATTCGGGCCTGTGACCGGACTGAGCTCATCCGTTCTGATCTCCGCAAGGGAAGGCGCCTATGAGCGCGGTCTCTATCGGGGTGGGCATCATCTATCTTGCCGCCCTGTTGCTGCTCGCCTATGCCTGCTGGCAGATGCGGAGGAAAGGCTGATGCCGATCCGTCCTGATCTGCTCATTTTTCTCCTCTTGACTGGCGTTTCGCCGGCGAGTTCCCAGTCCGGATCGCCCGAGTACGAGGTGGCAGCACAGAAAGAACGCGACGCCCTGCAAGCATTATGGTCCTGCCGCGAAACGGGGAGCGCCTGCGATGCCGAGCGCGCTGAGTACTGGAAAGCATCCGATCAGGTCCAATCTGCGATCAATCTGGAACTGAGGGCGATCAATGCGATAATCGAATCCGCTGCCGCCGACCTACAACGGATTACGGAGCGGATCAACAGGTACGTCGCCTGCCGCCGTGCAAAGCATTGGTGGCAGTTCTGGAGGCGTTGCCGCTATGCCGATCCGTCCTGATCTGCGCCCCTTCTACACCCGGGCCATCTGGGGCCCCGTGCGGCGCCGGATCCTCGAGCGCGCCCGCGGAAAGTTCGACGGGAAGGGGAAATATCTCGGGGGTGCCAGGTGCGAACAGTGCGGGAAACCCCATCGACGGCGCGTTTTCACGATCACCACAAAGCTCTGGAATACGCCCGCGATCATCTACGTCGCGAAACCGGTACCCGCTTTCTTTTACAGCCTCGGGAACGAAGGGGTGATGTTCTGGCGAGAGGCCGGGAGGGGCTGGCGCGCGAACTTCCCAGGCATCAAGCCGGCTCCCTGGTTCGCGCGTCTCAAGCGGTCTATAAAGTGCGTCCTCACCGTCGCGCACCTGAACCACACGCCCGGCGACGACCGCGACGAGAATTTGAAAGCCCTCTGTCAGTGGTGCCATCTACATTACGATGCGGAGCACCACAAGGAGAGTCGATGCAGACGAAAGGATGCGGGACGACCGCTGATAACCCTGTGAACCCGATGCGGATGGACGAGGAGTTGCTCGGAACTGGAGTGAAAGGGGCGAACTCGGGTGCCAGACTGCCTCCGCCCGGAGGAGGAGGGTGATGGCGAACGGAAAGCGGATAACCCTGCATCTCGGGGGAGAGCGCCGCAAGTTCGTCCTGGTGCTGCCGCCATTTCCGGAAGTAGGTGACACGATAAATCTGGACGAAGCCAGATGGAAGGTCGTCAAGGTCGAGGACGCAGAGATCCTGGCGCGAATCCCCGTCTTTAAACGGCCTCACTCCAGTCCCGAGCCACCCACCAGGCTCCCGGCAGCCGGCGCACAGGGCTACCCAGAAGAAGCTGAGATTTCATGACATGACGTACGCTGAAGCGCGGAGGACCGTTTTACCTCCGCAAAAACAAGGGCGCGGCTTGGATGGCCGCACAACCAAAGGAGGCGGCTACTACTGATTCGATAGACTCGCAGCGGGCCGCGCCGGTGTAGCAAAGCGCTAAATTCACCTGGGATTACGCGGCCCGCTTAACCCCTCAAACCATGCCAAACACGAATGGGTGCGTCGTCTACGTGAAATGCGAGGGCTGCGGAATCACCGTGCTCAAGCACGGGCCCGATGCAGCCTGTCTGCCCGAGATCGGCAACACCCTGCATATCCTCCTTGGAAGGATGGGCTGGACCAGGGATCGCGGTCGGCTATGGTGTCCGCTGTGCGTAAGGCAGCGTCGCCCGGAGGCTCCTGGGGCGAGCCCGGCTGCCAGGCTGCCTCCCCTGCCCAACGGTCCATGATTGGGTTTCTGATCTCGCTGCTGGTGCTTCATTGGGTGCTGAAACGAGAATGAAACCTCTTGCCATTGATCTGTACTGCGGACTGGGCGGATGGACCGAAGGTCTGCTTGCCGAGGGCTACGATGTCGTAGGCTTCGACAATGAACGCCACATCTACGGCGATCGACAGTACCCCGCTCAACTGGTGCTTCAGGATGTGCTCACCCTCCACGGCTCGCAGTTCCGCAACGCGGCGTTGATCGTCGCTTCGCCACCGTGCCAAGCGTACAGCTACCGCGCGATGCCCTGGAAGCGGGCTAAGGCGTTGCCGCCACCCTCCAATGAACTCTTCAACGCTTGTTTCCGCGTTCAGCAGGAAGCGTCCGAAGCCGCCGGCCATCATATTCCATCGGTGGTTGAGAACGTCAGGGGCGCGCAACGATGGGTTGGGCGTGCAGCGTGGCACTACGGGAGTTTCTACCTGTGGGGGGATGTGCCGGCGTTGATGCCCCCGATTCGCAGGTTGCGTAGCGTCTCGAAAAACTGCGGGACTCCGGGCGGGACCTGGTTCGGTGAGGCGCACGGAAAGCAGGTTCCGAAGAACGGCAGTAATCCGACGCGCGGCGGCAATGAGTACGCGACCGCGGGGGTCAAACTGCAACCCGAAGGCCATTACACCAAGCCGGGCAGCGGGCGAGATTGGTTCGACATGGGGCCGGCGGCTGCGGGATCGAATACTCTCGCCCGCAAGGCCGCCTCCGCTCAAATAGCGAAGATCCCCTTCGAATTGGCATCCTGGATTGCCAGGTGCTACAGGCCCAGAGGCATTGAGCGCGCCGCTTCCCAGGAGGGTTTCGCCTCCACTCCAGTCCCGAGCGGCCCTTAAGCCACAGACCTCGGGTGCACAGGGCTATCCACAGCCTCTTGCGCTTAGAATCGAATAGCCTTACACTCATATCAAGGTTCCGCGGCACTTTAGGGGCACGGGGCGCGGCCTGGAAGAGGAGTGCCCCAACTGGGTTTAGCGCCTCGGTCCCCGATCAACGGAAGCGCCATCCTGCACCTGGCCGCCGCCATCCGTTCCGCCCGTCCTGAGCTGCCTGCGCACGACCGCTCCCGGTTGCTGCTGCGCGTGATCCAAGCCGTCGAAGCCCCGGTCCCAGCCTGCCCAGCCTGTAACGGCACCCTCCGGGTCTTTGTGTCCGGTTCGACGGGACGCATCGCGTTCGGCGGATTTCGCGCCTGCCCGCTTTGCACTAACCGAAGTTAGCGAACACGCCTCCAACTGCCCGCAGGCCAACGGTACCGATAGGCCGTCGCCGCGGAGCCGCGCGTTCTCCAAATCGAGGCTTGTCTGGGTGCGGCTGTCCTCGTAGCATCGAAACCATGACGTGTCCCCAAACGGAGGCGGCGGAACACGAGCCGGTTTTGTGTGAAAGTCTCGTGGCGCTCTGCGACTACCAGGAGGCGTTGAACGGGGACCTCGAAACCATCCGCGCGCGGCTACTCGGTGAGCAGCCGAACCAGAAGACGGGAGAAGGGCTGGCTGGATCTCCGAAGCCGTCCCAGGTGCCGATCGCTTCCAGTATTGGCCGAGGGCACGGCTTGACAAAGCGGGGCACCGACTTGGCGCGCGAAATTCTGAATCGACTGTGAGGCGAGGATGAAGGCACCGCCTCCCGAGTTGATCGATGAGTTCGCGGACCTGCGCGCCAAGATGCGCGCCTGGAAACCGGACGTAAATCCCCACGCGCAGCGGTTCGGCGCAGTAAAGCAGCAGATCCTCGACTGCTACGAGGGCGCCGATCCGGAGCAGACCTACCTGGCCGAAGGCATCGTGTACAAACTGCCGATCAGCGCATGTGAGTTGCGGCGCAAGATCAAGGACCTGTACAAGGTCTTCCTACGGCTGAAGTCGAAGCGCTTCGTCTCCCTGTGCAGCTTCACCCTCGGCGCCTTGGAGAAAGCGATCCCCAAGGATAAGCTGGCGCAATACATCCACGAGGAGCGCACGGGGCCGCGCGAGATCGGCGAGCCGGTCGCAAAAGAGGCCAAGGTTCCATGAAGGCTGCAAAAGGTAAGGAGAGCTACTCGTCGCTGGAAAAAACGCTTCGCATCACCAGGGAAGAGGCGCGAGGCTATCTGGAGCAGGTGGTTGAACTCCGCAAGGAAGTCGGTGCATTGCAGAAGTTCCGTGATTCGGCGCAGTGGGCGAATTTCCTGGTTGGCGTCCTCGCGCGGGCGCTTAATGAAGCACAACTTTAGGCCAAGGGCGAATGATCTGCGTGACCGGTGGAGTGCACGACGTTGAGCACGCCCACATTACCCTTGCCGTTACGATGCCCGTGGCGGAATGGGACAAGGTGGCGGCGGAGATGACCGGGCACGGGGGCGAGCAGCCTTTTTGGGAACTCCGCCGGGCGATCGCCTCCGCGCTGGGCAAAATTCACGCGGTGGTTTGCGAGCCGATCGAGCCATGAAGATGCACGCGGTCGAGTCGAGCAACCTGAAAAAGGTGGGCTACGACCCTGAAACTCGGACCATGCGTATCCAGTTCCAACACGGCGGCATTTATGAGGCTTCGGACATTCCCCCCGAAAAGCACGCGGAACTGATGGCTGCGGAATCCAAGGGCAAACATTTTATGACGCACCTCCGGCACCGCTACGAATGGACCCGAGTCGAGTAGCTACCCCGAAAGATGGCGGTACTCGAAGGACTTGTTCAATTGGGGGAGGGGGCGCACACTGAGAGAGTCAGTCACCGCGCCGGATCTCCTCCGGCGGATTAGAAACAGGCGCGCATACGCCTCCGCAGCGAGCGGCTTCCACCAGGCCGCCCGCTGCACCTCTCGGCCCCCAGCAGGGCTGATCCCACCGAGGTCTCCAGGAGAAGTGTCTCAAACCCGTGGTGTGCGTATTCTCAACGGACACGGCGGGAGTTGGACCTCTCGGCCTCGTGCTCTCACCCTCGTGAAGAGTGGCCGCGCGCGCTACGTGGATGAGCACACCATCGAGTTCATCGAGACTGATCGGCGGCACATCGCGGTAGGGCGAGGTCTGGAAGCGGCTCGCCGCAAGGTCTTCATTGATGGCGGCATGGCGACGCTGGCTGCGATCGCCGGCCTGCCGGTGATCCATCCCATTGAGTTGATTACGCTGCGCACCAAGAGGAAGAAATCCCCGTGACAGGGTTGGAGCAATCGACGGCCGTCAATGCGGCCGGGCCGAGACCCCCCGCCGGGGCGCTACGCCCCGCGAGCCTCGCCCGGCCGCAGCTCCAAACCTTGTCGGTGGAGCACGCCGCGCTCGCATTAGCCCTGCCACCGGGTGATCTGCGGCTCATCGAATGTCTGGGGAGCGGCCTGCCGAACGGAGCAATTGCTCGGCGGATGAAGCGCAGTCCCAAGACGGTTAAGACACGGCTGCACGATCTGAGTCGGCGAACGGGAATGACCAGGCTGTCGCTGGCGGTGATGGGCTACCATCTTTTGGGGCAGTACTGATGGCCCTCGTCCTCAACTTAGGAGAAAGGCCCGACCAGCGGCATCCCATTGTGCTCTCCAGCGACATCCCAAGGGACTTGGGTGCCGGCGAGCCGCTGGAACTGGCCGACCGGGCCACCATCGAGGCTCTACGGCTTTTGTTCCGCGAACGCCACGATACGGCGCAAACCGGCGCGAAAGATTGAGAGCAAAGCCCTTTAGATTCGAACCTACTTCCGCTCGAACGCTACAGAACAGCTACTTCGGAGTGTTCGGTGGTAGAATTGCCGGATGGCCACCGCCCGGCGCCAACCCAAGAAAAATAAGCGAGTTATGAGCGCCTCGGGGAAGGTCATCAAGTACCTGACGCGGGCCGAGATCGAGATGTTCTTCCGGCAGGTCAAGGGCCTCCGCGACCGGGCCATCTTTCGGCTCGCATATCACCGGGGCCTGCGGGCCTCGGAAGTGGCCCTTCTCCAGCTTGGCGACTGGGACCCGAAGGAAGGGGTACTCGTGGTACACCGCCTGAAGGGATCCGTCTCGGCGCCGTTCCATCTGTTACCGGTCGAGGCGACCGCGTTGCGCGCCTGGCTCAGAGTGAGGGGCACGACTCCGGGTCCCATCTTCCTGAGCCGCAACCACCGGGGGATTTCCCGGTGGGCGCTCGACGAGTTGATGAAGAGGTACGCCAAGGCTGCGGGCATTTCGCCGGTTAAGGCGC
>Ga0187889_10002410_pt1 | contig 18235 bp, 11 predicted proteins | sample June2016WEW_7_10_2_FD_132992 | JGI IMG/M metagenome (GOLD analysis project Ga0187889, IMG submission 132992) | Peatland microbial communities from SPRUCE experiment site at the Marcell Experimental Forest, Minnesota, USA - June2016WEW_7_100 | ecosystem: Environmental > Terrestrial > Soil >... | reverse complement strand
TTGGCTCGGTAATCGGCAAACGGGTGGTCCTTGGCCTTCGGCTGTTTGGCGTAGTCCCACAGGCTGAAATCGTACGGCTCCGGCTCGAAACAGATCCCCCGCACTCGTCCAACCTGCGCGATACCCACGAGCAGTTCCGCGTTGGCTTCGATCACTTCCCACTGGGCTTCGTCGAACCAGTCGAACCCGGCCGGCGGCGAGCCCCAGATGATCACGAAATTATCGGTGAAGCGTGTGAACCGCAGGTCGCGAAGGATGCGCTCGTCCTCGGCGAATTTGGCTGGCTCAAGCGGTTTCGTCACGAACGCGTTGTAGCCCCCGCCCAGCCGAAAGATAAGCCCCTCGAAGGGTCGCTTCTCCATCGCTGCAAGTTCATCTCGCATCTGGGCGGGGGTCGGCACGTCCCACCCGTATTCGATGAGCTTTTTGTCCGGCCCCGGGAGCGCTGCCACCGTGCGCGGTGCGGGCATTGCAAAGGCCGCGCAGAAGACCAGGACAGGGATCCAGGGGAGCCGGCTTTCCTGTGCCCACCTTGACGCGGGCTGGCATTTGACACTTGACGCTGGGCGGAGGCCGAAGAGCGGATGGGGAATCGGGCGCATGACCTAGCATTGAACGGACGGCCAAAACCGTCAATCAATATGCTTCGCCTCGGTATCCTGTGAATGTCCAGAAGCGCTGCGCAACGGCTCCCAGATCGCCTTTGGGAAGTCATTTCCCGGGCGCAGGCTGCGTTTGCATCCGCGTTAAGGTCTCGCGCAGGGTGCGGTACGCGTCGGACGCGGCGAGTTTTTCGAGAAGCGGTCCGAAGTGCTGGTCTTCGGAAAGCCGGGGGTGGCGCTGCGCCAGGAGCCAGAGGTATCCGATCAATTGCTGGGGAAATGCGCTCAGGGCCGTGTAAGCTTCCTCTTCCCGTCCGAGCGCCAGGAGGGCGAACCCGGCGGCAAACCGCTGTCCCTCCGCACCCGTCCGCAACCGCTCGGCGATCGCGGTGGCCTCGACCCGCTCGCCCGTCTCGGCCAGCACCCAGGCCGCCAGTCCCCGGCACCACTCCTGCAATCCCAAGTCCCAATTACCGGGCAACGGCCCACCAGCGACCTGGCGGGCCTTGGCCTTGGCCTCATTCGTCCGTCCCAAAAAGAGCAGCGCAATGCTGTGGTTGGCCAGCGTGGGTGGAGCAACGACCGGAAGGGTCTCTTGCTGGGACAGGCTTTTCTCCGCCTCAGCATAGCGCCGGACCTGGAGGAGTCCGCGGCTGACGCCGTCATGGATAGACCAAACGAGGGGATCCAGGTCCTGCGCCAGGGAGTACTTTACCAACGCCGCATCGACGCGCCCTTGACGCTCCAAGAGCCAGGCATACTTGTTCCAGCCGGTAGCGTAGTTTGGATTGTTGGCCACGGCCTTGAGGAAAGCCGCCTCCGCTTCGGAGAGCCGGCCACGGATCAACGCCGCGGTGCCCAAGGCTTCGAAGGCCTCGGCCGAGGTCGGGTCGAGTTCGATCGCCCGGTTCGCGTGCGACTCAACCTGGGCCAGCTCGGGCTCGAGGTGTTGAGCCGCCGCCGCGCGGATGAATGCCCGTGTCACCCAAACCTGTGCCAGTCCGGCTTCTGCCGGCGCGAATCGCGAATCCAGCTCCAGCGCACGCTTCATCATTGCCTCCATTTTCTCCAGGGCTTCACCGGAGCGCACATCCCAGAGCTGCCGTCCTTGGAAGTAGAGCTGGAGCACGTCCGGGTTGACGACGGTTGCCGCGGTGCTGGTCACGCCCAATTTGAGCGAAAGATTCTTCGCAATGATCCCGGCGATCTCATCCTGCACGGCGAAAATGTCCTTAAGATCCCGAGTGAAGGTGTCCGACCACACGTGAAACCCGTCCGCCGCCTTAATGAGCTGGGCGGTGATGCGCACCCGCGTGTCCGCTTTGCGCACGCTGCCTTCGACGACGTAAGCAACCCTGAGCTCCCGGGCGATCTCCGGGATTGGTGTGTCCTTGCCCTTGAAATGAAACGCCGAAGTGCGCGCCGAGACTTTCAGGCCGGGGATTTTTGCGAGGGCGTTGAGCAGTTCCTCGGAGATGCCATCGGAGAAATACTCGTTGCTCTTGTCGTCGCTCAAATTGGCGAAAGCGAGCACCGCGACGGATTTCTGATCGGCATATGTTGCGTCGGGCGGGACCGGTGAGTTCTCGGGGACCGGCGTCGGCGCGTTGGTCGGCGCTCTCGTGGTTTGTCCTGTCGGCTGGCCGGATTGATGGACGAACCACCAGCCAAGCCCGCCGGCAAGCAGCACCACCGCTGCCGCCGCGGCTAGTTTCGACGCGTTCAGGCGTCCCGCCGCCGCGCCGCGTTTTGGTTTCCAGCCGGTTTCTACCTTCTGTCTTCTTCGTTCTGCCAGGGTCTCCCAAGGCATCACCACACGATGCACCGCCACCGGCAGTTCGATGTTCTTGAGTTCCGCGGGGCCGAGACTGGCAAAGGCTTGCTCCAATTTGTTCCGCACCTGCTCATACACCGCATTGGAAACGCAAATGCCGCCCGCCGGAGCCAGCGGTTCAAGCCGGGCCGCAATGTTCACCCCGTCGCCGTGGATGTCGCCCTCCCTGGTCACCACGTCGCCGACGTGAATGCCGATGCGAAGCCGAATTTGGCGCTCAGCCGGTTGGAGTTGATCGCGCTCGTGGAACGCGTTTTGTATAGCCACCGCTCCCTGCACCGCCGCCAGCGCGCTGGGGAACTCGATGAGAAATCCGTCGCCGGTCGTCTTCACTTCACGCCCGCCGTGTTTTGCCAAGATGCGGCGCACGAGGCCTCGATGCTCTTCCAACAACTCCAATGCCAGCGCTTCCCTGCGCTGCGAGAGCGCGCTGTAGCCCACCATGTCGGTGAACATGATGGCTGCAAGTTTGCGCTGCTCTGTTCCGGCCATGATGAGATATGGGATGGTACACGCTACCCACTGTCTTCGCAAGAAATAGGTGTTGCTCCCCGGCGACTCGCGTATTGAATCCGGTCCAGAGGTGTGGCACCGTCTGTCCGATACTTTCTCGGACCGTTCACATCCAAAACCGCAGTGGTCCGGCGCGTTGGTTGCTGCTGTTGGTCCTCGGCTCAGTTTCGCTCGTTTCCGCGCAAACCACGGCGCTGCCGCCCGCGTGATTGGCGTAAGACGTGACCCAGGGCGTCGAGTAAATCCCGGCCTTCAAGCCCAGCGCGTGGATTTCGTCACACAGCTTTTTCATGTCGGGGAACTTCTCGTTTCCCTCGAGGGCGTTGAATTTTCCGCCACGTTTCCCCTGCCACGCGTCGTTGATGTTGATGCAGGTCCAACTTTGAGCGGGACAAAAGCCAGCAGCTCCTGTAAATAGGGACATTTGAAAAGCGACGATCTCTGGCGCTCCCGGCTCACGCGCGTTGCGGGAATAACGAGAATATGAGAACACAATTGGCGATCTTCCAATTCACGGTTGCGATCCTGGCGGTCGTAGTGATTGCCCACACGACACAGGCCCTTGAAATCAAGCCCACCAGCAGAGAGCTGCGGGCGGAGAAGGCTTGGCTCAAAGAGCGTCTCCTGGACTGCAAGCTCAAGCCATCCACCGCCAAACCGGCCGAGGCATTGGCGGGTCCGATTCAGCGGGCCAGCGCACTGCCCATCTCCTTCGTCTATGGCGGGCGATCCTCCGATGATCTCTTGGCGATGTGGCCGAAGAAAACCGCCGGGAAGAGACTGGATCGGTCGCGCACCCAGCACACGTTCGCTTGGACCGATACTCGCACCGGCTTGGAGGTCCGTTGCGTTGCGGTGGAATACAGCGATTTTCCGGCGGCCGAATGGACGGTCTTCTTCAAGAACGCAGGCCAGGCGGATACCCCGATTCTGGAGAACCTCCAGGCGCTGGATGCGACGTTTGAGCGTGGCGCGGGGGGCGAGTTCATTCTCCACGGCAACAAAGGCGACTGGTGTGTGCCGCAAAGTTACGAGCCCTATCAACTCACGCTCGGCCCCAAGTCCGACAACCGCTTTGCGCCTGAGGGCGGCCGTCCGACCAATGGCCCCAAGGGCTGGCCTTACTTCAATCTCCAGATGCCAGGCGGGGGAATGATTTTCGCCATCGGCTGGCCCGGGCAATGGGCGTGCTCATTTACCCGCGACGACCAGCGCGGCTTGCGCATTGTCGGAGGCCAGCAGGGGACCCATTTGTCTCTGAAGCCAGGCGAGGAAATCCGCACGCCTCTGATTGCCGCGCTCTTTTGGAAGGGCACAGACACGGTGCGGGCGCAGAACCTCTGGCGGCGCTGGTTTATGGCGCACAATGTTCCCCGTCTGAACGACCGACCGCCCCTGCCGATGATGCAAATGCAATGCTACCGCACCTTCGAGAAGGGCGGAGAGAAGGACCTGTTCGACACCGTGGAGGAGTTCAACCGAGCGGGCATTGCGGTGGAGTTGTGCTGGCGCGACGCGGGTTGGTATCCCTGCAAGGGCAGTTGGCCGAACACGGGCAGTTGGGAACTCGATCCTGAACGCTACCCGAAAGGCTTCCGCCCCTTCAGCGATTGGCTGCATCAACAGGGCAAGAAGTTCATCGTCTGGTTTGAGCCCGAGCGTGTGGGCGACCCCGAGAGCTGGCTGGCGAAGAACCATCCCGACTGGCTTCTGGGCGGCACGCTGCTCAACCTCGGCCGTCCCGACGCCTGGAAGTGGCTCGTTGAACACATCGACCGGATGCTGCGCGAACAGGGCATCGATTACTATCGCCAGGACTTCAACATGGACCCGCTGCCCAACTGGCGCGGCAACGACGCGCCCAATCGCCGTGGGATGACGGAGATCAAGCATGTCATGGGCTATCTTGCGTTCTGGGACGAACTGCGCCGCCGCTATCCGGGGCTGCTAATCGATTCCTGCGCCTCCGGCGGACGCCGCAACGATCTGGAGACCTTGCGCCGTGCGGTCCCGCTGCTGCGCAGCGACTACCAGTTTGGGCCGGAAGCCACGACGCCCAACCAGGGCCACACCTACGGTATTTCAAGCTGGATTCCCTATTACGGCTCCGGCTGTTACTTCACCGACACCTACAGCGCCCGCAGCTACATCATGCCCTGCTCCGGCTATGCGGGGACCAATGCCGCCACCAAGCACGCCTACGATGAGTGCCGCCGAGTCGCTCCTTTCATGCTCGGGGATTACTACCCGCTCACGCCCTACGGCATCCAAGCCGGCGATTGGATCGCCTGGCAATTCGACCGCTCCGACCTCGGCGGCGGCGTGGTCCAAGCCTTCCGCCGCGACAAGAACGAGTCGCCGACGCGGGTGCTGCGGCTCAGCGGCTTGGCCCCCTCCACGAAGTATGAAGTCACCGATCTCGATGGAGGAGCACCGAAAAGGATGAGCGGCAAAGATCTCATGGAACAAGGGCTGACCGTGGAAATCAAAACCAAGCCCGGTTCGGCGGTGATCTTCTACCAGAGGGAATGATTGCCAGACAGCCTGGCGCGCTGGCGGAGGCGGGCGCAGAGTTGGTCTTTGCGGTCGTGGACTGCTGCCTGATCGTCCGGGTTGGCGTTGGCTGGCGTCGCGACCGCCTCCTCGTCGAGCTCGTGACCCAGGTTCTTATCTCGGTTGCTTTCCGGAATAAAGGCCGATTTCGGCCCAGGGATCAACTCTGCGTTCTGGACAGCATCATTTTGGGGTTTGACGTTCTTCGGTCATTCGATAATCTGGGCGCATGAGCTGTGCTGAGAACCATTGGCCGTTCATGTCCGCCAAGCCACAGGAGGCCGGCGGTCGCCCATGCCCAAGTCCAACGTCCCGCTAAAGACCCCACAGGAGCCAATGATCTCAAAAGAGCACGCGCATCAGTCCAAGGCGAAGAGCGGTGAGGTCGTCCAGAAATTGAAGCGGAAGGCCTACGAAAAGGAGTTGGCCAGGCTGCAGGTGGAACTGGTCAAACTTCAGGAATGGATCCGGCACAAGGGCCTGAAGGTCGTGGTGCTGTTCGAGGGACGGGATGCCGCAGGCAAAGGCGGTGTCATCAAACGGATCACCGAATCGCTCAACCCCCGGGTCTGCCGGGTAGTGGCGCTGGCCGCGCCGACCGAGCGGGAGAAGACACAATGGTATTTTCAGCGTTACGTGCCCCATTTGCCCGCCGCCCAGGAGATGGTGCTGTTCGATCGGAGCTGGTACAACCGCGCCGGGGTCGAGCGCGTGATGGGGTTCTGCACGGCACAGGAGGTCGAGGAGTTCTTCCACTCCTGCCCGGAATTCGAACGCATGCTGATACGCTCAGGCATCATCCTCATCAAGTACTGGTTTTCCGTCAGCGACGAGGAGCAGGAGCGCCGTTTTCAGGAGCGCATTCACAACCCGACGAAACGCTGGAGGCTCAGCTCGATGGACCTCGAATCCCGGCACCGCTGGGTCGAGTACTCCCGGGCCAAGGACGAAATGTTTGCCCACACCGACCTGAAGCACTCGCCGTGGTTCGTCGTCAACGCGGACGACAAACGCCGGGCGCGCCTCAATTGCATTCAGCACCTGTTGAGCATGATCCCCTACAAGGATCTGACGCCCAAACCGATCAAGCTCCCGCCCCTCCACAAAGGCGCCTACGTCCGCCCCCCCATCAGCGACCAGACTTTCGTGCCGGAGAAATACTGACTGGACGATGAGGTATGAACGATCTCAAGGCCGCTTTTCTTGCCGACAGGCCATCCGGACGTTGGGGAGGACTCGCACGGCCGGGGAGTTCACGCCGGTGGGGCCCGAAGCCATGCGGGACCCGCGTGGCCTATGTTTCCTGGCCGATGGGCGCCTGGTAGTCGCCGAGCAGGCCCGCGTCCGCGTCCTCTTCCCCGACCCGGGCGAGATCAGCCAGGACATCCTCAGCAATTTCATGGATGTCATGGTCGTCCACCCCACCCGGCCCGAGTACGGCTACTGCTACCTGGGCGTGTTCAGCGCCGATTCCAGGACGAGCGCGTGGCAGTGGTTGGCGGAGGAGGCCGGGCCCCAACGATTGCTGGAGTTGGCTTTGCCTCGCCCGCCCCCGCACACCCGGAAAGGGGGCGAGCGCACCGCTACGGCTCCATCTTGTGCGCCGTGGCGGGCATGGCGGCGTATCGGGCGACCCTCTTGCCCACCCCACCCCTTCATCGCCTTCGGGACTTTGTCGCTAGCCGTGACCTTTGCCGACCTCCCCCCAAATCTCATTGACACCCTGCTTCAGCGGGGTGTTACGCGCCGAGCGAGCGAAGGTCAACCGTTTTAACGGTTTTCGCGCTGCCGTATCTGCCACCCTCGACAAGGCCGCGATGCGCCCTACATTTCTTGCGCCTGAAATTTGCGATTGACAGGGCGGCGGCATCCGGGGCTATGCTTGGCCAATCGATAACTACCCCTATGAATAATCCAGAGCAGCAGCCGGTTGGCTCCCTTCCTTCGTATATCACTAGCGCGTCGCCCAACCCCCTGGGCAACCGTGCTCCCTGGTATAAAACGACTGCCCAGACCTACGCGGGCATTTTCCTGTGGTTTGCCTTCTGGGATAACATGTCGGGCAACGGCCTCTCGGTCGGCGGCTTGGGTCCCGTCCTGATCGGAATCGTGCTCGGGGCGATTATATGCCATTTCCTCTTCTACTTGGTCCCCGGCATCCTCGGCATGCAGACGGGCCTTCCACTTTACATCGTAGGCACGTCCACCTTCGGCGCCATGGGCGGATTGATCATGCCGGGGTTCCTGATGGGCGCGCTGCAATTCGGCTGGTTGGCCGTTAACGCCTACTTTTCCGCAGGGGCCCTGGTGGACGGCTTCGACGCCCCGGCGTTGCGGATCCCCATTTGCATCGTCTGGACGCTCGCGGCCGCCTTCGTGGGTCTGAAGGGCATCCAGTATGTGGCCCGGGTTGCAACCTACCTCCCGCTCATTCCGCTGGTCGTGCTCATTGTGGGTTTGGTGTTGTTCGGCGGTTCGGCCGGCGACTATAAGCCGGCCGCCGATGTGGCCGCCTCCGGTGGCGCGATGAAAGCCGCCCTGGCCATGATCGCTGCGATTGTCGGTTTCTTTGCCACGGCGGGCGCCGCCGGGGTGGACATTTGCATGAGCAACCGCGACAAGCGGGACGTGAGCATGGGCGGCATCGTCGGCGTCATCATCGCGGTTATCTTCACCGCCGGCATTTCGGTCATTGCCGTCGCGGGCGCCCAGGCAGCCCATGTGGTGGACCCTGCCAATAAGGAAAGCATAAAGATGACGTTCGCTCTCGGAGCCAAGCTCTCCAAGGGCCTGTTTGCCGCCACCATGATCGGTCTGACCCTGGCCGCCTTCCCGGGCGCCTGTTTCTCCTCGTTCATCGCCGCCAACAGCTTCAAGACGACCATGCCGAAGGTTCATCCGTTCCTCTCCGTGGGCATTGGCGCCGTCGTGAGCATTATCCTGGCCGTGACCGGGGCCGCCGGCAACCTCGGCAGCGTCTTCGGTTTGATTGGGGCCTCCTTCGGCCCGATCGTCGGGGCCATGGTCGTGGATTACCTGCTGTCCGGCGGCCGATGGAGCGGTCCGCGCGCCGGTTTCAACCCGGCCGGGTGGATTGCCTGGTTGGTTGGGTTCATTGTCGGTATTCTTCCCAACGAGATGCTTCCCGCCTCGGTTCGCGTCAACGTGCCTTGCGCCCCGGTCGCAGCCTTTATCGTCGGCGCCGCCCTCTATTTCGTCCTGGCCAAGATGGGCCTGCAAACGCAGGTCATTCCGCTGCCGGCCAAGGCCTCGACCCCGGCTCCGCAGCCTGCGGCCAAGTAAGAAGGGCTTCTGAACCGGCAGGGTGAAAAGCATGCCCTGAGGCTTGGGCATTCTTGCTGCGAGCCGAGTCGCCCAGGAACACGCGCTGAAAGCGCGCTGCATACTCTCAGGGCAACTCCCTGGGCCAGGAGTTTGGACATTTCGGATGACCGGATCGGGGGGCACCGCGTAGCGGCGCTTTGAAGTTAGCCGTGGACTTCCAGTCCACGGTCGGAGGCATTGGATTGTCGCGCGTCGCGTAGCGACGCCTGATAGTCTTGCGCCGGACAATCAAGGTAAACAACCCTCTAACCGGCGAGCAAATCGCAGGTGCCCGAGGTGGAGGAGTGCCTGCGGGGCCAGCCCGAACACCACCGGGTAAGGACTTCGCAGGACGAATACCGGGCGCTGCTTGATCGGCATGAGATTGAGTACCAAGACCCGTACTTGTGGGGTTGAAGGCGGCTCGGGCCTGTCTTTGAGGCATCGCTACGCGACGCGGGTCATCTTGGACCACGGCAACCGTGGACTGGAAGTCCACGCGCAAATCGCGTGACGACCCTACGGCACGGTTGCCCGGTAGAACCGTTGTTTGAAGCTGCTCGTGGCCGGATCACTGAAGTGCTCGATTCCAAGAACCGTCTGCACGGTTGTCAGTGGCACCCAGTCCACAAGATTGGTCGAGGCTTGGACGCCATAGTTCTGTCCCGGCACGCCCGCAACCGTGCCTTGCACCGTCACCACAGAGGAAGCAACGAGTGGCCCGATCGTCGGTTGCGCCGGAGCAATCGCTCCTGCCGATCCCAAGATCGTGTCGCCGCCTCCCACGGCAAAGAAGGCACCGCCCCCATAATTGACACCATAAAGGTAAGGAGGAACGGAGAGGTATGCCACCGTAGTCCAGTTCGTCCCGTCTGGCGAGGCCACAACCAAGCCGTGAGACCCAGAGGTTACTGCTTGCCCAACGGCCACAAAGATGCCGTTGCCGTAGGCAATGGCGTAAAAAGAGACAGAAACATCGAATCCTGACGGTGGCACAAACCTGACTGTCCAGACCACCCCGTCGGTTGACGTGGCTACTTCACCTTCATTGCCCGCGGCGACAAAAGTGCCATTGCCAAAAGCCACTCCGCCGTAAAGCAGGCCGTCAACTGGATGGCTGCTCCAAGTGACTCCGTCCGGCGAAGTCAGTGCCATCGCGCTGCTCGTCGGAACGACGAAGGTGCCGTTCCCAAAAGCAGCGCCATCCAGCGCTGCGGTGGTCCCCGAGGTACGGCTCGTCCAGTTCGTCGCGTCCGGTGAAGTGAGAATCGTGCCCGAGTACCCGACAGCGACGAAGACGCCGCTGGCCTGAGTAATTCCATATAACGCATTGGTCGTGCCGGAGTTCTGGCTGAACCAATTCGTGCCGTTGGACGAAGTCAGGACCGTGCCCCCCTCTCCTACGGCGACAAACGTGCCGTTGGCGTACGCGGCCGAGAAGAGCATATTGGTTGTGCCGGAAGCCTGGCCGCTCCAACCGGCCCCATCGGATGAGGTTAGGACCCTGCCCTGCGCTCCACAGGCCACAAAAGTGCCGCCGCCATAAGCGGCGCCCTGGAGGTAATTGCCATCGTAGGTGGCAGTCCCAGGGGCTAATGCGTAGCGCACCGTCCATTGGTTCAGGTCGGCGCTTGCCTTGTTCGAAGCACAGCAGAGTCCGGCAGCCACCAGGCCCTGGAGAACCAGGCTCATTAATGAGGCTTTCATAGTTCCTTGCATTTTTCAATCGGGCGCATAACGCGCCACGAATCCGCTTCTTCTGTTTATGAGCAGCCCGTTATGGGCCGCCCGTCACATTGTCTATAACAGTATCGAGACCGGTTGGCCCAGCGCGGCCGCTGAGGCCGATGGGTGAATTTGATGATCCGGGAACCGCGCGCATTTGATCCTTAGATCGTGAAGCCGCCTGCCGCACCCGCGCCTCACGGCCAGCGCAGCCGGTAGAAACGACCAGGATAATTCGTCCACTGGGGGTCGCTGAAATAGTACGAGCCGCTGGTGAGGGTATTGGTTTGCAGCGGAAGCCAGGCGGGATTGGCCAGATTCGTGCTGGCCTCGACCACGAGGACCAAGTTGCCGGTCCCGCTGATGGTGAACCCGAATTGATTGGTCCGAACGCCAAGGCCGGCACTGCTGGTTTGCACTTGTGGGTTCCACAGCACGGTGGGAAGACCGGCCAAGCTGGTGCTCCAGCCCGTGGTCCCAGGCAAGTAATAGACCGTCGCGGGGTCCCAGAATGGCCCCTGCCCCGGGAATCGGAAGTCAAACACATCCGCACCAACGCTGGGGGCATTGCCCCGGAAATAGACGCTGGTCAGCCAGTCGCAATGCGAGAACGCAGTGTCTCCAATGCTCTTAACGCTGTTGCCTATCGTGACGCTGGTCAGGCTCGTGCACCAGGAGAACGCCCCGGCCCCGACGCCGGTGACGCTGTCGGGGATTGTGACGCTGGCCAGGCCGGTGCACCAGGAGAACGCATCGTCCCCGATGTTGGTAACGCTGTTGGGGAGCATGACGCTGCTCAGGTTCCGGCAGTAGTAGAACGCAGCTTCTCCAACGCTCGTGACGCTGTTGGGGATCGTGTAGCCACCGGCCTTGCCTCCCGGGTATTGGATGAGCGTGGTCTGGTTTTTGTTGAGCAAGACGCCGGCGACACTGCCATAGGCGGGATTGCCTGCATCCACTGTTATCGCGGTCAGGCGGAGGCATCCCCCGAACGCACCGCTCCCGATGTTCGTGACACTGGCGGGGATTGTGGCGCTGGTCAAGCTGGCGCAGGAAGAGAACGCACCGCCCCCGAGGCTGGTGACGCTGTCGGGGATGGTGGCGTTGGTCAGGCTCGTGCAGCTCTCGAACGCCCCGGCCCCGAGGTTCGTGACGCTGCCGGGGATCGTGACACTGGTGAGGCTGGTGCAGACGCCGAACACACCTTTCCCGATGCTCGTGATGCTGGTGGGGATCGTCACGCTGGCGAGGCTGGTGCAGTCAGAAAACGCATCGGCTCCGACGCTGGTGAGACTGTTGGGGATCGTGACGTTGGTCAGGCTGGTGCAGCCAGCGAACGCCGAGGCTCCGACGTTGGTGACGCTGTCGGGAATCGTGAGGCTCGTGAGGCCGGCGCCCACGAACGCATTGGTCCCGATGCTGGTGACGCTGTCGGGGATCGTGATGGTGGTCAGGCTGGCGCATAGGTAGAAGGCACTGTCGCCGATTTTGGTCACGCTATTGGGGAGCGTGTAGCTCCCGGCCATGCCTCCCGGGTATTGGATGAGCGTAGTCTGGTCCTTGTCGAACAAGACCCCGGCGACACTGCTGTAGGCGGGATTGCCCGCATCCACGGCTATCGCGGTCAGGCTGTTGCATTCCAAAAACGCACCGCTCCCGATGTTCTTGACGCTGTCGGGGATGGTGACGCTGGCCAGGTCAGCGCAGTCGTAAAACGCAAAGTCCCCGATGTTGATGACGCTGTTGGGAATCGTGACGCTGGCCAGGTTGGTGCATTGGCTGAACGCCTCGTTTCCGATGTTGGTAACGCTGTTGGGGATCGCGACGTTGGTCAGTGGGCACTTTGAGAACGAATAATCTCCGATGCTGGTAACGCTGTTGGGGATCGTGTAGCTATCGGCCTGGCCTCCCGGGTATTGGATGAGCGTGGTCTGGTCTTTGTCGAACAACACCCCGGCGACACTGCCATAGGCGGGATTGCCTGCATCCACGGTTATCTCGGTCAGGCGGCTGCAGGCCCAGAACGCACCGCTCCCGATGTGCGTGACGCTGTCGGGGATGGTGACGTTGGTCAGGCTGGGGCAGTAGTCGAACGCAAAGTCCCCGATGCTGATAACACCGTCGGGGATGGCGACGCTGGCCAGGCTGGTGCAACCGGAGAACGCATAATCCCCGAGGCTGACGACGCTGTTGGGAATCGTGACGCCGGCCAGGCTGGTGCATTGGTCGAACGCCTCGTATCCGATGTTGGTAACGCTGTCGGGAATCGTGATGTTCGTCAGGCCGGTGCCCGCGAACGCATTGGTCCCGATGCTGGTGACCGGCAGGCCATTGGTCAGGCTCGGGATGGTCACCGACCTGCCGGCACCAGTGTAGCCCGTGATCGTAATCGTGCCGTCGTTGGTCGTGTAACTAAACGCGTTAGAGACTGCCAGGTAGGTTCCTGCGGCTTTACTCGTCTGATTAGCGTTGACGAGGACGGTTTGGCTTGCGGGCGTGGCCCAGCCCGTCACCGTTGAGAAGGCTAACGTATGACTGCCGACCGACAGGTTGGCTAATATTGTGCCGCTGGTCTGCCACGCCCCGCCATCCACCTGCCACTGCGCTCGGGCACTGACAACGCTCGCTGGACTAATCGAGACTTGCAAGGCGCCGAAGGACTCGCCGTTCCACAGCGCGGTCGGACGGCCGTCAAACGTCGAACCCCAACCCGTGGTCCCTGGCAAATAATAGACGATGGTGCCGTCACCGCCGAACACGGAGGGATCATTGCTGGGGCTGGGGGCGTTGCCACTGAAATAGACTCCTCCCAAGTAGAAGCAAAAGAAGAACGCGCTGTGCCCGATGCTGGTGACGCTGCCGGGGATCGTGACGCCGGCCAGGCTGGCGCAGTTAGCGAACGCATCGTCCCCGATGGTGGTGACGCTGTTGGGGAGCGTGACGCTGGCCAGGCTGAGGCAGGAAGAGAACGCCGAGGACCCGATGCTGGTGACACTGTTGGGGATCGTGATGTTCGTCAGACTGGTGCAACCGTCGAACGCCGAGTCTCCAATGCTGGTGACGCTGTTGGGGATCGTGACGCTGGTCAGGTTGGTGCAGAAAAAGAACGTCATTCGTCCGATGCTGGTGATATTGTTGGGGAGCGTGACGTTTGACAGGCTGGAGCACTCGGAGAAGGCCGCGCCCCCGAGACTGGTGACGCTGTTGGGAATCGTCACGTTAGTCAGCCTGGTGCAGGAGGTGAAAGCCGCTCCCCCGATGTTGGTCACGCTACTGGGAATCGTCACGCTGGCCAGACTGGTGCAGCCGGCGAACGCCGACCCGTCGACGCTGGTGACGCTGTTGGGGATCGAGTAGCTTCCGGCTATGGCCCCCGGATATTGGACGAGGACGGTCTGGCTTTTGTCGAACAGGACCCCGGCCACACTGGTATAAGAGGGGTTGGCCGCATCCACGGTTATCGCGCTCAGTCCGGTGCAGCCGGCGAACACACCGCCCGGGATGTTGGTGAGGGTGTTGGGGATCGTGACGCTAGTCAGGCCGGAGCCCTGGAAGGCGCCGACGTAGCCCCAGGAAACGGCCCCTGAATTGTATTGTGTTGCCCAGTAGCTTCCGATGCTCGCAACGGGCAGGCCATTGATGGTTCCGGGGATGGAAACCGCACCCCCGGGGCCGGTGTATTCCGTGATGGTGATCGTGCCGTCATTGGTCGTGTAATTGTATTGGGATTGTCCCGCGGCAGGCTGCGCCAACAGCAACAGCAACAGCAGCAGCACCAAGCTAGCGCCTGTCCCGAAAGCCCCGATTCCGTACGTTTGTCGCGACCTCCGTCGCGACCTTTGTCGAAAAATGGCCAATTCGTCAAAGGTCGCGGCGAAGTCTTGCGTTCGCCGGGCCTTTGGGACAGGCTCCAGGCTAGAGGCGCAAGTGGCGCTGAAACGCCCGGCGACCGTCTTCGGGCAGGTTGTTCTCCCAATGGAATTCTCTGTTTTCATAGTTGTCCGCGCAGGAAGCTGATGCCTCATTTTGTATCACTCTGGCAAACTTGCCATTGCGCCCATCATAGCACTTCGGCCAATCTTGTCTGCCGGGGAAAACACTAGTCGATTTGTAGTGGAAAAGACTACACGCCCCCGGGTTCAACGCGGACATTTTACAGGCGAGCCAGTCTCATTAACACCGCCGCTTCAGCGCGGTGTATGTATGCGGCGCGCCGTCGCAGCCGTTTCAACGGCTTTCCGCACTCCCTGCCAAACCGTTGAAAACGGTTGCAGCGCCCCAAGTGCCTTTTTACACTGGGCTGAAGCCACGGTGTTAATGAAACGTCTGGCCGCGGTCCTGGTTCCAGCGAATCGCCAATTGCAGAAGTTCGCTCCCCGTGGCGAGCCTGAGCTTGTCTTTGAGGCGGGCCCGGTAGCTTTCCACGGTCTTGAGGTCCAGGTGCAGCCGCTGAGCGATTTCCCGTGTGCCCAGGCCGAGGCCGGTCAATTCGAAGACCTGCAATTCGCGGTCGCTCAGGCCATCCGTGAGCGAGTCGCAGGCCGTCTGAGGCTGCGCGAGCAAGCGGGCGAGAACCGAAGACGCCATTTTGTCGCTCAGATAGACGCCGCCGCTCAAGACCTTGCGAATGGCCGCCAGGATGGTGCGCGTCGCTTCCTGTTTGGTGATGTAACCCCGCGCCCCCGCGCGCAGGACGCGCTCGGCATAAAGGTTTTCGTCTTGCATCGAGACGACCAGGATGAGCAGGCGCGGCCAACGCGCATGGAGGTCCTTGATCAAATCCAGGCCGCTGGACCGCTTCAAAAGGAGATCGACGACGACGAGGCCGGGCGCGGTCGCGTCCACGACGCGCAAGGCTTCATCGCGGTCTTCGGCGACACCGCAGACCTCGAGGTCCGATTCGTGGTTGATGGCCTCGGCGAGGCCGTCGCGGACCACGGGGTGGTCCTCGACCAGGAGAATGCGAGTGATTTGAAGCGGCCCTGGGGCGGGAGTCATAGGGTTTGTGGCACACGGCAAGTGACGACGGTGCCGTTGGGGCCGCTCTCGAGCTGAAGGCTGCCGCCAATGAGCCGAGCGCGGTAATCCATAATATGAAGGCCCATCCCGGAGTGCCGCGCGGGTGAGGGCCCAAGGCCCCTGCCATCGTCTCTGACCTCCAGGACAATGCCACCTTCCACACGGGAAAGGTGAATGCGGATGTGGCGCGCGCCACTGTGCTTGAGGGCATTGTTGACAGCTTCCTGGGCGATGCGGTAAAGGTGCGTCGCCGTGGCAACGTCACACGGTGGCGGCTTTCCGTCCGGTTCGCAAGAGCACTCGATACCGTATTTCTCGGCGGCCGCAGCCGACAATTCCTCGAGGGCAGGCAGCAGGCCCTGGGTGCTGAGCCTGACCGGGTAGAGGCCGCGGCAGACGCGGCGAGACTCGGTAATGGCTTCGTCGAGCAGCGCGCACATTTTTTGGGCCCTGGCCGCCTCGGGGCGCGCCTCCGAGCGGAGCGATTGTTCGAGGGCGTTGAGCTGAAAGGCCATCCCAATGAGCTGCTGGCACAGCCCGTCATGGATGTCCTGGCCAATGCGGGCCTGCTCGCGGTCGCTAATCTCGAGGATCTGCCGTTGCAGGCGCGAGCGCTCGGTAACGTCCGTGGCCAGAATGATAAAGCCCCCGCGCTTTGCATCCTGGTCGCGCAGAGGGGTGTAGCGGCACTCGAAAACCGTGGACGCAAACTCCAGAATCGAGTCAAACTCCTCGCCCGCAAGGGCCCGCCGAATGTTTTCCAGCATCAGGGGGTAATCGGCATACACCTCGGCGGCGGCCCGGCGCAGATGTTCGCCCGGCTTCACCCCCATGGCGCGGAGCGCCTGTCCGTCTTCGAAGGTGATCGTGCCGCCGGCATCTACCGCGATCAGGGCGATGGGCGCGAGGTTGATGATCGTGCGCAGGTGCGCCTCACTGCGCCGCTGTGATTCCTCGGCCTTGATGCGGGCGATCGCGCCGGCCACCTGCGAGGAAATTGTCTCGAGACCGACGCGTGTTTGAGGCGGAATATCATCCTGCCGGTAGGAGCCCAGGTTTAACATCCCGACCACGCCGCCTTTGTGCTGCAGCGGCACGATCGCCAGCGCCCGCAGTCCCTCGCTGCCCCACAGCACTTCCAAGCTGCGCGGGATCTGTTCACGCCGCACGTACAGGATTTTTCCCGCCCGAATCAGGCGCGCCTCTGTGGCATCGGACTTGTAATGCGAGACCCGCCGGATGAAGGCGGGGGATAATCCTCTGTGGGCCTGCAAATTCAATTCGCCGGTTTCCGCGTCCAGGAGATAGACGCCGCCGCAATCAATGCCCTCGAGTTGCGCGGCGATCTCCAAGAGCCGAGCCAAGGCAACCCCGAGGTCGTTCGTCGAACTGAGGGCGGCGCCCAGATCCCGCTCCGCTTGCAACAGTTGCTCGCTGAGCTTGCGTTCGGTAATGTCCTCGGCAACGCCCACCAAACGATAGACTGCCCCGTGCTCGTCCTTCACCGGGAACGCCCGATCGTGAACCCAGCGCAGCGAGCCGTCCGGCCGCACCACCTGGTACTCTTCATCATATCCGCCCCGCGTCTGGTGGAACGACAAGTTCACGATGACGCGTTGGCGGTCCTCCGGATGGATGCCATCGAACCACTCGTTGGGCGAGGCGTAGAGTGCGCTGCAGGTCCTGCCCCAGATCGTTTCGAAACCGGGACTGACATGCTCGAACTGCCGCCGCAATGGGTCGGTCACCCAAAAGACATCGGCGATATTCTCCGTGACCTGAGTGAAAAGCTGGATGGCTTCGCCCAGCAACTCCGAGGTCGCTTTGTGCTCCTCGGTTTCCTGCTCGAGGGAGGCGGCGCGTTGCGCCAGTTTCCGCTCAAGGTTGCCGGCTTCGCCTCCGAGCTTGGCCGCCAGCCAGGCGATTGCTGCAAAGCCGCTTAGCCGCACCACGGAGTTGCAGACCAGAATCCAAATCGGCGGTGATGCGCCGCGGGCGGCTATTTCGCCAAGGAACAAGAAGCTCCCGGACTCGACCGCGCACAGGAGGGCGCCGGGAGCACCCGCTATCCAACCGACGAGCGCACAGATAAAGAGATAAATGAACTCGAAACTCAGGCCTTGGGCCGCCTGAAAACCCGCCCAGCCGATGGCGCCGATGAAAGCCATGCCGATGAGGGTGACCAGTGCCCGGCTCACGACCCCCACGTCCTGGCCGCGCTTGAGCAAGACACCAACTCTGCCGCCGATGATACCGGGCAGCGTTGCTGTGGTTCCCGTCCGCCGGCCGAGCAATTGCGTGAGTTTGTCCATAGGCCACCAAGCAATCCGACGTTTCGCCATGGCTCCTCAGAGGGTGCAAGCGAAGCGACTTCGCAGACGTCCTCTCAGCTTTGCCGAAAAGCAGCTTACCAAGATGGGGGATTGAACACGAGGGAAATCCGGAAAACATGGTCCGGATGCGCCGAGGGGACCAAGCTCCGTCAGGAGCGGTATGTCAGGGCGGGCGCATCCCACCTTTGTCGACCTCCCCCCAAATCTCATTAGCCCGGATATTTCATAAGGCTCCTGACTTTTCGCCTCCGGCATGATTTTTTTGGAAGAATTTGCCCGGATCGCGGCATTTTTTCGAACCGGCTGCTCAACAGGGCGCGATCGCCTCTTTT
>Ga0187889_10002409_pt1 | contig 18237 bp, 17 predicted proteins | sample June2016WEW_7_10_2_FD_132992 | JGI IMG/M metagenome (GOLD analysis project Ga0187889, IMG submission 132992) | Peatland microbial communities from SPRUCE experiment site at the Marcell Experimental Forest, Minnesota, USA - June2016WEW_7_100 | ecosystem: Environmental > Terrestrial > Soil >... | reverse complement strand
TCTGCCGCGGCTATCGCACAGGCCACGGAGACTACAGTGGAGGCATTGCCGCCCATGCGCTCGAAATTCGGCGTGGCATCAACCTCGTGCAGGAACTGGTCGATCCGCCGCCGTTCGGCGGCATCCGTACCGATGAGCGCGGGAAAGATACTTCGCTTCAGAAGCGAAATCGATCCCTGAATTCCCTCCGGCGAGTATGCCGGCGCCTCGAACTCGCCTCGGCTTCCGGGTGCGCCAAAAGGCGCCGCGGCCCTGCCGAATCCATTCTGGGTCTCGACATCTACTTCCAGTGTCTCCACGCCCCGGCTATCGAATATCGTTCTGCAACCTATCTTCTTTATGATCGTCTCTTTCAACTTGGTGCTCCTCTCCATTGCGTCACCGTCAAACAAAACCGGCGCGGTTGAGTAATGCGGTCGTGCAAGTCACGTCTATCTTCCGCAACATAAACTTAAATGACGCGGCGGCGTCTCGGCGCTCGCCGGTCCCGAGCGGCGTCCAGCAAACTGATTTGCGGCTCAACTATGCCGCGCCAACGTCCTCCAGCGACCTGCCCTTGGTCTCAATGCCGAGCCAGTAAACCAGCCCGCAAGCAATCCAGAAAAACAGCGCCATAGTGATGTAGACACCGTAGTACATTTTGTTGGCCACGAAGTATCCGAACACGATCGGACTTAGCGCCGAACTGACGCGACCGGCGCCGGTTGACCAACAAGTCGCGGTCGCGCGCACCTTCGATGGATACAACTCGGCTGTCCACACCACGGTTCCGGCGACGCCCTGCTCATAGAAGAACGCCAGAATGCACGCTCCCCAAACAAGGTATGCGGGATTCTGTATCATCCCAAACGCAAGCGCAGCCACGCCGCCAAGACCGAATCCGACGTAGAACAGTTGCTTTCTGCCAAACTTCTCAATGGTGTAAAAGGCAGTCATCCGGCCGAGGATGGCGGAGAACGCGGCATACAACGTATAGGTGAATGTCTTCACCAGCGTCAGCTTGAACACTACGACCAGAATCGAAGGAAGCCATAGCACAAAGCCGTAGTAGCCGAAGTACGCGAAGAAGTAGTAGCCCGCGGTAAGAATGAACCGCTTGAGATAGGGATCCTTCAACAAAACACCGATGGGCACCTTTTCGGCCAGTTGTTCGTTGCCGAGATTGCGGACATCAGCATCGGTGGCGCCTAACTGTTTCAGAACCGTCGCCGCTTCTTCTTTTCTTCCCTTGATGGCGAGCCATCGCGGAGACTCAGGCACCTTCCACCTGACGACAAACGACAACGCCGCGGGCAGCACGCCAAGAATGAACAGAATTCGCCATCCATAAGTCGGAACCAGCATGAGCGATGCTATGGCCGCGGCCAGCAACCCGAAGGGCCAGAGAACAGTAAGTACAGCCACGAACCTTCCGCGGTGTTTGGCTGAGATATACTCCGAGACCAGAGCGGTATCGACAGGAATCATGCCTCCGAGACACATCCCCGTGATGAACCTATAGATCAGGAACTGTCCAACGCCGGTGGCAAAGATCGTCAGGCCGCTGAACAAACTGAAGCCCAGGATCGTGCCGATAAAACCAACCTTGCGGCCATACTTGTCGGTGACCGGCCCCCACACGATCGCGCCGAGAAACATTCCCCAAATGCCGGCCGATGTCAGCATGCCAACCATGATGGCGTCCAGTTTCCACTCTTTGATAATCGACGGCATCGCATAGGAGGCGATATAGGTATCAAAAGAGTCGAACATGAATCCCAAGGCGGCGGCGGCTATAATGAAATAGTGGACAGATCTGAGCGGTAGCTTCTCTACAATTCTGTCGACAGTAGTGGTCGAGGTCTTTACCTCAGTAGTTGAATTCACGGCAATCCTCCAATAGCTTTCCTCGATGACCTTTCAATGACTCTGTATCGCAATATTCCTCTAGCTCTTCACAGCCGAGCTATCTCGCAGAAAGTTTCACCACAAACCCAGCAGCTTCCAGTAGCCTAATCCTAGTGTCATGTAGATCACGCCGCAGATGAATGCGATAATGTGCCCGACCTTCCACCAGGTGGCCTGACCCACGTATCCCGGACTGAACAACACTGGCGCCACCGCATTGCTGTAGTGGGTGAGCAAACATCCGAATTCTGAAGCGGCTCCCATTAAAAAGATAAGCGGCCACTTGGGGACATTCGCAACCAGTCCGATAGTGAACAACACAGGAATAAACGTCGTGCAGAACGGCGCAAGAGAGGCAAAGAAGTAGCGGACGCCGCAACTCAACAACAGCAGAATCAACAGCATCGTGAAAGTGCTATAGCCTGCAAAACTGAAATTCCTGGATATTATCTTAGCCAGCCAAATGAAGAACCCCGCCTTCGCCAAGCCGTCAGCCAGACTGATGATCCCGCCGTACCACATCAGAATGCTCCAGGCACCCTTGGCGCTTGCCAGGCTATTCCAACTCACAACCCCAGTGACAAGACAGGCGGCGACGAAACCGATTGCTACTGCCGTCGCGTCAATCTTGGTAAGATTTCCCGTGGCCCATCCGATGATCGCCAACACGAACAAGCAGGCCAGGGTCTTTTCGCGTCGAGTCGCCGGCCCCATTTCCGTCAGCCCACGCTCGGAGATTGTGCTGTTATCGATTTGCTTTATCTCTGGCGGATACAGCTTGTACACGATCCAGGGCAGCAGCATCAGAATGAACAGTGCAGGCGGAGTAAGCGCCTGTGACCACTGCATCCACGAGACATCCACCTTCAGGATGCTCTTTGCGAAAGTGGTGACAATCAGATTAGTGGCAGAGGCGGTAAGGAAAACGTGAGCCGTGGTAATGCTTATCTGATAGAGGAGCAAACTCAGGTACCCACCTATCCGCCTCGAGGTCGGCCCGGGCTCCGACCCAAGCGTTACGGCCAGGCTGCGAAAAATCGGGTACACCAGGCCGCCGGTGCGGGCGGTGTTCGAAGGAGTCGCTGGACTGATGATTAAGTCCGTGAACGCGGCGACGTAGCCGAGCCCCAGCGTTGTTCTGCCTAATCTAGTACCGATCAACAGAAACGCTATCCTTTTCCCCAAACCCGTTTCGATAAATGCCTGGCCGAGCATAAAAGCCGAGAACACCAACCACGCAGTCGGTGATGCGAACCCGGCCAGAACAACGGTCGTGTTTTTGAGGAAAATACCCGAAATGGCAATCGCCACCAGCAGAACGACGGCTTCCGGCACCGGGCGCAGCATCATGCCCAGAATGGCGCCGATGTAGATGGCGAATAGCCTCCAGGCGGCGACTGGAAGATCCGCCGGAACAGGTGCCAAAAAAATCACGACAGGCACAAGGATCGTGATCGCCGCCCGAATAAGTTTTCCCTTCATCTCCTCGCTGCTGATCGAGGTAGGTTGAAGGGCAGGTTGAATCGCTTTTACGCCGGGGCCGGAACTCATGGGAGTCCTCCGTTCGCATCTGCGTTCGCTAACCCGAATTGTTTACTTCCAGAAGCCTGTCACCGCCGCATCAACGCAGCGTTTCGCTTCGCCAAACCACACGCCAAACCCGTTCGATCCCGGGGCATAGAAAGCCATCTTGCCTGAGTTCGTCGCCAGCGTCTTGAACCCGAGTGCCTCGGGATTTCCCAGGATGGTGCACAAATCCTGGGTGACGATCGCGCCTGATTCTTCAATCGCCCGCACGTAGCCGAGTTGAGCAGCCATGGCCTTGATCGCCACGTTGGTATGCACCCACATGGTCACGTCCTTGGATATCTTCTTGCCGTGCAAAAGTCGCGCAAGCTCTTCCAGTTGTGACAACGAGTAGTGCGGACAGCCAAGCGCCACGTAGTCAACCTTGTTGTCGCGAGCAGAGGTGAGCTGCTGTTTGCCTTCTTCGATCTCGCGGTTGGTGATCACAATGGTGTCGTACTTCTTACCGCGGAAGGCCGCTTCAACCGTCGGCGCTTCCGGAGTGACGCCGGCGACATGGAACATAGCGACGCCGCCCGAGGATGCCAACGCAGCCCCCAAGTACACCAAGGCTTCCGTCGAAGGATAAGAGATGCCACTGAAGACCGGGATCTTTGTCCCGACTCTCTTCCCAACATAGGTGCCTAGCCCGCCGTAGTCGGCGATATCGCGTAAATCGGCAGTTACCTTGTAGAGCACATCTCCCTTGCGGTTTTCGTCGAGATGCAATCCGTACAGAGGAGTGCGCCCAGTAAGTCCAGAAGCCATGGCGGTCGGTCCGCCTTCACGGTTATCCCGCGCGCCTAGTACGGAGTTAGTGAACACAACCGCCGAAGACTCCGCCCACGCAATCGATTCTCCGAACTTAGGGATGAATCCCATGTAGTAAGGAACGCACGTCGAAGAACCATAACAACCCATGCATTCGTAGGCTTTTTCGATTCGCAATTGGTTTGTCGACCAGTCCGGAGGCATTTTCAGGTCCCTGCTCCGATCGACTCCAATCACGTTCAACGTTGTCGGCACGCATACCTTCGCACCGCTCTTCGCGATGTCCTCCACCCACTCCATGCCTGCGATGCCGTGACTCTTCAGCGAGAGCCCCGCGATATGCGCTGTCTTAATTGGAATCAGCTTTTCGGCCCCGTAGATCTCACCGATGGCCACCACAATATCCATCGCCATCTTCACCGGTTGCCCTGATGCGCCGTCGAGCATGCGTTTCTCTTCGTCTGTCAGCTTCATTTGCTCTCCACCTCAACTGTTCCGTTAACGGCGTCCACCTTAACGTAGTCACCGGTTTTGATAACCTCCAGCGGGTTCTGTTCCAGGCTGTCAACCACGGGAATGCCGCCCATGATTGCGCCAACGGCAATGATCGTTTCCGTAGTCAGGTTGATCATCGCCTTGGGACCGCTCTTGCACTTCGCTAGTTGGTAGACAACGTAGGAACCCCCGGTACTGCCTTTACCGTGAGGGAAAATCAGGATCTTGTCCTTGATGGACTTGTTGAGTAGCTCATGGCCATGCTCGAGAATTCTGCCGTCGGTCAAGTCGACCCCGAAGTTGAATCCTATCGGTTGGTGGCAGACTAATGCCTCTCCCTCCGCATACCCCTTGCTGATGGGTCTCCCCTTAATGACAATTGACATGTTTTTCACCGCCTCAGTTTTACTGCCATGAAATTTAATAATGCCTTTGGTAATCTACTTATCGAATCTGTTTGCTCTCTAGCAAATCAGCAACTTTACCTCTACCCGCTGCCGGAACTGGTCTTCGCCGGTTCGGACAAATGCTTCTTCAGGTAAGCGACCAGACCGCCTTCCTGCACCAACTCAAGAATGTGGGGCGGTATGGCGCTGCAATCGTAAACTTCGTCCTTGGTTGTGTTGGTGATCCTACCCCGCTCGAAGTTGATCTCAATGATGTCGTTCGCGCTGATCCGGTCCGCTTCGCGGCATTCGACCACGGGCAGGCCGATATTGATCGCATTGCGATAGAAGATACGGGCAAAAAATTTGGCGACGATTGCTCCCACGCCCAGGTAGCGCAAGGTCAACGGCGAGGTTTCACGACTGGAACCTGAACCGAAGTTGACGCCGGCAACCAGAATGTCGCCTTTACGCACCTTGCCGGCAAACTCCGGGTCCAGCGCGCTGAGTGTGTACTTCGCGGCCTCGGCGACGCTAAGCTCCATGTACTGCGGCGGAGAAATGATGTCAGTATTAATGTTGTCGCCGTACTTGAACGCCTTGCCGCGAACGATCATGCTATTCACAACCGTTACCTCCCTTTAAGAAGGCTCTTGGATCTCTAATCCGGCCCGCAATGGCGCTGGCTGCGACCGTCATCGGCGATCCCAGATAGATGTTGGCCTTCGGGCTGCCCATCCTGCCGACAAAGTTGCGATTCGTCGAAGAAATACAGGTTTCACCGTCCGCCAGCAAGCCCGAATGCACGCCGACGCAGACGCCGCAGGTTGGCGGAAGAATCATCGCACCGGCGTCGAACAGAATTCCGAGAACTCCGTCTGCATTGGCCTGTTTCCAAATGGAACGAGAACTCGGTGACACCAGTAGCCTGACGTTCTTGGCCACTTTGCGCCCTTTCAGCAGGCGTGCGGCCGCCGCCAAGTCTTCGTAGCGCCCACCGGTGCAGGAGCCGAGATATGCCTGGTGGATCTCAGTGCCTTCCATTGTGCCTATTTCAGAGACGTTGTCTACTTCATGCGGGCAGGCGACGACCGGCACAAGTTCATCCGCGCGAAACTCGTAACGCGCGCAGTAAGTGGCATCCGAATCGCTGAAGACCAGCGAGTATCCCGAACTGATGTTCTGGCTCTCCAGGTACTCGACAACTTTTGTGTCCGGCGACATGAGACCGACCTTGGCACCCATCTCAACCGCCATGTTTGTGATGGCCAACCTCTGATCGAGGCTGAGCGCGTCGATCGCGCTACCGGTAAACTCGACCGCTTTGTAGGTGGCGCCGGCGTGACCAATCGCCCCGATGGTCTTGAGCGCGATGTCTTTCGCCATGACGCCATCGGGCAAATTCCCGCTCCACTTCACCTGGATGGTCTCCGGGACCCTGAGCCAGGTTTTGCCCGTAAGCAATACACCCAGCATCTCGGTGGAGCCGACTCCGGTAGCGAAAGCGCCCAATGCTCCACCCATGCAGGTGTGCGAATCGGTGCCGAGCACCACCCGGCCGGGAAGGACATGCCCGTGCTCGACCATGATCTGATGGCACGGCCCTTCCGATTCGTAGTAATTGTTGACACCGTGGTCCCGGGCCCATTCTCGCGTGAACTTCACAATCGCCGCCTGCTTCACGCTTGCCGGTGGAGTGTAGTGGTCGGAAATGACGACAACCTTGCTCGGATCCCACACCTCGTCTCGTATGGTTTTCATCTGGTCTGCGATTTCCACCCGCGGACCGAGGATGTCATCCATCATAGCCTTGGCAACATGGACCCAGAGAATCTCGCCGGCGGTCGTTTCCGCAATACCAGCCGCACTCGCCAGTATCTTTTCCGACATCGTCTTACCCATTCGAACACCTCGCTCCACAAACATGTCCGGGACTGCGTAGCCCTACTTAAATACTGATTTCCTTACGTATACATAACCCTCCATGATTCGACGAGCAGTGCGATACACGCCGATTCGTGTCAACTTGACCTGGTCATTTTTGTAAGTGGCTTCCGCTTCGACCGGAATGACGCCGCCCGGATGCCCAATCTGAACCGTCATTCTGGACTTGGCTTCCTCTCGTAACACCTCGTAAGCAATAGTTCCCGGGACCCTCACGGCCGCGCCGGTACATACAGTTCCGGTCACGGGATAGGTCTTGTGCATTCTCAACATGAACAGCAACCGGGAAACGAGATCGACATCGGCGGCCTTTACCTTCGATCCGCCAATGGTCTGATAGTCGGCTGGTTCGCTGACAATGGCGAAGAACGGTTGGTATGGTGTCTTGATGGCGGCGTCTTCCGGCTTATCGACCAGGCCGATCATGACGCAGGCCTCGCCACGGATTCGCTCGATGATCCGCATCAGGTTCTTGTCGGCTTCAATTTCGGCGGGCGATTCGATTCCCTTCATGCCAAGGCTGGAGGCGTGAATGAAAACCAGTGGATTTGCCGCGTCGACGATTGAGACAGGATATCCCTTGCCATCTACCCGGATGCAGTCTTTGGCATTCCCCGTGGGCAACAGCTTGCCGGTGATTGCTCCCACCGTGTCCGACCAGTCGAGCGTGATCTTCGCGCCCGTTCCAGGACAGCCGTCAATTCTGAAATCGCCTTCCACGGCTGCGCGGCCATTCTTCACCGGAACCTCGGCAACCAGGATGTTGTTGCTGTTCGTCAGATGAATTCTTACTGTCGTAAACGGCTCTTTGGGCTCGACTAGACCCTCATCGATGGCAAACGGGCCGACGGCGGAGGAAATGTTTCCGCAGTTTCCGCCATAGTCAACGAATTCCGTATCGATGCTCACCTGGCCGAAGGTGTAGTCAACATCCGCGTCCTCCCGGGTTGACGGAGAGATGATCGCCAGCTTACTGGTCAGGACATCGGCGCCGCCCAAGCCATCGATCTGCCGCACGTCGGGACTGCCGTAAATGGCACGGATCACCGCATCGCGCTTCGCCGGGTCGCGTGGCAGCTCATTCTTCATGATGAAAACACCTTTGCTCGTGCCTCCGCGCACGATGGCGCAACGCAACATCTCCATGTCAGAATGCATTACAACCCTCCTCGAAAAGTAATTTCCTGCAAGCGTCAAATCTGGTCTGAAACAGGTAGTGCCCGATCAGCGGCCTGCGCCCTTCAGTACAACCTGTCCTGTTGCATCGGTGACCCACTCCGGTTTGGGATATCTCCTATCCGCCTTGCCCGCCTTGATCACCTGGCCCGGAACATCATGGCCAACGATTCCCGGCATGTCCTGGGCGACTTCAATCAGCGCATCGAGATCGACAGCCGTTTCGTATCCCATCTGTTCCAGCATGTGCACCACGTCTTCCGTGCAGACATTTCCGGTTGCGCCGGGCGCATAGGGGCAACCGCCAAGCCCGCCGAGCGAAGCGTCGAAACGGCACATTCCGGTCCCGAGCGCCGCCACTACATTCGCGAGGCCCATGCCTCGCGTGTTATGGAAATGCAAGGTGAATGGGACCTCCGGCCAGCGCCTCAGGACCGCCTCGCACAAACGGCGCACCTGTTTCGGATTTGCCATGCCGGTCGTATCGCACAGCGTCACTCCCTGGAGGCCGGTATCGAGGAACTGCTGCACCAGCTCCAGGACGCGCTCCTCGGAACCCAGCCATCGAATGGACAACCAAAGGAGGTTGACAGTGAGCCGTTGATGAAGACGGATGATTGCCCGGCAAACTTAACGATTTCCGCGAACTGCGCCAGCGATTGCTCGCAACTCATGCGCAGATTGGCTCGATTGTGCGACTGGCTGGCTGACATTACGAGATTGATTTCGTCCACTTTGCAATCCAGCGCCCGCTCACAGCCTTTTACGTTCGGTACCAACACGGTATAGACGACCCCGGGGACTCTCTCTATCTGCCGCATCACCTGCTCGGCATCGCGCAAATTCGGGATTGCCTTAGGTGACACAAAAGATGTTGCTTCGATCTTCGCCAACCCGGTCTGGCTCAGGCGGTTGATCAGTTTGACCTTTTCTTCCGTCGCTACAAAGTTAGGCTCGATCTGGAAGCCGTCACGAAGGGCAACGTCATGGATGTATACGCGTTTCTTTTCCATCGCCGTCATAAGCTTCCTTTCTCGCCCGAAATGATGCCGCGCTGGCGCAGGCACTTACGCGTTTCGTCGTCAATGCCGATCGCCGAGAGCACCTCGTCCGTATGCTCACCCAGGACTGGGCCCGCGCCGCCTATTTGTCCCGGAGTGTCGCTTAGCTTCGGCAACACGGCCGGCACCTTCAAGGTCTTGCCGGATAAAAGGTTGATGGTCTGAATCATCTCGCGCGCCTGGTAGTGCGGGTCGGCGACGATGTCCGCGGCGGTGTAAGGATAGCCAACCGGAACGCCGGCCGCGTTCAGTTTTTCCAGGACCTCCGAGACTTCATGCTGCTTCGTCCATTCCTCAATCGTGGCGTCGAGAAATGCGGCTTCCTGGGCACGTCCGTCGTTGTGCGCAAAGCGTGGGGCATTGGCGAGGTCGTCCCTTCCTATCACGTTCATCAGGCGCTTGAAGATGCCATCGCCATTTCCGCCGATCAGCACGTACTTGCCGCCGCGGCAGAGGTAGGCGTTGGTCGGAGCAATGCCAGGCAGGGCGGCGCCGCTGGGCTCGCGCACCACGCCGAAGTAGTCGTACTCCGGAATCAGGCTCTCCATCATTCCGAACACCGACTCATACAACGCCACATCGATGCATTGTCCTTTCCCGCTGTGCTGGTTGCGATGGTGCAAGGCCAGCAGAACTCCGATTACGGCGTACAGGGCTGAAATCGAGTCGCCAATACTGATGCCGCAGCGCACAGGCGGCCGCCCGGGCTCGCCGGTCAGATAACGCAACCCGCCCATCGCCTCACCGATCACGCCAAAGCCCGGCAGGTCACGATAAGGGCCGGTCTGGCCATAGCCCGAAACCCGGACCATAATCAGCTTGGGGTTCAGCTGCGATAGCTGCTCCCATCCCAGTCCCCACTTCTCCATCGTCCCGGGCCGAAAGTTTTCGATCAGGATGTCGGCATCCTGCAGCAGTTTGCGCAGAATCTCTTGTCCCTCGGGCACCTTCAGATCGAGCGCGACCGATTTCTTATTACGCGACTGCACGTGCCACCACAGAGACGTCCCGCTTTCCAGCTTGCGCCATTTTCGCAAGGGATCGCCAACGTCAGGCGGCTCGATTTTGATGATTTCGGCTCCAAACTCTCCTAGCAGCTTGGCCGCAAACGGGCCGGCAATGAGTTGGCCCAACTCGATAACCTTCAGTCCACCGAGAGCGGCATAACTACTTTTGCTATTCTTCATGATGGCCTTGTCCTGCTTTACAAGATCGAAAGATTTCTTTAATGGCTCGGCCCAGCGAGGCCCTCTTACTTTAGTGATTGAAGCGAACCAATCGCCTTGCCCTTTCCAAAATGGGAGCATCAATCATCTTTCCGTCGACAGTAATCACGCCCGCGTTTACATTCTCGGGCCTATTGAACGCTTCCATGATTCTTTGGGCGAATGCCAACTCGCTTTCGGATGGAGAAAACTCGCGATTAATCACATCCAACTGCTTGGGATGGATGGCGAACTTGCCCCTGTATCCTAATTGCCGCACCATGCGGCATTCATTAACCAATCCCTCTTCATCGTTTAGGTCAGAGTAAACCGAATCGATGGCGAGGACCTTTGCCGCGCCGGCAGCGACTGCAATCGCGGCCCGGGAGTAGGCTGACTCAATACCGTCTCGGGTACGCGGGGTACCCAAGTCTAGAGTGAAATCCTCGGCGCCGAAACACACTGCTTCAACCCTGGGAGAAGCGCTGGCAATCGCATACGCATGAATGATCCCGAGACACGTCTCCAGCAGACACTGGACCTTCACGCTCCCTTCCGGTAATCCTCTCTGCTTCTCAACCCGGCTCAATATGCTGTCCAGTTCCTTCACCTGTGAGGACGACTCTGCCTTAGGAAACAGGATTCCGTACACTCCCTGCTGAACGACGCTATCCAGATCAACATCCAACATGTTCGTGCCCAAACTATTGACGCGTATATAAATGGGCACGTGCGCCGACTGTATGTTCTGTAGCGTCTTGCAGATCGTGGCCCTCGCCGTTTGCTTTTCCGTGAGTGCGACAGCATCCTCTAAGTCCCAAATTACCGAGTCGGCTCCCAACGCCAGAGATTTCAGCAGCATCTTTTCCTTGTCGCCCGGCACAAAAAGCATCGATCGCATAGTTACCCGTACCTCTCATTAGAGCGGCCTTGGAGTTAGTGCATTGCGGAGCCATCCGCCCTGGACTACTCACGCTTCATACTTTGCGCAAAACAGAATCTGCCGTGCGTCTAGGATGAACTGGCCACCATGGCACTCGCCCGCCTGGAGACGAACTCCCGAGTCAATTCCGCATAAGGGTATATCTTGTGCTCGAACACGAGAGGGTCGTGTCCAGGCAGAACATAGTCACAGATCCGTTCCATCTTCTCGAACGTTCGGTAGTACTCCACGAGGTCGTAGTGTATGCCGGAAGGGATGTGCTTGTAGTGTCCGATGCCCTCCCAATTTTGAAACAGACCCAAGGTATCGCTGGCAATCAGGCAGCGGCCGGCGGCCGTGTTGACCACCACTCCCTGGAAACCGGGCGTGTGACCCGGAAGGGTAACGATGTCTATGCCGGGAAAGAGGTTGAAGTCGCCCTCCAGCGCCGTGATTCGCTCATAGCCTTTGAACCATTGCGGAACCATGCCGATCTGGTGCGTTTCGTAGAACGTCCACTGGGTCGGCAGCGGACTGACGGCGCACTGCATTTCGCGCTTCTGAACGTAGATCTTCGCCTTGGTAAACAGCCCGTTATTGAAGCAGTGGTCCCAATGCAAATGCGTGTTCACCACAAGCTCGATGTCTTCGACATTCACGCCAATCTTCTTCAGCGCGGCAGCCGGAGCTTCGTCGGCAGGGCGCCGGATGGGATGGTGATACTTTTTTGCCCATTCTTCGTCGCCCCCGCCTGTATCCACCAGTACCAGCTTATCTTTGCCCTTAATGAGATACATGATGACGGGAGCCACCATCTGAGTCATGAAGTCGACCTGATAGGTTAAGGCGGCTTTATGCATAAACAGAAACTCGCCGACCCGAATTGGGATAATCTCAAAGGTTTCCATGTTGTAACCGCGTCCTCCTCATCTGAACGCTGTCCGCCCAAATTACGCCCATCAAAGCACTCGACCCAGCGCGCCTTGGCAACTGGGTTGTGAATGACTCGTACTGATCGCAACTGCAATGTGATTCTGGTCTGTCAGGGGCGGAAGGAGCATGTCACAAACGCATGAAATTGAGAATTACTATTTCGCTAAGCCCCAGTTCGTCAAACGCGAACTCACCAGCACCGCGGATATCCCTGCGTTTTGGGCTGCTATGTAGAGCAAATTAGCGCGATTCCAACTTCTCACTGCACTGATCTTTGCCACTGCTGGCACTCGAGGACGAAAGATGGTCGACCAATTGCTTGGCGATGACGGATAGAGAGTTATAGTCTCGAACACAGATGTTAATCTTGCGTCGTGCCCAACTTCCGTCGATTGGAACACCGACAATCCGCATAGACCGGATATGCGACTGCGCAGCCTTGTCCGGAAGGATTCCGACACCCAGTCCAGCTTCGATCATCCGGCATATCGCGTCAAAGCTATGTACCTGAATACGAACCCGCAGGGTAATTTCCAGTTTCTGCGCAGACTGACAAACCAGCCAATGAAGTGAGCTATCCTGCCGTAGAGACACAATGTCGTATGGGGCAATATCCTGCAAGGTGACCACCGGGCGACTTGCTAATGGGTGGTCGGTAGGCGCTATCAGTATCAGGCAATCCTGGCGGTATGGAAACAGCTCCAAACCTTCGGCCGGAACGTGTCCGTTATAGATTCCGATATCCGTCAGTCCTTCTCTAACGGCGCGAATTATCTCCGCGCTCATCTTTTCTTCCAGATCAATCTTGATCGCCGGATGCTGATGCAGGAATGAGCTAAGATCCTCGGGCATGAACTGTATTATCGAGGAGGTGTTCGCGTAAATGCGCACGTGTCCCCTAACCCCATGACTGTATTCACTCAAGTCCGCATCGAGGCGCTCAAGATTGCTGAGGATGTTGCGCGCGTGGTGCAGCAAGGCATGCCCACCCGGAGTCAATGCAACCCCTTTGGCGAGTCTGTAAAGAAGCTGCACGCCTAATTCTTCTTCCAAGTCGGTAATGCGTTTGCTTACCGCGGCCAACGCCAAATGCTCTCGCTCGGCAGCCTTAGTCAAGTTCAGCTCGTCTGCAATCGTGCTGAAGAGCTTCAGCGTGATGAAATCTATCCGTCGCATGGGATTAGTCGGGTGAAAACTACTCTGGCATGCTGGTTGCAGTTTGCCAAGCGGGAATTCGGTCGGAACCGGCAGCGGGCGGAGTTGACAAATCAGTTGATCCCAGCGCAAAAGTCCAGGTGATTCCAGAGCACCGCAGAACAGTCAGACCCAAATAGGCTGAATCTAAAGAACTTATCCCGTGCTCACTCCTTGCTTCTCCGCTCCGGTATCGGGTATTTCGGTCGGCCTTGCGCATCGCTCACCCGTCCCGGCACCTCGACGATTGCAGCACGGCCGGAAGTTTTGGTCTCGCTTTGAGCGAGATCGATCATTTGATCTAACTAATCATGGCACTTTCGGGCCAGCGTTAAAAGCGAACGTGAATTCGCGGTGGACGAAGGGAGTCTTGGCGAGATGCTAATTGCGTTTTCCTGACGGTTTGCCGAAACTCTGCGCAACGCCGAACGAAGATTGTTTATGCATGCCGAGACGGAGATGTTGCGTTGCGCCATCGTGCGTCATGATTTGGTCTGGTGGGTATAGTAGAAAGAACTAGACTGATGCTCCGCTGAAACCAAAACTGAGAGGCCATTCCGTGGGACGTTTATTGGAAAGCAGCAGCAAGCAATTACTGGCGCAGAACGCTATTCCGGTTCCTCGTAGTTTCGTTGCCGCCAGCCCGCTGGAGGCCAGGGAAAAAGCCGGGCTGCTAGGCGGCGAGGTGGTACTGAAGGCGCTGGTCCCGGTCGGCAAGAGAGGCAAAGCCGGGGCAATCAAGTTTGCCGGCAATCCGGCGATGGCGGGGGAGCTAGCCGCGCAAGTGTTGGGCACCGTTGTCCGCCACTATCCGGTGGAAAAGATTCTGGTGGAAGAGAAACTCGCGATCGAGCGCGAGCTTTTTGTCTCGTTCACGATCGATAAGAAGCTGCGCCGGCATGCCGTTCTGGTCAGCTCGGCGGGCGGCATCGACGTGGAGGAGATCAGCGCCAAATACCCGGAACGTATGAAGATCATCCACATAGACCCATACAAGGGGCTGGCGGATTTCCGGGCGAAGGAGGTTTGGGCCGATCTGGGCCTGGAGGGCACGGTGCTTCGCCAGGCAAGCGACATCCTGCTGAAGCTGTACCGCTTCTTCGTGAAATACGACTGCACGATTCTTGAAATCAATCCGCTGGCGATCACCAAAGACAACAAGGTAATCGCCGCCGCTTCGGTGATGGCCGTGGACGACAGCGCGATGTTCCGCCATCCCGAACTGGCCGATGCGGTGCAAGTGGGCAGCGACCGGGCATGGCGGCCGTTAACGGATTTGGAAAAACAAGTGGTGGAAGTCAACGAAGCCGACCCGTATCGCGGCACGGCTCGTTACACGGAGATGGATGGCGGTGACATCGGTTTCATGTGCGGCGGCGGCGGCGCCAGCCTGATGATGTTCGACGCGCTTCTCTCCTACGGCGGCAAGCCTGCCAATTACACGGAGTTCGGCGGCAATCCGTCGGAGAAAAAGGTCTATGGCCTGGTCATTGGAATCCTGTCAAAGCCGGGCGTGCGGGGCTTGGTCGTCTGCGGCAACATCACCAACAACACGCAAGTCGACGTCTGCTCTCGCGGCATCGTCGCCGCCATCAAGGACAAGGGCATCGATCCGCGGAAGTTCCCCGTGCTGGTCAGGTACGCGGGGGTGAACGACGCGGTGGGGCGCGAGGTGTTCACCGCGGCGGGCATCGAGTACTACGGTGAAGAAATAACCATGACCATGGCCGCCAAAAAGATGGTCGAGAAGATGAAACAGACTTACCCGGGCGCGGAAGACTCACAGGCCGCCCACGGCGCGTAAGGAGGGGAAATTTGGGAATCCTAATCGACCGCAACTCCAGAATCGTCATCCAGGGCATCACCGGCCGGGAAGCATCGATGGTCACCCGGCACATGCTGGCTTACGGTACGCCGGTGGTCGCCGGAGTTACTCCCGGAAAGAAGGGTGAGCAGGTGTTTGGCGTGCCTGTGTACGACACCCTGAAGCAAGCCTGCCGCGCGCACGAACTAAACACCGCGCTGATCTATGTGCCGCCTGCCTTTGTGCTGGATGCCGTGTTGGAGACCTTGGCAAATGGCATCAAGTTGATGGTCATCATCACCGAGAACATTCCGCAGCACGACGCCGTCAAATTACTAATGGAGGCCGACAACGCCGGAGCACGAGTCATCGGCCCCAATACGGTTGGAGTTATCAATCCTAAAGAACGGGCCAGGCTTGGCGCTATCGGCGGAGACAACGTGGAGCGCTGCTTCGTGCCTGGCTGCGTCGGCGTGATTTCGCGCAGCGGCGGCATGACGGCGGAAACCTCTTACATGGTCAAGCGCGCGGGATTGGGAGTGAGCACCGCAATCGGCATCGGCGGAGATTCCTTGATCGGCTCGACCCCCAGAGACCTGCTTGCGCTCTTCGAAAACGATCGTGAAACCCGGGCGGTGGTTACTTTCTCCGAGCCCGGCACCAGCTTTGAAGAGGACACGGCGGAATTCATTATGGAAGGCGGCTTCACCAAGCCCTTGATCTCCTATATTGCGGGCAAGTTTACGGAGAGCATGCCGGAAGGAACCATGTTTGGACACGCCGGCGCAATCATCGAGGGCGGCAAGGGCAAGCCTTCCAACAAAGCTCGCGCGCTAAGAGAAGCCGGGGCTCACGTGGTGGAACAATACGACGATATCGTCAGCACACTGCAAAGCCTGAGACTGGGATAAAGAGGCAACCACCTCACGTTAGCCAAAAGAAGGCGAACGTGGGGCACCTGCGCAATTTCGTCTGCTCAGCGTTCGAGAAACGAAATCGAATTGTCTGCAACTCACCTAGCCTGGGGGTATCTCTGTCGATTTCGTCATGTGGGCCACCGCCCGAAGTGCATGGGCAAACGTATGGCACCCGGCTCAGCGGGTGACGGGACTCGGGTCGGTTTCGCAAGACGCGCGCAGCACTTTCACTGCACGGCGCCACGGCTTATTCTCGAAGAGCTCTCCCAAAAACTGGAGCAGGAATGCAAAAGCGAGCATGATGAGCGCCGCGATCAGCCGCAGTACGAAAAACGTTGCCATAATTCCTCCATTCACTTCATTGGATTCAGCAGCTCGTAAAACTGGGATAAAAGGTTCGTAAAGAATCGCTAAATTGGATTAAGAGCCCTAATTTCATTGGCTTGAGCGCCTTGAAGTAGTGGGGTTGAGCGCCCTGAGCAAATAGGGATTTGAGTTCGCTGATGCCGAGGATTGGCTGCCAGCTTTTTTCCCGGTGTAGCGCGGCAGGAGCTTACATCTCAAAGCCGTTTTGCTGCCTCCAACTAGAAACCTGGGAGGCGATTCAAGCCTCCCAAAAAAAAGAGGTGAACCGATGGAATGGATTTCTCCCGATTTTGAAGAAGTCAGCCTTTGCTGCGAAATCAACTGCTACGCGACTGCGGAACTTTAGACCGGTAGTTCCCGGTGATTATCAAACTGCTCGGCACGGCGGCTGGCGGCGGATTTCCCCAGTGGAATTGCGGATGTCCCAATTGCTCAGGGGTACGCGCCGGCCGGATACGTGCCACACCAAGACTACAGTTGCAGGTTGCCGTCAGTCTGGATGGCGTTTGCTGGATGTTGCTCAACGCCTCTCCAGACTTGCGCAGCCAGATTGAAGCAACGCCGGAACTTCATCCGCGCGGAGTGCGGGGAACGCCCATCGAAGGCGTGGTGTTGACTTCGGGCGACCTCGACCAGGTTCTGGGGCTGCTTCTGCTGCGCGAACTTACGCCTTTGCGGATCTATTCGTCCGCCTCCGTCAGGCGGATCGTGCGCGAAGACAACGCGTTCTTTCACATGCTCTCGCAGAGCCCGCAACAATCGCGGTGGACGGACATCCGCCCGCAGCAGCCGTTCGCGCCTCTTCCGGGCTTGTGCTGCCGCGCCATCCCGTTGGGCGGCGGCTATCCGCGCTGGGTCCCGGAGGATCGTGGACGCGCGCTCAACCCAGGCGAGTCCGTGTTTGGACTGATCTTAGAATGTACCGCCGAAGGCACCGACCAGGCCGGACGACCGGGCCGGCTTGCCTATATGCCCGCGGTTGCGCAGTACACCGACGAACTGCTTGCGGAACTGGATCTGTGCGATGTGGTTCTGCTCGACGGCACTTTTTGGAGCGATGACGAGTTGCAAAGGGTTGACCCTGCGGCTCGAAGCGCACGCCAAATGGGACACGTCCCGCTTGGAGGCCCCGGCGGAGTACTGGACGTGGCGAAAGGACTACGCCGGCCGCGGAAGATTTTTGTCCACATCAACAACACAAATCCGATCCTGGATGAAGACAGCCCGCAATTTGCGGAAGTGAAGTCGGCGGGTTGGGAGGTTGCAAAAGACGGATGGACACTAGGCAGCTAACTCTGGAAACCGCAGCGGAGACGGAGTTGCTCTCGCGCGAGGAGTTCATGGCAAGGCTGGAGGCTGTGCTTACGGAGCGCTACCACCACCAGCATCCCTTCCACCTGCTGATGCACGAAGGGCGGTTGACGAAGGGTCAGCTCCAGGCATGGGCGCTGAACCGTTACTACTACCAGAGCGTGATTCCGCGCAAAGACGCCATCGTGCTATCCCGGGCCGACGACCCCGAATTCCGCCGGGCATGGCGGAAGCGAATCGTGGACCACGACGGAAGCCAAAGCGGCGAGGGCGGCATCGAGCGCTGGATTCAGTTGGCG
>Ga0187889_10002407_pt1 | contig 18253 bp, 10 predicted proteins | sample June2016WEW_7_10_2_FD_132992 | JGI IMG/M metagenome (GOLD analysis project Ga0187889, IMG submission 132992) | Peatland microbial communities from SPRUCE experiment site at the Marcell Experimental Forest, Minnesota, USA - June2016WEW_7_100 | ecosystem: Environmental > Terrestrial > Soil >... | reverse complement strand
TGATTTTTCGGCGATTGACCAAGGCAAAATCATCCTCACGACGATGCCGCAAAAGTTTCAGACCGAACGGCGTTATGTGAACACATTCCTGAAGCTGCTTTATTACAATCACGCCTTGCGCCGCTTCGACAAAACCAAGATGGACCGCGCGAAGGACAATTTGCTCATCCTCTGGGCTGATGAAGCGCAGCGGTTCATGACGGCCAGCGAAGATGGAACGAGCGATTACAATTGCGTGGATGTGATCCGGGAGGCCGGCGCCACCGTCGTTGCCGCCGCGCAAAGCACGACTTCGCTTGTTCCACCGCTCGGCAACGACAAATCAAAAGTCCTGACCTTGAATCTTCGCAACCGGATGATGTTTCGCTCTGCCGACGAAGCCGATGCCGTTCAAGCCGCCGATTTCATCGGCAAAAAACGGGTCGTAAAACGCTCGTGGGGTTACAGTGCTGGCAAACGCAATGTGAATTACAACGAAACCGAGGAACACAAAATCAAACCGCACAAGCTCCGCAATCTCCGCGACCACGAGTGCGTCCTTGTTCATTGTGAGCGAGGTTTTCGCCGCGTGACACTCCCTCCGCTTGAATCAGACGGAACGGTTGCGAAATGGTTTTCTTGGTGGAGACGGTTCATGTAAAACAAAATGTCCGAGCGGGTTGATGTGGACGACAAACAAGCGGCCAACACCCGTCAGGTTTCCGCACTCCCGGCGCTGATTTCCCGCCCGGATTTCTTTTTGGCTTGGACAGTCAGTGTCCAACCAGTTCTGTCATGCTTGTGGCATGAAAATTAAAAAATCAGCTCGGATTCAGGCTTCATGTTTTAGTCTTTTCTTTGCCGCAGGCCGTCAGTTCGTCGCCGCCTTCGGCACGTCTCGCCTCGTCAGAAACCAAAATGGCCGACATGAACTCGGCGGCGGCACGGCGGACGACCACGCCGCCGCCCGCGAATGGTGTTCGTTGTTCGCGCCCGAAGTTGCTTTCGACAGTGCGACACACCACCGTCCCATAATCGCCTTCACCGCTTGAAATTATCGTGCATTCTTTGAGAATTTTCATCATCCTATGAGCATCGCGGACGTTTGACGGCACGCGCTCTATGAATCAGCAAGACTTGATCACCAGCAAAGTCATGCAAGCCCCGATGGGTTCGGGACAGGCAAAAATATCATTATTGAATTACGGACGCTCCAATCCGCGTATCCATTCAATCTAATCTCATGCCCCGCATCTTCGACAACATTGACGCGCAACTGCTTCCGGCTCTTGAGCAAACCTTGCAGGTTTCCCAACGCGCTGATTTTTGCGTCGGCTATTTTAACCTGCGCGGCTGGAAGGAACTCGACGCGCACGTTGAAGCTTGGGCCGGTGGGAAGGAAAATTGTTGCCGCCTCCTCGTGGGGATGCAGCGGCTCCCGCAGGAGGAATTGCGGGCGGTGTTCAGCCTCAACCCAACTCAGAACCAACTCGATAACCAGTCCGCGCTCCGCCTCAAGAAAAAACTCGCCGAAGATTTCCGCAATCAGTTGGTTATTGGCGTTCCCACCAACAGCGACGAAGCCGCGCTGCGTCGTTTGGCCGCACAACTCAAGGCAGGCAAACTGGTCGTCAAACTTTTTCTCCGTCATCAGCTCCACGCCAAGCTTTATCTGTGTTTTCGCACCGACCCGGTAAATCCCATCATCGGTTATCTCGGCAGCAGCAACCTCACGCTTTCTGGTTTGTCATATCAGGGCGAATTAAACGTGGATGTGCTCGACAACGATGCCGCGCAAAAGCTCGCCAAGTGGTTTGAAGACCGTTGGACTGAAAAGTGGTGCGTGGATATTTCCGCCGAGCTGATCCAGGTCATCGAGCAAAGCTGGGCCAGCGAGAAGCCACTGCCGCCATATCATATCTACATCAAGATGGCCTACCATCTGGCACAGGAAGCCCGCGCCGGACTTTCGGAGTTCCGCATTCCCCCCGAATTTGGCAACCGGCTGTTCGATTATCAGGTCGCCGCCGTCAAAATCGCCGCCCACCATTTGAACAAGCGCGGCGGCGTCCTCATCGGCGATGTCGTCGGCTTGGGCAAAACCTTGATGGCGACCGCCCTCGCCAAGATTTTTCAAGACGACCACTTCACCGAGACGCTTATCCTCTGCCCGAAGAATCTCGTCAAAATGTGGGAGGATTACGTCGCTGAATATCGTCTGGTAGCCAAGGTGCTTTCCGTCACCCAGGCAATCACCAAGCTGCCCGAGCTGCGCCGCTACCGCGTCGTGCTGATTGATGAAAGTCATAATCTCCGGAACCGCGCAGGAAAACGCTACCGTGCCATTCAGGAATACCTCCAGGAAAACGAAAGCAAATGTATCATGCTCTCGGCGACGCCCTACAATAAAACTTACCTCGATCTCTCGAATCAACTTCGCCTGTTCGTGCTCGAAGACAAGGATCTCGGCATCCGGCCTGAGCGCCTTTTGCGTGACATCGGGGAGACCGAGTTTCTCCGCCGTCATCAGTGTCCGGTCCGGTCACTCGCCGCGTTTGAAAAAAGCGAATACGCCGATGATTGGCGTGAACTGATGCGCCTTTACATGGTGCGGCGAACCCGAAGTTTCATTCAGGATAATTACGCCACCCTGGACCCCGCCACGGGGCGTAAGTTCCTCACGTTTGAAGACGGCACGCGCTCATTCTTCCCGGAGCGTGTTCCCAAAACGGTGCAATTCAATATTGACGAAAAATCCCCCAAGGATCAATACGCCCGTCTATACGCGCCGGACGTGGTTGCCTCCATCAATGCCCTCAGCTTGCCACGTTACGGTATTGGGCAGGATGAATACATCGCCGGCAATCCGCCTAAACCACCCACTCCGGCAGAGGCGAAACAGCTCGCCGACCTTTCTCGCGCCGGCAAGCGCCTCATGGGATTTTGCCGCACCAATCTTTTCAAACGCCTCGAAAGCAGCGGTGAAGCGTTTCAACAATCCATCGAACGGCACATTTTGCGGAATTACATATACCTCCACGCAATCGAGCATAATCTTCCGATTCCCATTAGGACGCAGGATTCGGGACTGCTCGATGCTGGCAACTACGACGAGGATATTGACGATGCAAATGCCGATACCGACTTGTTTGAAGAAGAAAACGGCGAACAAACCCAGCCGGCTGCCAAATTGAACCTCGCCACTGCCGACGATTTCAAAAAGCGTGCGGCGGAAGTTTACCAGAGTTACACCACGCAATTCAAAAGCCGGTTCAAGTGGCTGCGGCCCGACCTGTTCACCAAATTGCTTGGCAAGGACCTTGCCGATGACGGGGCCATACTACTGAAAGTCCTCACGCGCTGTGGTGACTGGAATCCCGATACGGATGCCAAGCTCGATTCGTTATACCAACTCCTCACCAAAAAACACCCGAACCAGAAAGTGATCGTCTTCACCCAGTTCGCCGACACCGTGCGCTACATCACAGCGCAACTTCGGGCGCGCAAAGTGGACCGGCTGGCGGGTGTAACCGGCTCGTCCGAAGACCCCACGAGCTATGCCTGGCGGTTCAGCCCGGCAAGCAATCGGAACGAAAACAATAAAGGCAATTCCGCCTTCAAACCGGAAAATGAACTGCGCGTATTGATTGCCACCGATGTTCTAAGTGAAGGCCAGAATCTTCAAGATGCCAACATCATCGTCAATTTTGATTTGCCCTGGGCGATTATCCGCCTGATTCAGCGCGCCGGCCGCGTGGATCGTATCGGCCAGAAGTCCGACAAAATTCTTTGCTACTCTTTTCTGCCGGCCGATGGCGTGGAAAATCTCATCAATCTCCGCTCACGGGTCCGCCAACGTCTCCACGAAAATTCCGAAGTTGTCGGCACGGACGAGGCATTTTTCGAGGATGAGCATGAAAAGCAGAAACTGCTCGACCTTTACCACGAAAAGTCCGGCATTCTCGACGGCGACGCCGACAACGAAGTGGATTTGGCCTCCTTGGCTTATCAGATTTGGAAAAACGCCACTGACATGAATCCCGAACTCAAGACCGCCATCGAGGCGCTGCCGGAAGTGGTGTATTCCACCAAGCCACACTTGGTCACCGACAAAAAACCGCCCGGTGTGCTCGTATATCTCCGCACAGGCGAAGGCAATGATGCGCTGGCCTGGGTGGACAAGGACGGCAACAATGTCACCCAATCACAGTTTGACATCCTCCGTGCCGCCGAATGTGCGCCGAATACCCCCGCGTTGCCACGCCAGGAAAATCACCATTCCCTAGTCAAAAAGGGAGTCGAGTTTGTGGTTGCCGAGGAAAAAACCGTCGGTGGTCAGTTGGGTCGTCCTTCCGGTGCACGGTTTCGCACCTATGAACGACTGAAACGCCACGCCGAGCAAATCAAAGGCACGTTGTTTGACACGCCCCAATTCGCGAAGACCATTGAGGAAATTTATCGGTTCCCCTTGCGTCAGTCCGCCACCGACACGCTTAATCGCCAGCTACGCTCCGGAATCTCGGATGAAAAACTGGCCGAACTCGTCATCGCTTTGCGTGACGATGACCGCCTCTGCATCGTCCACGAGGAGGAACAAACCCACGAACCTAAAATTATTTGCTCGCTCGGGTTGAGCGCGGCGAATCCCTGAGCACCATGCCACTGGACCAGACCAAATCCCGCCAATTGCTAAAGCAATTCGATTTCCGCAACTTGTTTCTTCAGGAGCTTGGCTGGGATAATCACAAAGCCGCACTTCATATTACTGTTGACGGTGAGCAACAGCAGTTGGCAGCCATCGCGCAGAAGCGCGGCATGGTGGCCTACCAGTGCGCCACGCCTGCGGGCGGATCTCTGCCGGAATATGGCGTGCGTAGAAAGATCGAGCAGCAGGTCGCCAAGGCCGCGCACGAGCATCTCATCATTTTCACCGATGCCGCACAGACCATCCAAATCTGGCAGTGGGTCAAACGCGAGCCAGGCAAACCCGCCGCCTGTCGCGAACATCATTTCGACAAGTCGCAGTCCGGCGAAGCGTTGCTCCAGAAACTTGAATCCATCGCCTTCACCCTCGACGAAGAAGAAACCTTGGTCCTGACTGATGTAACGCGCGGCGTTCGTGCTGGATTCGACCTTGAGCAGGTCACCAAGAAATTTTTTGAGCAATTCAAAAAAGAGCACACCGTCTTTCTGGGGTTCATCAAGGGCATCACCGAGGTCGCCGATCACGAATGGTATGCGTCGGTCATGCTCAACCGCCTGATGTTCGTCTATTTCATCCAGCGCAAGGGCTTCCTCGACGGCGATCCCAAATACCTTCGCAATCGTCTCGACCGCTGCAAAAAGGAACAGGGCAAGGACAAGTTCTACACCTTCTACCGCTACTTCCTCCTACGGTTGTTTCGCGAAGGCTTCGGCAAACGCCGCAAGGATCGCGCGCCGGATTTGGAAAAGCTCCTTGGCAACATTCCGTATCTCAACGGCGGCCTGTTCGACGTGCATGAACTTGAAAAGCCTGAACGCTACGGGCAGGACATCCAGATTGAGGACAACGCCTTCGAGCGCATCTTCAACTTCTTTGATGGCTGGCAATGGCATCTCGATGAACGTCCACTACGCAAGGGTGACGAGATCAATCCCGATGTCCTCGGCTACATCTTCGAGAAATACATCAACCAGAAACAAATGGGGGCGTATTACACCAAAGAGGACATCACCGAATACATCAGCAAGAACACGGTTCTCCCGTTCCTTTTCGACGCCGCCCGCGCCAAGTGCAAGGTCGCCTTTGAAAATCCCAACGGCCCGACCGTCTGGGATTTGCTTCGCGAAAATCCCGACCGCTACATCTACGAGAGCGTCAAAAAGGGCGTTGCCATTCCGTTGCCAAAACTAATCGATGCCGGCATCAAGGACATGTCCAAACGCGGCGGCTGGAATAAACTCGCCGAAGAAGAATATCGCCTGCCCACCGAAACGTGGCGCGAGGTCGTCGCCCGCCGACAGCGTTACGAGGAAGTCAGGAAGAAACTCGCCGATGGCGAAGTCCGAGAGGTCAACGACTTCATCACCCTCAATCTCGACCTCCGCCAGTTCGCGCAGGATGTCATCCAGAACTGCGAAGACCCGGACTTGCTCAGGGCATTCTGGAAGAGCATCACCACAATAACCGTGCTCGACCCCACCGGCGGCTCGGGCGCGTTCATCTTTGCCGCGCTCAACATCCTCGAACCGCTCTATGAAGCCTGTCTCGACCGCATGGAAGTGTTTGTGGCCGATCTCGACCGCTCGGGTGAAAAGCACCGGCCAGAGAAATTTTCCGACTTTCGTGAGGTGCTTAACGAGATTGAACAACATCTACCACCGACCGCGACCCAAGAGCGTCGCCAGCAAAGGCGCAAATACTTCATCTACAAACGCAGTATCCTCAATAATCTCTACGCGGTGGACATCATGGAAGAGGCAGTGGAAATCTGCAAACTCCGGCTGTTCCTCAAGCTCGCCGCCCAGGTCGAGCCGGACACCTCCCGCGACAACCTCGGCATCGAGCCGCTGCCGGACATTGATTTCAACATCCGCGCCGGCAACACCCTTGTCGGCTACACCACCACTGATGAAGTGAAAAAGTGCATGATGTCAGAGAGAACCACCGGCAAGGACCAGATGAAATTGCTGGTCATGGGCGAAAAGGATGCATATGAAGCCTTCGAAGATAAACTAAAGATAGCGGACGCTGCATTCCGCAGCTTCCGCCAGCAGCAGACCGAGTTTGGTGGCGTCATTACCGCGCAGGACAAGGCCGACCTCAAAGCCAAGCTCAAGGCGTTGGAGGACGAACTCAACCGTTACCTTGCTGGTGAATACCGCGTGAAGGCAGATGCTGATTCAATCCGCAATCCGAAATCCCCATTCAACAATTGGCTTCGATCTCACAAGCCGTTTCACTGGTTCATCCAGTTCTACGGCATCCTTAACGGCGGCGGTTTCGACGTCATCATCGGTAATCCTCCCTATGTCGCCGCTGCGAAAGCGCGAAAGAGCTACGCGGTCAAGAATCTGGCTACCGACGACTGCACGGACATCTACGCGTGGGTGCTGGAGCGCAGTCAGAATCTCCTTCGCACCAACGGCAGAACCGGAATGATTGTTCCCCTGAGTCTCGGCTTCAGCGGCGATTTTGATTCGTGCCGCCGGTTGCTGTTCACGGGCTACAGCCATAATTGGTTTTCTTCGTTCGGTCGAATCCCCGCCGCGTTGTTCAACTTCGATGTGCGCGTCAGAAATAAGATTCACCTCGCGCTCAAATCCAAGCGACCAGCTCAGGTTTACACCACCCGGCTGCATCGCTGGTTCGAGGCCGCGCGTCCTGCACTTTTCCAGTCGCTCGAATACGCACCATTCCAGCCTGCTCTATGGAAGTATCGCATCCCGAAGCTAAACACCGCTGCGCTAGTTCTAGCTTTCGAGAAGATGCTTGGCGCAAGCAGCCGCACACTGGATTTCGTCATCTCGCCACGCGCAACCAAGCACGTGCTGCATTTCAAAAAGACCGCATACAACTGGCTGAACTTCTGTCGTGAAATGCCGCCCTGCTACGAAGGAAGTCGTCGTGTTTCGCATACTCAATTTGATGCCGTCTATTTCCCTGACCCCGAAACTCGTGACATTGCAGGCCTCGCCTTCAACGGAAAGCTGTTGATGATATTTTGGTTCGCAGTCGGCGACGACTTTCATGTGACCAGATGGAATTTTTCGGACTTTCCGACGGACTTCTCAACATTGTCGGAGCAGCAACGCACCAAGCTCCTTGCCATTGCTCCAAAGCTCGAACAAGCGATGGAAGCCGCTGTGCAATTCAAGCTCAACGCCGGTCGCCGGGTCGGAAATTTCAATCTCGCCAAGTGCCGAAACGTGACCGACCAGAGCGACCTCATTCTCGCTGAAGCCCTCGGCTTCGCCGACGTGTGGGAGGACATCGAGCTTTACTACGCTCAGACAATGAAAACCGATTTCTCAGACGATGAAGACCAAAATTGAACAGACAACGAAAGCGATTGCACAAGGTATCACCGAGGATTCCTTGTTTTCGGTTGTTGCAGATTGGTGCAAGGCGGGGGCGGGTCAGAAACACTACAGTTTGCAGATACTTTCGGCATTCGCGTCGGGCAATGGCGTCACAGCAATCACCCCTCTCCTGGATATCTTTCTCGCCGATGGAAACACTGTTGAGATTATTGTCGGTGTGGACCGAAACGGAACGGATAAAGCAGCGCTGAAGAACCTACAGTCGTTGGCCGCAGCCTACGAGAAACAGTGCTCGGTGCATGTGTTCCAAGCTCCTTCAAGACAATCCATTTTTCATCCAAAACTATACATGCTCCGAACCCGCTCAACCGTCAGTTGTGTTATTGGGTCACCCAATCTCACTTGTGGGGGACTGAGTTCGAATTTTGAGAGCATGTTGCTATTCGGTGACTGCGAAAAAAACTCTTCGGTGGCCGAGAACGCCATTTCGATCTGGGAGACATTTGCAAAGCCGAAAGCACCTTTGAGAAAACATTATCTTCGAGAGCTATCGCGGAGTTATCTGAATGTGCTGCTAAAGCGGATGCCCGACAAACCCCAGCAAGAGTTTGATGAAACCGCCACCGCCGTTCGGGACCTGTGGAGACCAATTTCTCGTCTCCCGCTGCCACGAAGCACCAAAGTGAGCCGGCGAACGAAGTTGGTGCCGACAACCAAGAAGGCAGGATTCCTTCTCATGGATGTCCTTCAGGAAACCCGATTCACGCAGATGCAGATACCGCTTAGTATTGTTGAAGAGTTTTTCCGTGTGGAACCTCGGAAACCCGCCGACTTGTCGGTAAGCATTTGGACGCAAACAGGCATTTCTCAGCCAATCACCCGCACTCTCGTGATTTCACAGGGTCCAAGAAAAGACCGGCTGATGCGCCGATTGGAAATGCCGCAAATCCAGGGGCTCGCAAGGCCCCTTGCTGTGATTTTTATGCACTTACCGGGTAGGCGCCGGTTTGCGTTCCATCTGATTCCTCACCATTCAACAGCCTATAAAGTGGCGAATCGCATTTTGCAGAAAGAGGGCCAACAGGGTTCAGCAGAACGGCGCTTTATCATCGGATCGTTGACGGAAAAGAAGTGGAGTTCAGTAAAGGCACTCCTCCCATAAAGTGATGCGATGAACTACGACATCAAATACCGCCCCGGCCGCGACACGAAAACCGACGACGAATAGATTATGTTTAATCCCAAACCCCAATACGAAGTTGTTCAGGACACGCTGCCTATTCGTGACTTTCACGATTATTGGGAGGAGTTCGTTGTCCGCCCGCCCTATCAGCGCAAAAGCGTCTGGTCGAAGAAAAAGAAGCAATCGTTGCTGGACAGCCTTTTCCGCCGTTACTATGTCCCACGCATCGTCATTCGCGAAGTCCGTCGCGACGCAACCAAAACGGCCCGTGAAGTGATTGACGGACAGCAACGCATCACCACAGCGAAGGAATTCCTCGCCGACCAGGTCGAACTGCCGAAGAGCCTCGCTGACATTGACCCTGCGCTCCCGGGCGCGCTGTATTCCACGCTCCCGGCCGAGCTGCGGCGCTTCGTGGATCGGGAACTCAAATACAACGCGGACATTGTCAAAGGCATCGAAGACCCCAAGAACCGTGACCACCAGAAAATTGCCGCCGAAATCTTTTGGCGTTTGCAGCAAGGTGAAACGCTCACCTACATGGAAATCGCGCATTCCCGCCTAGCCAGTCTCACCCGAAACTTCGTCGAGAAATACGCGGACGACATCACGTTCGACTTTGCAAAATACGAAGCAGTGGATTCCAACCCGAACAAGCATCCGTTTTTCAGCGTAATCGAGCGCAACAACGACCGGATGCAGCACCTGGCGCTACTGACTCGCTTCCTGATCTTCGAGGAGAACGATGGCGCTGCTGAGATTCAGAATGGCGATGTGATGGAATACATCGACAAGCATCAAGTTGACGATGGCATCGGCAACTACAGTTTTGAGCAGACGCAAACCGCCAAGGACACGCTCCGCGTCATGCGCGCCTTCCATGAGATTTTCAAAGAAGACCCCATGCTCGTAGGCGGCAGCGGTGGAATGAAGGAACTGCGCACGGAGTATTTCATCATTTCCCTTTATCTCCTGTTGCGTCACCTCCTGAAATTCTACGTCTGGGACAAGGCGGAGCGGGAGTTGTTCCGTCAGTTCACCCTCGAATTTCACCAGCGCTGGGACGACAGCAAGAACGACGACGCGGACATTCATTTGTTCTCCAACAAGCGCCAACAGAGCGCAGCAGAAATCGAAGTGCGTCATCAAATCATCCGCCAGGTATTCTTCGCTTACGCCAAAACCAGTGGCCGAGTCCTGACCACCAAGGATACCAAGCGCGCATTCAGCGAGGGCGAGCGCATTGCCATCTACCGAAAAGAGAATGGCCGCTGCTCGAAATGCATGGCCGAAGGCAAGCCCGACAAGGAGTGCATTGTTCCGTGGGCAGAATACGACGCCGACCACGTCGTCCCTCATGCCCTCGGCGGTCAGACGGTCGTGACCAATGCGCAACTCCTTTGTCGGTATCATAACCAACAAAAGGGCGCTTCTGTCTGATAAACCAAATTCTATGAATCAACTGATCGTTCATCCCCTGCTTGAAGTTCGCGATTGCGCCGTCGCGTTGCGCAATAAATTGTCGGAAGCTAAGAGTCTTGAACTCCCTGGCTACCGGCCTTACCTGGACGAGCAGATCAAGTCCATCGATGAGGCCCTCACCCTCGCCAAGATTCCCGATTTCTACCGTGTGGCCATTGTCGGCCGCTTCAAGGTGGGCAAGTCGTCGTTCGTCAACAAACTCACGGACGAGCGCCTCACCGGCGTCGAGACCAGCCCCGAAACCGCCGCCATCTCGCTCCTCCGCTATGCCGAGAACGCCTACGCCGAGGTCAAATTCATCTCCGCCGATGAATGGGCGGAACAGCGCGAAGCCTACCAGTCCGACCCCACCGATCCCGAAGCCAAGCGCTACGTCGGGTTCACCAAATTCAACGAGCGTCCCGCACGGCGCGACAAGGATGGCCGCACGGTTCACCATCCTCGCTTCGATCTAAAAGCTTTGGAGGCCAAGTGGCTTCATCCGGGGGGATATACTCACCGCATCACGCCCGGCGGGTGGAAGACCAAGGAGGATAAAAATAATTTCCGCCGCGAAATCAAAAAATTTACGTCCAGCCAGGAGCCACTCCATTATCTCGTGGACCGTCTCATCGTCCACGCTCCGGTTCCCATTCTCGGCGATAACATCGAACTGATTGACACTCCCGGCCTGGATGATACCGAGCGCTTCCGTGTCCGACTCACGGAGGATTTGGTAAAAGAAGTGGATGCCATCCTTTTCTTGACGCAGGCCGGAGCAGCTTACAGTCAGTCCGATAAGGAGTTTATCGTCCGCCAGCTTCGCCAGCGCCAGATCAAACACCTGCAAATCATCGCCACTAAGATTGATGACACCTACGATTCCAAGGTTCACGATGCGAAGGAAAACGATGAAGAGCCGCCGACATTCGAGGACTATTGCCGGAAAGAGGAGGACCGCATCCGCTTCGAGGTCAAAAAGACACTCGACGAATTGCTCGCCTCCAACCAGCTCAATGACGAGGAAGGCTACTACTACCTGGAACAGCTTGATAATATTCCAATCCATCTGATTTCGACCCACTACTACGACGCCAAGGAATTCGATAAGTCTGGCATTCCTGCCGTCCGCGACCGCCTTTACCAGATTCTTTCCACCAGCCAGCGATTTGAGCATTCCCGCAAAATTCTCAATGATCGGCTGACCATTGTCGTGCACCGGCTGCGCGGTGCGTTCTCCGGTCGTCTCAATGCTATCGAGGCGGAATACAACCCGGATAAGGTGCGCGGCGAAATCGCCAAGATTCGCGCCGAATTGGAGAAAAAACTCGATTTTTTCGGGGTGGAGGCCGCCACACTCGTGGCGGCCATGGGTAACGAACAAACCGCGCTGGCCAGCATCGTTCCCACCCATCTCGACGCCATCTGCCTGCTCGCGGAAGGCGTCTTTCATGAGTTGGAAAAAGGCGATCTCGGCAAGCATTGGCAAAGCAAGCGCTGGGGCTATTGGGGATACCTCTCCGACCTCCAGTCCAAGGTCGCCGACCTGATCTTTCCCAAGATCGAACTGCTCCTCAATAAATACATCGAACACTTCCGTAAGTTTTCCGACTCGGTCAAAACGCAACTCGGTCACTTGGAGAAGGAGGTCGTGGCTGTCGAGCAATCCAACGCGCTGTCCGGCCTTGAACCCCTGTCGCTGGCCCAGGCCCATCAGAAAGTGCTCGGTGAATTTGAGAAACTCCTCGCCGACCAGGCCCCCACCGAACGGGATGCCATCCTCAAACAACTCAGCGACTTTGCTTCCCAGGAAGTCCAGACCCGCATTCAAGCCGCCAAGGACGAGGTCCACAATGTGCGGGGCGGCGGCACTACTTGGCGGCAGAATGAAACCGTCTCCGGCTTTTACGACACCGTGCGCCGGTTGCTCAGTGCCGCCCTCCGGGAGCATCTCGAAAAGCATTTCCAATCCTTTGCCGCCGGTTTGATCGCTCAGGCCAATTCCGTCTATCCCCAAATCAAGACCGAACTCCTCTCCAACTTGGATGAACGCCTCAAGGCCATCGAATCCACCCTGGCGCTAGCCACCACCGAACAAAAAACCCGCGTCACCAATTATCTGTCCGAAATCATCGCGGACTTGCCGGACGTGGGTTCGGAAAAAGCCGAGAAGGTGGAATCCGCCGGCAAGGAACCGGTCGCGTCCCCCAAGCCGTCCGTCGCACCCTCCGCGATCCCGGAACTCAAGCCCCACAGCTACGAGATTCCTGATGGTAAGACCGGCTACGGTTACGACCGCGTTTTCGGCCCTTATCTCGCGGGGGCGCAAACCATCACCGTCGAAGACCCCTACGTCCGCAAACGCTACCAGATTGATAACTTCGCCCATTTCTGCTCTTTGGCCATTTCCCGGGGTGCGGTGAAACACATCATTCTGAAGACCGGCGCTGCGTTCGGCGAAGACCTCGACGATGCCGATTCGCGCCTCGAAAACTTGAAGCGGGAACTCGCCAAAAACCACGGCGTCAAAATGGAGTGGACTCGTTCTGAAAAACTTCACGACCGTGAGGTCATTTTCAGCAATGGCTGGACCGTTAAGGTGGGCCGCGGCCTCGACATTTATTATCCGCCCGAAAGCTGGTCGTCGGTTGGTGTCTCCAACTACAGCCTCCGAAAATGCCGCCAGACCAAAGTGGACGTCTTGCGCCGCGAAACGTAACCATGACGCCGCCCATCCTTATCAAAGCATCCGATGCGCGTTATCCGTCTCAACTCGGGCAGCGTTTAAGCCGCAGTGCTCCCGCATCGCTCATGGCCCTCGGCAACCTCGACCTGCTTGCCCTGCCCAAAACCGCGATCTTCTGCTCCGCCCGCTGCCCCGGTAAAGTCATCCTCTCGACCTATGACCAGGCCGCCAAGTGGCGCGATACCGGACGCTGCGTCATCAGCGGCTTCCATTCGCCCGTCGAAAAGGAATGTCTCCGAATCCTCCTGCGCGGCTCGCAGCCCATTATCATTTGTCCCGCCCGCTCGTTGCCTCAAGTTTTGCCCCCGGACTGGAAAAAGTCATTGGCCGCCGGTCGTCTGCTGATTCTTTCGGCGTTCGCCGCCACAGCCAATCGCATCACCACCGAACTCGCCGCCCGCCGCAACGAGATCGTCGCGGCTCTAGCCGATGACATTTTCATCGCACATGCCACCGCTGGCGGGCATTTGGAAACCCTCACCCGCCGCCTGCGTGCTTGGGGAATACCGCTTCACACATCATCATCACCCAGCCCGGTGGCTTGCCAATGAAATAACCAGAAACCGATTATGAATCTCCTCGAAAAACTGCGCACGGCTGCCGCTACCGCCAAGCCGGGCACGCGGGTCATCGGCATTGACCTTGGCACCACCAATTCCACCGTCGCCCAGGTTCGGCTGCCGCTCACCGAAGGTTCCACCGCCGAATCCGCGTGCGAATGTGTGCCGCTGGAGCAGCCCACGCAAATGGGACCATTCACCGGCGTTCTCATTCCTTCAGTCGTGGTAATTGATAAGTCTGGCACCGTTCAGATTGGCGAAGGTGCCAAACGGATGCGGGCCGAACCACAGAAGCACGGCTTGAGTCTGGAAAAAAACCTGTTCTACGAGACCAAGAACGACATGGGACTTCAAAAGCGTTATCACCGCGCCACCGAGGATTTTGATCACGCCCGCAAGATAGCTAGTCATCTGCTAAAATTCTTGATGAATGGCGCACGACAAGCAACGGGTTCGCCTCCCGGTCGCACAGTAGTCACCGTGCCTGCATCGTTCCAACTCAACCAGCGGGCGGACACCCTGGCAGCAGCCAAGCAAGCGGGGCTTACCCTGTCCGACTTCGACCTTCTTGACGAACCCGTTGCAGCACTCACAGATTATCTTTTCACCTGCGCGGGTGCGGAAGTTTGGGACAAACCACAGAATATCGTCGTATTCGATTTTGGCGGCGGCACATGTGACGTATTCGTTGCGCGCCTTTCGCCAGCCACCACCGGGGGTGCCTTCGCAATCGAGACTCGATCCGTATCTCGTTATCACCGGCTCGGCGGCGGTGATTTTGATGCGGCCATCATCCATAACGTGCTGATTCCGCAGTTGCTCAAGGAAAATGATCTCACAGCGCGTCACTTTGAGTGGACCGACCGCAAGAAAATCATCGAACCCGCATTGCGCGGCTGCGCCGAAGCGCTCAAGGAAGGTCTTTGCCGTGAAATTTCCCAACTGCATCTGCACGGTCGTTACGACGCCGCCGACAAAACCCAGATTCTCGCTCGCCAAGCACCCACCAAGGTGACAGTCAGCGGCAAGGATTACCTTTTGGCTCATCCCGAATTAAGCGCGGCACAGTGGGAGGAAATCTTGAAGCCATTTTTGGACCGGGAAATGATGCACGCCCGTGAAACGGATTATGTGCTGGCGCTTTCCATCTTCGCGCCGCTCACCGACGCCCTTGAACGGGCGAAGCTGCGGCTCAAGGACGTGGATTTAGTGTTGCTCGCCGGCGGCAGTTCCCTTGTGCCGCAAGTGCAGTGGGCCATCGAGAAGTTTTTTTCGTCAAGCCGCGTTCTTCGTTTCCCGGACAGCACCGCCGCCCAAACCGCGATAGCTCGCGGCGCGGCGTGGAACGCCGCCTGGTTGGAGGTGTTTCATGAACCGTTGGTTTTCCCCGTGGTTTCGCAGACCATTGCGCTACGGGTTCAGGGACGCGCCCCCATCCCTTTGGTTTCCGCCGGCACGCCAATTCCTTACCCACCGGGTGGTGAATGGAAAATGGTGACCGGTCTGGCCCTGCCCAAACCGTTCGGCGGCACATTGCGGATAGAAGTCATAACATTGCCCGAGGAACATATTGTTTTGAACCTACCCATCGAATTCACCCCAAACGAAGCTGGCGAACCCTTGAATTTTGAGTTTCGGTTCAGCTCCGGTCGCTCCTTTGATTGTGTGGTTGCACTCCGCAAAAACCCTGATGTGCGCATCGAGATCAAGGAGGAAAATCCGCTCATCAATGTTTCCAATCCCGGCGCGGCCCGCGTCGAGATCGAAGAAATCGAAGAAGACTTGCGCGATGCGGGCGGCTTGGGCGTGCGCCACCGTGATAAACTCATGCGTTTGGCTGACCTTTACCACGATCTGCGTATGGTCGAGAAGGCGGTTGAAGTCCTCAAAAGCGCTTCTCGCGCCGTTGGTCAGCCAGATGGTTATATCCTGAACCGACTTGGCATGTATTACGATGAACTAGGCGACCTCAACCGGATGGAGTTGCACTACGCCGAATCCGCCCGCTGGTCCGGTAATTGGGGCGGTCCATTGTTTAATTGGGCGCTCCACCACAAGCGCCGTAAAAATTTTTCGGTCGCATTGGAAAAAGTGGACGAGGGAATTATGCGCCAGCCGGATTCCGCTCCCTATTATATTTTACGCGCCCGGATTCTCGAAGGCTTGGGGCAGACTGCCGCCGCCAAGGAGGCCGCGCTGGACGGCTTCCGCCATTTTGGACCTGTCGAACTTCTAAGCCAATGGGAGTTGGGCTGGTTTGAAGATGCAGCAGAATTCCTTGGCCGGGCCGACGATGTGAAGCTGGCACGCAAAACCCGCGAACGCAGTGGCGGCAAGGATCAGGTTAGCAAGGCTGGCGAGAAAGACCTACCGGTAATGACTCAACCGTAGTGCGAACTTATGCCATCCGTGCTCCATGACAGCCAATTGACCCCCGAACAGCGGGCCATTGTCGAATTGCGCCCGGATCGTCATCATCTGGTCATGGGGCCGCCCGGCTCAGGCAAAACTCAAATCCTCCTGCATCGCGCCCGCTGGCTGCGACAGACTTACAAGACACCGCCCGATGGCTTCTGCGTGCTCGTTTATACCAACGTGCTCACTTATTTTTTGCGCCAGTCCTTGGACTTCCTCGGCATCCCCAAGGAAAAAGTGCGCACCTTTGATGATTGGTGCGCCGACTTGTGGGATCAATATGTGCGAAAATCCAAACCACGCACGGTGGCCGACCGGCGTGGAAAATCATTTATTGATTTTCCCGCAGTGCGCACCGGGGTGCTTCAGAGTCTTCAAATCCTCGCCGCCGCCGGCCAATTCAAACCCAATCTCGATTTCGTGCTGGTGGATGAAGGCCAGGATTTGGATGCTGCCGCCTTCGGCATCCTCCGTCTGACCACAAAGCACCTGACAGTTTTTGCCGATGCCCGGCAACAAATTTTTGAGGGTGGGGCGTCGGTGCCGGAAATGGAATTGCACCTCAACCTCACGGGGAAAAGTGCGTCAATGTTGACGGCCTATCGCAATTCTCCAGACATCGCCAAACTCGCCTCCTATTTCGGAAACGCCTACGAGGGCGTCAATTACCAAGCGCAGGAACGGCAGAAACCCTGCCTTTACATTGCGAATGATTGGGAGGATGAAATCACTCACCTCGCCGATGTTATTCGCGAACGGCGTCTATTGAACCATAAATGTGGCATCATCGTCCCGACCAACTTGGATTTGTTTAGCGTCACCAACAAACTGAAGGAACGAGGAATTGAGGTTCATCAGGCAATTGCGGTCCGCCGAGGTGGAACCCCTCCCGATTTCGATTCCCTCACGCCGATCATCGCCTCCTACCACAACGCCAAGGGCCTGACCTTTGATTGCGTTCTGCTGCCCAAGTTGGTGGAAAACAACTTTAAGCGCGTGACCGGCGAGCGCCGCCGCCGTCTCCTGCTCGTCGGTATCACCCGCGCCACGCAATGGGTCTATCTAAGCACCGTTCGCGGGTGGGAAATGAGCAACCAGGACATCTTCCGTCAAGCCGCCGCCAACGGCGACCTGTTCATCAAGGAAACTGCCACCACGGTTCCTGTTGCCGCCGCCCCCACAGCGGCCACTGGTGGCGATGATGACAAGGTCTCATTCCTCTGACTGGTGGCCTATGAGTTATAGCCAAAAATTAGCCGACCCACGTTGGATTGCCATGCGCGACCAAGTGCGCCAGCGCGATGGCAATCGGTGCGTCAATAATCCGAATCATCGGATGCCATTGGAGGTGCATCATTTGATTTACACGGCGGGGTGCGAACCTTGGGAATATCCCCTCGATAATTTCGTGACGCTGTGCCGCGATTGTCATCTCGCAGCACATCAGGAGCAGTTGGCAAATCAAAGTCCATCACGGCTTCAAGGCGGATTCTTCACTTGGCTCCAGATTCAAGAATTTGTTGGACACACACCACACGGCTATCTTACAGAAATTGAAGGCCGAATAGTTTGCGGCTGTTTTCAGCTCGACTTAAACCCAGATGCCCCGGACATCGTATTGCCGGGAACCCGGCAGGACTGGATTGATAAGGCAAGGCATTTCCAAACCCAAAGTGCAGAAAGTCCGACCGGTGCGGTCCCCATATTTGTAAAAGGCGAGGGATTGCCGTGGGAGTATGTAGGCCTCTATCGTGTCGAAGCCATCACTCAAAATCCTTCAGAAATTCGTATCCACCAAGTTCGTGCCGTCCGGCGTGACATCGGCCTCGTTATGTTTTTGAGTCAGGACTGCTCGAATCCGCCGTGACCAACGCGCGGTTTGCT
>Ga0187889_10002405_pt1 | contig 18260 bp, 22 predicted proteins | sample June2016WEW_7_10_2_FD_132992 | JGI IMG/M metagenome (GOLD analysis project Ga0187889, IMG submission 132992) | Peatland microbial communities from SPRUCE experiment site at the Marcell Experimental Forest, Minnesota, USA - June2016WEW_7_100 | ecosystem: Environmental > Terrestrial > Soil >... | reverse complement strand
GGAGGAACGCTACTCTCTGGTCAGCCAGATTCGCAGGTCTTCGCGCTCCGTCGCCGCCCATATTGCCGAGGGATATCGGAAGAGACAGTATCCTGCCATGTTTTCGAGCAAACTAGCAGATGCCGACGGGGAAGCAACAGAAACAAGGGTTTGGCTCGACTTTGCCCTGGATTGTGGCTACCTAACCCCGGAACTCCACCAGGAGTTAACCGCAGCCTACGACGAGGTCGGCAGAATGCTACACTCCGTAATGAGCGATCCTAAGGAGTTCGACCCGCGGTGACTGGTGCCAAGGAGCAAGGCAGTCGGCGGTAGACAGTTGGCAGTGAGCAGTAGGCAGAAGGCAGTCGGCAGTTCGCTACTGTGCGGGCGATTTGGTAAGATGAGGGTGGATCAGGAGGACCGCCATGAGCAACGCGCAGGAACCCCGGACCCGATACAGTGACCGCATCGTTCGCGATCGACGAATCTATGGAGGGCAGGCGGTGATCAAGGGCACGCGGGTTACTCTGCGAACCGTGCTCGCCAGCCTCGCGGACGGCGATTCCATCGAAGAAATCCTCGAGGCATTTCCCACCCTCAAGCCGGAGGACGTGCGCGCCGCGATTGCTTTTGCGGCAGCCTCTGCCGAGGAGGATCTCCCTGTCCCTGCGATCCCTCAGATTCGATGAAGATCAAAAGGACCTCGCAGAGGTCCAAGCTCATTAGCCGTAGGTGAAACCTACGGTTCCCGCGCGCCCCGGCAGTCAAACAACCCCGAAGGGGTTGAACATGTCCACTTATACGCAGATTCTTTATCACATTGTGTTCGCAACGAAGGACCGCCAGCCGGCGCTTTCCGATTCGCGGCGAGATGATCTCTTCCGGTATACCAGCGGCATTATCAAGAACAAAAACAACCGACCGGTCTGGATCAACGGCGTGAGGGACCATGTCCACATTTTGCTCAGCCTGCATCCGACGATTCCGCTGGCGCGGCTAGTGAAGGACATCAAGGTTGCGTCTTCGGTTTGGATCAAAGAGAACCGAGTGTTCCCCAATTTCGTGGCTTGGCAGGAGGGGTACGGAGCCTTCACGTATTCCCTGCGCGAAGAGCCGGAGTTGATTGCATACGTCAAGCAACAGGAGGAGCATCACCGGAAGACGACATTTTTGGAAGAGTACCGGCAGTTGCTCCGTGATGCAGGTATCAAGTTCGACGAGAGGTATTTCCCGTAAAGGGTTCGACCCCTCCGGGGTCGATAGGTTTCTCGAGGGATCATCGCGTTCCGTAGGTTTCATCCCGCGACTGCGGGACTAATGATATTTCTCCCCTTCGGGGAGGCTGAGGACGGAAGACATGCGGCGACCGGTAATAGCGGGTAACTGGAAAATGTACAAGACCATCGCGGAAGCGGTGGATTTCATCGAGAAGATCAAGCCGGTGGCGGCACAGGCCGGGTATTGCGAAGTGATCGTTGCGCCGCCCTTCACGGCGCTGGCCGCCGCAGCCGCCGCAGCCAAGGGCAGCAAGGTGTCGGTGGCGGCTCAGAACTGCCACTGGGACAAGGAAGGCGCACACACCGGAGACATCTCGACGGGGATGCTCCGAGACGCCGGATGCACCCACGTGATCATCGGGCATTCCGAGCGCCGGCATGACTGCGGCGAAACCGACGAGCAGGTGAACAAGAAAGTGAAAGCGGCCCTCGCCGCTGGACTCACGCCGATCGTTTGCGTGGGGGAAACGCTGGCGGAACGCGAAAAGGGTGAAACCGAAAAAGTCCTCGAGCGTCAGTTCATGGCCGGCCTGACCGGGTTGACCGCGGCGGACTTTTCCCGTATCATAATTGCTTACGAGCCTGTCTGGGCCATCGGCACCGGACGCACGGCCACACCGGAAATGGCTGCGGAGGCGCACCGTTTCCTCCGCAGGCTCGCTCGCCAGCAGTTCGGCGAGAGCGCGGCGGGGGACATCAGGATTCTGTACGGCGGCAGCGTCAAGCCTGACAACGTCGGTGCGTTGATGGCGCAGGAGGAAATTGACGGGGCGCTGGTGGGCGGGGCGAGTTTGAAGGTCGATTCCTTTACCGCCTTGGTGAACTACCCGCGCGGCTGAGGCGCCGAGCATGTAGGGCCACCCCTTGGGGTGGCCGAGGCCAACTACCCGCGCGGCTGAGGCGCCGAAAGAGAGATTCCATAGTATGATGGCTGCAATTCAGGCGGTTCACATCCTGGCCAGCATCCTGCTCATTGGCTCGGTGCTTCTCCAGGGCGGCGAAAACGTCGATATCACCGCGGCTTTCGGCGGTGTAAGCCAGGCGGCCTTCGGGCCTCGCGGCTCTGTGACCTTGCTGGCAAAGATCACCTGGGGCCTAGCCGTCGTTTTTATAGTCACGTCCATGAGCCTGGCAATTCATGCGTCAAGGTCCTCCTCGGGTTCGGTGCTGGAGCACGCGCCCGTCAAGTCAGCGCCCATTTCGGCGCCCCTGACGCCCGCTCCGGCGAAGAAGTAGGTTTTAGGCTATCAGTGCTCGATCGTAAGTTCGCAGTTCGGCTCCCGGTTATGCCCTGCTGAAAGCTGACCCGCCGCGGCGGGATAGCTGACGGCTAAAAGGCCCTCTCGTGCGGAAGTGGCGGAATTGGCAGACGCACCAGCTTGAGGGGCTGACGGTCGCAAGACCGTGGGGGTTCGAGTCCCCCCTTCCGCATACCAACCTTTGCTGGCCGCTCTTTGCGGTCGATCCCAGCAGTATCGATTTTCGCCCTTTAACGAACCACAGCACTCGTGAGTGCTCCGCCGCATTCACCGGGTGGCGCAGAGTCTCGTTCTCCAGAGACTCTGCGGCTTGTGCGTATGGAATCGGGCGTATAATTCTGCTTCATGTCCCGCTTGCGCCGCCTGGTATTATCCGACCGATTCTTCTTCATCACCTGCCGAGTGCTACCCCACCGGGGCAGGCTTGAGGAACCCGAATTCGAGTGCTTGGCGCGCGTGCTACGGGAGCGGCGAGAGAAGCATCACTTCGGCTTACGGCCTGGCTCTTCTTGCCTCATCGCTGGCATGCGATCTTATTCCCGCGCTTTCCGCTCAGCATCTCGCGGGTAATGGAATCGGTCAAGGTCGGCTCGACTCTTCGCATCAATGCCGGCAGAAAAGAGTCGGGCCTTCTCTGGCAGCCCCGATTTTTCGATCGGGCTCTGAGGAGCGTTAAGGAATATTACGAGAAGGTGGAATACATTCACCTCAACCCCGTGAGAGCGGGCCTCGTCAAACGGCCAGAGGACTGGCCATGGTCGAGCGTGCACGATTACACTGGGAGTCTGGGCGCGGCGGTCAGCGCGAATCGCATTCTGGCCGTTGATCGTATACTGTTGCCAGCGGATGAACGAACGCACATTTGAAGGAAAAGCCGCAGAGTCTCTGGAGAACGAGACTCTGCGCTGCGCGCTATGGGATGAAAGGCAGGGTCGTTCAATGGAGTCTCTAAACGGCAGGCAGCGCGAAGCGGAACTGCGAGGCGTAGGTGGCTGGCTTCTGCTCTTCTGCGTTTTGTTGACTATCATCGGGCCGGCGGTCTCGGTGTTCCTGTATTCCGCGGAGCTTGCGCGAATCCAGGAGAACTGGGGCGGATTCCAGCCTGTTCCCACGTTCCATCTAGTCGTCGATGTCGCAGGCTTGGGGCTGATGGCATTCGCTGTATATGCGGGAGTTGCGCTCTGGACCCTCAAGCTGAATGCCGTGCGGACGGCAAAGACCTTCCTTATCGCGGCGTTCGCCTATAACACCATCACGGACCTTTCTAGTCTTTCGTTGGGCACGAGCGTTCTGTTTTGGGCGCCGACGCCAACTGTAGAATCCATCGTTGGGGACTTAGTGGGAAACGCCATCTCCTTCGCGATATGGTTCACCTACCTCAAGGAATCCAAAAGAGTGAAAGCCACGTACGGCTCGCCAGACGCCCGAGCAGCGACCACATGAGAGAATCGGGTGGGGGTTGTTCCTCACGCCGCGCCAGTTCGGAGGCGCACACAGGCCAATCCTCTTTCCGTGCGCGACCTTTGCCCTTTCGGGTTTCAGAGCGAGTAGCCATCATCAGTGCTGTCCTGAGCGTGGGCGTTTCCATTTCCGACCCCTGCGAACCCACGGCGAATCTGGGGTTGTAGCGCAGGGCCCGCGCTTCGGCCCTGCGGCTCTTCCAGCGACGGGGGTTCTTGCCGCGGCGCCAACAAGGTAATCCGAATTATCATGGGTCACGCCGTCAAGAAATGGGGACAGGTTGTAGGATACAATTAACGGGAAGCCGCGCCGTCAAAACCACGGCTCGGTGGAAAACCCGCAAGGCTGAACAGCGAGCCTTGCGCTACATTCCCTTTCGGCGGCGCGGGTTTATTCGGTGGCCGAGTTCCACCGCCGATCTATTAGACCCTGACGCATCGGGGTCAGGATGGCCCTTCCGATTCCTTGCGTCTTGTCCGCGGGCGGCGCATCCCGATTAACGAAGATCGGGACTGGTACATCGCAACTGTCGAGATGTCTGCGCTTACGGCTGAGCGCCTGATTATTAGGAAGCACGCACTAGGAGGTCGCACATGACCGAAGAAATCGATCGTCGATCCATCATTGATGAAGAACAGCTTAAGCTTCTGTCTCTGGGTTACATGGTTTCGGGTGGTTTCGCGGCTTGCCTCTCATTGTTCGGATTCATGTATGTGCTCATGGGCGTAATCATGGGCGCGGCCTTTTCCCACCTGCCTGAAACCCCTAGCAGGGTGGGCCAGCAGCCTCCAGCGTTTATTGGTTGGATTTTCGCCTGCATCGGGCTCGCGATGTTCGTCGGCCTGATTGCCATGGCTGCCGCCAAGTTTCGGGTTGCCTGGTGCATCAGGCACCGAAAGTCACGAACATTCTGTATGGTCATCGCTGCCATCGGCTGCCTTGAAATTCCCTATGGCACTCTTCTTGGTGTCTTCTCGTTCCTCGTGCTTGGGCGCGATTCGGTCGCCCACTTGTTCACCTCAAACGGGTAACCGGTAGCCCCGGTCAGTGCGGTTCTGACCGTGGGCTCGTCGGTCGTGCAGCGGACGTAGCGCAGGGCCCGTCCCGCCCTGGCGGGAGCCCTGCGGCTCTTCCAGCGACGCGGGTTCTTGCCGCGCCGCCGACAAGGTAATCCGAAGTTCCAGGTTGGCACATCCTTGATGATGAGGGCGGCCGGTACCTTCGGGTGCGTGGTCCAGATTGCGACCAGATCCTCCTCTGCCACCGTCCGTAGACGCGTAGACGCACCGTTCCTTAGCGATCAGCCCTCAGGGAAATGTATTGACAGCCGCCGGCAGGCTGCTATACTAGAGGTGGCTGAATAAGCCACGAATTCTATGGCTTGGGGGCTTCGCAAGAAGTCCCCTTTGCATTTTGGGGCATCAGCCTTCCACGTCTTGCTCCATTTCCCGCTTCCAGCAGATGAAGTTCCGTATCTTCTGAATGTCGTAAATGAAGAGACCTCGTTTCACGAGTTCGCCAAACTCAGCGGCGACTCTCCTCGCGGTGGCAAAGACGGACACCTTCATACCATCGTCGATAAGTTGGCGGAGGGGATCAACAAAGTCGCTGTCCCCGCTCCAGAGAACGAAGTTTTCGATGCCGTGCGCGGCGTAATCGACGAGCATGTCCCTCCCAATTTCTACATCGAAGTTGCACTTCCGATCTTCCAGATACCTCCAGCCTCGGCGGTTAAGCTCCCGGAGCTGGTTGTTGAGGTACTCAATGGCTTCAAGACGGAGCGTCCTCAAGAGTGGCGCCCGAATGAAATTCTTCAAGATGTCGGGCGAGTTGGCGGGGATGCTCGACACGTCGATGGAAAGCTTCATGATCTTCACCGGCTTGGTCGTAAGGTCGTATCCGTAGCTTTTTACCTCCTTTACGAATTGCTCCGATTCAGCATCCCCGGCGAGCGTTCCCTGATACAGCTTGATGGAGTTGATGTTGTCGAAAGAATCCAAGAACTGTTTTAGGCGCTTGACGTCCACATGCCAGCCGAGCTTGGTCGCCCACGGCTTCACGTTCGCGAAGTCGATATACACGTTCGTTCGCCGGTCAAGTACTCTTTCCAGTTCTTGAATGCGCTGGGGGAACTTCTCCGTGAGCCTTTGGATTCTCTCGGTCCTGGCTTTGAACATGGTGGCCTATGTCTGCCTAAGAACGGGAGCGCCCCTCTTGTCAAGGCGGATTCGCCGGCTCGGATTACCATGGCACTGTGGCTGCATTCCTATGTCCGACCCAAACGCATTGAACCTCTACATCGATGGATCGGCGTACCGAAGCCCTGGTGACAAGGGCAGCCTTGCGGCGGGTTCTATAATGCGTGGCGCAGACATCACGAAGGAGCTGTGAGAAAATGAACAATCTCATCCCGCAAAGCGGGACCAAGGCGCGAAGACTCGCAAAGAACAACTGCTTTGTTCTCTTTGCGCCTTCTACGACTTTGTCCCGCCTCGCGGGATGAAATGCTTTTGCTCATCCAGGGATTATTTCATAGCTTCTGGCGCCCTGGGCTATCCCGCGAGGCGGGATCGGCCCTGCGGGCCTTCCCCTGGCGCGCTTTCTGCGCTTGGAGACACGCTCCGGACGACGAGATTGTCGAAGCCTCATTTCTGCGTCGACCACCCGTGGACATTCCGTCTCTTGACAGGCCATGGGAGTTATGATAGGCTATGTGTGTGAGCAACTTTGCTAAGGTGTCACACCTTGCTCTCTTGTTTGGCATGGTGGCGAGCCATGGCCCTCATGGGCATCCCCGCATCACTCGCTCAATTTGTCCTGCGACTCAAGAAGGCCTACCGACCTTGAAGAAGAATTCTTTTTTTTGACCGAACGAGCCGGGGATGTTATTGAAAACAAAGGACCGCTGTGGAAAACTCAGGGGCTAAGCGGGAATGTCGTAGAAAATAAAGCTAGTTACGCGCAGAAAGCGGGAATGTTGTTGAAAAGAAAGGAGGTAGATGGTAGGTCGTAGGCGGTAGGGGGGAAATCAAGAACAGGGGCTAGGGACTGGGGGCTGGGGACTGGGGGACGGAGGCCCCCCTGCGTCGAAGGCCGCTCCTACGAACCTGCTCCCGCGCACCTCGCAAACCCAACCGTCCCCAAGCAGGAGACCTTCCCTGGATTAGATGTAACGACACCTTCCGTGCTTTTCACGTCCCGCAGGGGGAATCCCTTGGGCGGGTCACCGGACTACGTTCGGATAGAGTCTTGCCGTTATCAGAACAAGTAGCACCAGAATAAATAGCAGTACAGTGAAGTCTTTGCCGAGCCCGAATATGGACTGCCCTCCTTGAACCATCAGGGTACGCAGCGCGTCAACCTGATAACTCAACGGGTTGACCTTAGCCAGGGCGCGCAGCCACGCCGGCATGATGCTCAGAGGATAAATAGCGTTGCTGGTGAAAAAGAGTGGCATGGTGAGCACTTGACCGATGCCCATGAAGCGTTCCCGCGTCCTCACGAGACATGCCACCGCCAGGGAAAAGGTAGAAAACAGTGCGGAGCCGAGGATGATGAAACCCGCGACTTCCACAATCGCCCACACCTCGAAGCGGAGAGGGATTTGGAGCGTGATGGCAAGCAGGTAGATGATGAAGCCTTGGGATAATCCCCTCACTCCTGCGGACAGCGCCTTGCCGAGGACTAATGCACTGCGTGGCGCCGGCGTCACCAGCAACTTTTGAAGAATGCCCAGGTCACGTTCCCAGATCACGCTGATGCCATAGAAGATGGCGATAAAGAGGACACTCTGGGCCAGAATTCCCGGCACCATAAACGTGAGATAGCTCTGGTTGCCGGTGGGGATGGCCTTTATCCGGCCAAAGACTTGTCCGAATATCAGCAGCCACAATGCCGGCTGGATCGCCCGTGTAAGGAGTTCAAGGGGGTCGCGCCCAAGTTTTCGGAGTTCAACATCAGCCAGCGCCAGCGTGTCGCGTAGGAAGGCCAGGACGGCAGGATCCTTAGCTGAGGCGGCTGGCGGTACGGCGCATCTGGGCGGTGTCTCGGTAGTTCCCTCCATGCTCAATTGAACCTCCAGCGTAATGAATGAAAACGTCGTCCAGGTTTGCGTGCGGCCCTACCTGGACCTTCAGGCTGGCGGGTGAGCCTATTGCCACCGCCCGGCTGAGGTTCATGATGGCGATAGTCTCGCAGAGCTCGTCCGCCTCTTCCATATCGTGGGTCGTCATAAGGATGGTCGTTCCAAACTGATCGCGCAGCCCTCGCAGATGCGCCCACACCGCGTGCCGGGCCACCGGGTCCAAACCTACCGTCGGCTCATCCAGAAAAAGAACCGCCGGCCGGTGCAGCATCGATTGCGCAATCTCCAGCCGCCTGATCATGCCCCCGGAGTAGTTACGTACGAGCATGTTTGCGGACTCGCTCAGGCCCATGAACTGCAGGGCTTCGAGAATGCGTTGCCGGCGCAGCCGGCGCGAAATCCCATACAGCCTCGCAAACAACAGCAAGTTCTCATACCCGGTCAGTGCCCCGTCGGCCGAAACCATCTGTGATACGTACCCGATGCTGCGCCGAACTTTGACGGATTGGCGAACAATATCAAACCCGGACACGCTGGCCGCGCCAGCGCTCGGCGGGAGCATCGTGGTCAGCATTTTTATGGTCGTGGTTTTACCGGCGCCATTGGGCCCCAGCAGGCCGAAGATCAAGCCTGCAGAGACGCGCAGCGACAGCTCGCTCACCGCAGTCACTGACCCAAAGCGGCGAGTCAAACCGAGAGTCTCAACGGCTGGCGGCACGAGCTCTACCTTCTTTCCGGCGGGGACGCTCGACGAGTCCCGCTGATCGCTGTTAACTGGCCTAATCTGACGGTTCGCGGTCACATCGCCCCGTCACATGACCATACACGGTCATCAGTGCCTGCAAGAAATGCCGAGCCAGCCAGCGAATGATGCCACTCAGGGTAATCCGGCGCCGGGGAGAAATCCGTGGCCAACAAGATTTTCTTCGGCGCAACGCGGCTTCTTGGATCCAGCGGTTTCATTTTGCACCTCGAAGTAAGCTGCCGGTATGCCGCGGCTGCGGAACATCGCAACCGCATCGAGTGATCGGATGAGAAGGCTTCTTCATTCTCGCAACCCGAGCTCTTTTCTGTGGCGGAAGCGCCGGTACGTCACTTCTTCTTAAGCAGGCTCATAGCAAATAGGAACACGGAAACGATAACGATAGTCGGGCCCACCGTCGACGTCTTGAAAATCAGCGTGCTGATCAGAAACCCCGCTGCGACCGAGACTAAGCTCACCGCAGACGCGACAACCACAAATTGGGCCATTTTGCACGTAAGCTGGCGCGCTGTTGCGGCCGGAATGATGATCAAGACACTCGAGAGTAATGCTCCCATAAAACGCAGGCCGACCAGTACAGTGAGGCTGAACACGAGCAGGAACCCGAGGTCCAGTCGCGTAACGTTCACTCCGGTTGCCGCAGCCAGCTCGGGAGAAAAAAGATCCATGATCAATCGATCCTTCATGCCAACAAGGAAGGCGGCAACCAGAACGACGGCTGCCGTCCCGAGAAGAAAGCCGGGAAGTGACAGCTTCTGGAAGTTGCCAAAGAGCGCTTCCAGCAGATCTTCTCGCGGGGTGACGAGCGCGCCGATTCCGAGACATGCGGCGAATACCACGCCGATCGCAGCGTCTATCGCCAGTTCGGTCTTCTTTTGAAGCTGCCAGATGAGGAGCGTTCCCAGGAATAGGGTCGCTCCCCCGCCGACCAGTGGGTTGCCCTTGAGAAGGAAGGCTATTCCGAGTCCGGGAAGCGCCAGGTGCGAGATAACATCGCTCGCCAGCACCATGCGCTTCATTAAAGCAACAGATCCCACCAAGCCAGCCGCGACGGCAAAAAGCGCGGCAAGCAGTACCGCGTAACTGTGACCCGCGTCCACGCCGGATGATTCCTCTTCTTTCCGCGGGCGAACCGCCCGCGCTTCGTTCAATGTTCCTGGATGTGACGGTAGTATTTGGGCGGAGCCCCGTACAGTTGCTCGAGCATCTCAGGCGTCATGATTTCCTTGGGTGGTCCCATGCAAACTTCGCCCTTGCTCAAGCATAAAACCCGGCTCGCGTAGCGATAGACAACGCTCAGGTCGTGCGATACCAAAATAAGGGTAATTCCCCTCTGAGATTGCAACTGATGAACCAATTCATAGATGCGTTCTTCAGTGAGTTCGTCAAGACTAGCCGTCGGTTCATCGAAGAGGAGCACATTGGGACGCCCAAGCAGTGCAAAGGCAATCAAAACTTTCTGAAACTGGCCCCCCGAGAGAGTTCCTATTCCTGCGCTTAGAAATTCCGGCGGCAGATTCAACTCGGAAGAAACGTCGTCCATCCCTTGATCCGCAAGGTGTAGGAACCGAGCCTTGGCTGCCAATAATTCCCTGACTCTTAGGGGAAGCTGCCGGTCCGCTGCGACACTCTGGGGAACATACCCAAGGCGCGCTTCTTGGCTCCATTGGACCTCTCCCTCGTACGGGATCAGGTGCTGCAAGGCCTTGAGTAACACGGTCTTTCCAGCCCCGTTCGGTCCAATGATCGCGAGGCAGTCCCCGGAATATATCTCGAAGCTCAATTGTCGAAGAACCACACGATTCCCGAAAGCAACTCCGAGATTTCGAACCGAAAGTAATGGGTCTGTCATGGCAATTCGCTGCTCGCCTCGAGTCGTTCGGGGTTCCCACCCGCTCCAATATCCAACTTCGAATTATACGCTTGGAAGACGGGTCTGTATGACATACCTCGTTTCTGTGGTAGTGGCCAGCCATTGATTGTGCATAGCCATAAGCCTTCACCGGGAATTCTGAGAAGCCGAACTGATACAGGATGCGTTCAATTCGCGCCCCTGTTCAGCGCCAACGAATCGTTCAGCGTTTGGCGCTCGATCCAGCCGGGGTCTTGCTTCCCACTTCATTCTCAGAGGGAATCTGCACGGAGGAAAGGCTCCAAAGCCTGATTTGCCATGTCGGACCGCGGTCCACAGGGGTGCTCATTCGTAGGTGATTTCAGAGCGCCGGCGGAGCACTACGACAGGATCGCATACCCCGGACGTTGTCGTCACTTAAAGGTGTAAATCAAGGCGTAGGGAATTGTTGCGGACGACAGCGGTTCGCCGCGGCTGGCGTCGATTTGACAACGGCTCGCTCGAGGATGACTCTCATGGCTTATCCGCTGCGCGCGGGCTCTTTCTCCACCCGGAAGTGCAGGGCAACCCGCTCGAAGGCTGCGAGTTGCGTCGACTCCCATTCTGAGTCATATTCGAGTTCATGAGCCATGAGTGATGCGACTTTCGGAGCAGCCTCCAGGGCAGCTTTCGCGTTCAAGAAAAGGGCGCGCGTTCGCCGGCACAAAACATCCTCCACGGTTCGGGCCATTTCATAGCGGACTGCCCAAACAACCTCGGCGCCAACGTAAGGCAGGGCTCCGGTTAAGGGTTGCGCCAGGTCGGGCTCGGTCCGCATCAGCTCTTGAACGGCCGGGGCGTCAGACCCATAGAAAGAGAGGCGCCCGAATTTCTGAGCTTGGGGATGAAATCCATGAATATTGAGCCGCTTGGTGGAACACTCTCTTTCCGGCAGCTTTCCCAGAATGGCGGCCTGGTTCACACCATCCTCGGCCATGTTTCGATAGGTCGTCCACTTGCCGCCCGCGATGCTCAGCAGTCCCGACTCATCAATACGGATGGTGTGATCACGCGATAGAGCCGCGGTGTTGTTCGCATTAGCGGCTTTGACCAGCGGTCGAATACCGGTGAACACGCTCAACACATCACTGCGGGTGGGCGTTTTGTGCAGATATAAACCGGCGGTTTTCAGAATGAACTCGATCTCCTCTTCCCCGGGAGAAGGTTCCAGGGTCGGTTCGGGGATTGCCGTGTCGGTGGTGCCCACCAGGGTGTGGCCACGCCAGGGAATTGCGAACATGACACGGCCATCGCTGGTATGAGGCACCATGATGGCCGAGTTTCCCGGAAGGAATGATCGGTCGAAGACCAAGTGAATTCCCTGACTGGGTGAAATCATCGCCTGAATCGAGGGATCTGCCAGCCGACGGAGAGCATCCGTGAACGGGCCCGTGGCGTTGACGACGACTTTGCCCGTCGCCCTGAACACGTGGCCACTCTCCTCATCTCGAGCGGCAACCCCATTGACGAAGCCGTCCCCATCCTTCGTCAATCCGGTGACGCGGCAGTAGTTGATGAGCGTCGCGCCTTGTTCGGCCGCGGTCGCCGCCATATTGATGAGCAGGCGAGCGTCGTCGAACTGACCGTCGTAGTAAACCACGCCCCCGCGGAGGCCGTCCCGATTAATGGTCGGCAAGCGATGAAGAGTCTCTTCCCGGGAAAGAACTTCCGACGGACCGAATCCATACTTGCCGGAAAGGATATTGTAGATCTTCAGTCCCAGCCCATAGAAGGGCGCTTCCCACCAGTCGTAGTTGGGCACGATGAACGCGAGGTCACTCACCAGATGCGGGGCATTCTGACGCAAAATGCCCCGTTCTTTCAGAGCTTCCATGACCAGTGAGATGTTTCCCTGTTCGAGGTAACGAACGCCGCCATGCACCAGTTTGGTGCTACGGCTGGATGTGCCTTTGCCGAAATCACTGCCTTCGAGTAGTAGCGTGTCATATCCCCGCGAAGCGGCATCAATGGCAACACCCACTCCGGTTGCGCCGCCTCCCACGATGATGATGTCCCATTCAGCAGTATGCGAACGCAGTCGATGGAGCATTTCCGGCCGCGTCATTTCCTCCTCCTCTCCGTGCTTCTTCCATCTCTTTGCCCGTCAAACTGTCGGCAGACTCCTAGACATTTTGCCTTCGGGCTCGCTCCATGCCTTGGCTCGCCCGAGCGCCTGATGCCAGCGGCTGCGCAGATATGCCACTTCGTTCTTGGCTCTTCCGGGATGGAACTCCTTATCTACTTTCCATTGGGTTTGAATCTCTTCCAAGTTCTTCCAAAAGCCCACGGCAAGACCTGCCAGAAATGCCGCGCCCAGAGACGTGGTTTCCGTGATGGCAGGCCGCACCACCGGTATCCCCAGCAGGTCCGCCTGGAATTGTAGAAGGGTGTCGTTCCGCGCTGCTCCACCATCCACTCGTAAGACTTTAATGGGAATGCCTGAATCCTCTTGCATGGCGTCTAACAGGTCCGCTACCTGATACGCAATGCTTTCAAGCGAAGCACGTGCGATGTGCCCGGCCTTTGTTCCACGGGTGATCCCGATGATCGTGCCGCGCGCAGACGGATCCCAGTGCGGTGCTCCAAGCCCGGTAAACGCTGGAACAATATAGACATCCCCGTTGTCCGGGACACTCATCGCCAGCGCCTCCACTTCTTCCGCAGCGCGGATGATGCCAAGTCCATCCCTGAGCCATTGGACCACCGAACCGGCAACGAAGACACTGCCTTCCATCGCATATTCAAGTTTGCTGTCCCTTTGCCACGCGACGGTGGTCAGCAAGCGGTTCTTGGACTCTTTACTCTCTTCGCCGAGAGTCTGTAACAGGAACGCACCGGTGCCGTAAGTGCATTTGGCCATGCCCGGATGGAAGCACGCTTGCCCGAATAAAGCTGCCTGCTGGTCTCCGGCCACCCCGGTGATGGGGACACCACCCAGGGCGAGACTTGTCGAAATCAGAGCATATTCCCCGCTGGAAGGGCGCACCTCGGGAAGTAGAGAAGCTGGAATGCGCAAGGCATGCAACAGGTCTCGGTCCCATCTGCCTTCATGGATGTTGAACAGCATGGTACGCGAGGCGTTGGTCGAGTCAATGGCGTGCAAACTGCCGCTCGTCAGGTTCCAAATCAACCAACTGTCAACAGTTCCAAAAGCCAGTTCTCCGGCATTTGCCTTCTCTCGCGCACCTTTCACATTTTCGAGAATCCACATAATCTTACTTGCGGAAAAGTAAGCGTCGATCAGCAAGCCGGTCTTCTGTCTGATCGTTTCTTCCAGACCTTGCTCCCGAAGTTCTTTGCAGATCGGTGCGGTGCGGCGGTCTTGCCACACAATCGCGTTATGGACGGGTTTACCGGTCGTGCGCTCCCAGACGATCGTGGTCTCGCGCTGATTGGTGATACCCAGCGCGGCAATGTCCCGCGGGCGGCTATCGGCTCGGCTCAGGGCTTCTACGGCAACGCTTATTTGCGATGCCCAAATCTCCTCGGGATCATGCTCGACCCAACCCGCACGAGGGTAAATCTGCCCAAACTCCCGTTGCGCGAGGCTGCGGATGGTGCCGCCTCGATCGTAAAGAACCGCCCTGGAACTTGTCGTCCCCTGATCTAACGCAAGTATGTATTCCACCTGTTTCCTCCCCTTCAGGCAGATCGGTTCCTTTCAGCAGACCCGCAGCACAGCAGCCCCATTTATGCGATCGTGCTTCAGCATCTGGAGGGCATCGTTTGCCTGGGCCAGGGGAAACTCCTGCGTCGTCGTATTGTAACGGGACAGACACGGTCAGTTCAAGGAGGGAACGGCCATCCTCCCGGGTGTTGGCGGTGACACTCCGCAGGTTGCGCTCCAGAAAAAGATGCTGCTGGTGATCGATGTGGAGGTGCGCGCACTCATCGACATGGCGTGGCCGTTTTTAGCGCATATTGCATGATCCGGGGATTCACCGTTAGCGCGCTAATCACGCCGAAGGTGCCGGGAGCGCACAGTTGTCTCCTCACTTATCTGCACAACAGACCGAACTTTGTCGGGGCCCATAAGAGTTACGGATATCATCTTGGCTCCTTAGTGTGGCGCTGCCGCCAAGATAAAACCACGCCGGCGCACACAGGAATCGCCTAGGATTTGGAAGTCATCGGGCCGCTGCCTCGACGGGTTTGTTCTGTCTCCCTGGAATCAACACGAGCAATCCAACACTGCCCACTACGGCAAAGGCTGCGCCGTAATAAAACACGGCCGCATGGCCCACGCGATCCCAAAGCAGCCCAGCAACAATGTTTGCCACCAATCCCAATAAACCAACGGTCGCGCTGTACCAGCCAACTCCACTGGCGCGCAGGTGCTCCGGCACGAAATCCGCAGCAAATGCCTTGCCGACGGAGCGGAATATTCCCTGAAATAATCCATAGAAGACAAACAAGGTCGCGATGAGAACAAAGCTTTTCGCGCGCGCAAACCCGAGATAGGCAATGAAGAAGATGATGAAAGACGCTAGAAGGACACTCCTTCTGCCCCATGTGTCAGAAAGAGATCCCGCCGGGTAGGAAATCAGCGCGGCCACCAAGTTGAAACCCGCATAAATCAAGATGGTCGCCTCGAGAGAAGCGCCAATGCCCTTTGTTTGCAGGATCAGAAACGAGTTACTCGAATTGCCGATCCCGAACAATGCTGTCACCAGCAGATATTTCCAATAGGGTTGCGGAAATTGCCGCAAATTGACATCGATTTTGGATTTTGCGGCCACCGGCACGGGCCGTTCCTGGACCAGCAAGATCATGAAAACAGCGAGAAGACCGGGAACAATGGCCAGATAAAAAATCCAACGGATGCCGAGATGAAACGACATCAAAAGAACAACGGCGAGCAACGGCCCCAAGAAAGCGCCTAAATTATCGCCAATACCCTCCAGGCCAAAAGCACGCCCTCGGTTTTCCTCAGCCACCGAGGATGCGATCAGCGCATCGCGCGGAGCGGAGCGGAATCCGGCGCCAAGCCGGTCCAGAAACCGTGCCCCCAGCACGCCTTGCCATGCCGTCGCAAGACCGATCAGCGGTTTGGCTACCGCCGATAGTAAATATCCGGCCAGCGCGAGGGATTTCCTTTCTTGAAGCTTATCCGAGAGCCAACCCGAGACGCCCTGAACGATATTCTGTGTTGCCTGCGCAATGCCCTCCACCAGGCCGACGACGCTCCCGCTTGCATGCAGCGTTTGCGTGAGCAAGATCGGCAAGACCGGATAAAGCATCTCCGACGAGATATCGGCAAACAGACTGGTGAACGCCAGAAGAACGGTATTCCTTGAAACTCCAGCGAAGTAGCGCGTTGGTGTTACCGATTCACCCATAATTACTCGCCGCAGACGTGCCGACCGACTGGATTCTCCGCCGATGATCTTTACACGTGGTCAAAAAGGGTCATAAAACCAAAATCCATGTGCCATTGCTGGTGGCAGTGGAACAGGGTCAGACCCGGGTTATCAGCAACGAAATCCACGGTGGCCTCCTGGAGTTCTTCATTGCATTCTCCCTTGAATATTCTTTGGCCCTCGTCGCGCGTCCAGAGACCACGCTCCACCACCCACCGAAATCAAGAAGAGCAGCGAGCAGAACATCGCAAAGTCGGTGCGGGCATCGCTGACCATGTACCAGAAGCCCTGGCTGGCACGAAATAGCTCTGGGACCTTTGTCGTGGCGATCGCAGTTGTGATCACAATTAACAACGGAACGGCTGTCACCCTTGTCCAGAGCCCTAGGAGCACGAAAATCCCGCACACGATCTCAAAGCTCCCCACAAAATGGGCCGTGAAATACGGATGCGGAAATCCAATCTTCGTGAAACGCGCCACACCCATGTTAGGGTCGATGTATTTGAGAATTCCCTGCGTAAAGAAGATTAGACCCACAGCAAGGCGGACGAGCAGGATGCTTGCCGGACCTCGCGTCGGGCTAAAGAACAATCGAAACAGTGAGTTCATATCTGTTACTCATTCTCTCCCAAGATGAAGCAACGTACATACTCCTTAGCGTAGCGCTGCCGCCAAGATAAAACCACTCCGGTAGCAGTGGAACGTTAGATACCTGGTTGGGATCGGCATAGCGGTGGCTAGCTTCGCGCTGTGGATGGTCGTCCGGGTTCAGCTCGGAAAGTCTTTTAGCGTCCGGGCCAAGGCCAAGCCGCTGGTGACCACGGGCCTTTACTCGAAATTTCGTCATCCCATCTATTTCTTCGGCGAACTGGCTTTTGCAGGCCTATTCCTCGCTTGGGGCAAACTGATCCCGGCACCTGCCTTGTTTGTTCTGACTTGTCCAACGCAAATCGTTCGATCAAGAAAAGAGGAGGCCGTCCTGGAAAAGGCATTGGGGAACAATACCGGCAATACAAAGCGAGCACTTGGTTCTGACTTTGAACGATTGGATTGACACTGCGGGGGACAGGTGTTATACAAAGCGTGGTCAATGCATGCTAGTTCTGATGCTATCGAATTGCTAAAGACAGAGAGTGCGTCCGCTTTTCCTCCGCAGGAGGCCTGCAATGGATTTGTTTGACAAGGTCGACCCGAAGACGCTCGATCGCCGTCATTGGCAGTTGTCGATGCTTTCGCTCGGGATGATTCTCGTCCTGGGAGCGGGTATGGCCTTGCTTATGTATCCTGCCGTCTTTGGCAGTAACGCAGCCCCTGCCGGGCACACTACGCGGACCTTGTTCTTTGGCTTCTGTGCGTTGTGTGTGCTCGTGGTCGCCTACTTGTTGGACCGGCAATATGTCGTTTACCGGCTGCGCAAGAATCTGGTCGAGCAGCAAGCGCAAATCGCACACCTTCGCCAGGAGGCGAGCGCTGACTTACTGGGGACCTTGCCGGGTTTCAGTCATTTTCAGGATCAGCTGACCATGGGTTTTCGCCGTGCAGCCCAGATCGGCGAGCCACTTTCTCTTGTACTCGTGCGTCTGAAACCTTCGCCTACGGTCGACAGCCCACGGGAGATCTCTATAGCGCTTAGGGACGCAGCTAAGGTGCTCATCCGCAAGCTGCGCACGGATGACTCACTCTACCTTTTGTCCTCGAGTGTGTTCGCCATCGTCTTGCCAAGCACGTGTCGAGCTGATTTGAACCAAGTCGCGAGCCGAGTTACGGAAGGCCTCATCGACGCTTCCGACGCTGGCAGCAGTTTCTCGTTCGATATCCAAGTGGTTAACTATCCGGAGCAAGTCTCGACTGCTTACGAGATGGAACGCATAGCTGACGCTTTTTCACTTCGTAAGGGATCAGCGGCAGGGAAGGCTGCGGCAGTATAAGAACAATTGTGCCCTCCGGCAGAGCGATCGAAGCCCTCCGCTTCCAAGTTAGAACATTAGCGTGGCAGCTTTACCTCGCCCGTGATCTGCAACTTTGCCTCAAGGCCATGGGTGCCTTCCGTGGGCTGGCTGCCGCCGACGAAGACGGTGTAGCTGCCGGGCATAATCCTATGTTCGCCTTTTTCTGTGACCTGGCTCAAGTCCCGCGGATTGAGCTTGAAGGCGACGTGCCGGGTCTCACCCGGAGCGAGATGG
>Ga0187889_10002400_pt1 | contig 18317 bp, 12 predicted proteins | sample June2016WEW_7_10_2_FD_132992 | JGI IMG/M metagenome (GOLD analysis project Ga0187889, IMG submission 132992) | Peatland microbial communities from SPRUCE experiment site at the Marcell Experimental Forest, Minnesota, USA - June2016WEW_7_100 | ecosystem: Environmental > Terrestrial > Soil >... | reverse complement strand
GAATGAGCTGCCGCTCGAGGCGCTCCACTCTACTGCGCAACGTCAGATTGTCGGAGTCGCAGCCGGCGCCCACCGCGATATCCTCCGTCTGGATGCCCGGCGAGAGATCGCTCACTCCGATGCTGCTCCCGCTGAAAGCCTCGGCCCGGGCGACCTCGTTCTCGAGCTCGCGCACGTTGCCCGGCCAGGAGTAGCTGCACAGCTTCGCTAGGGCGGCGGGAGCCACGGTCTTGCACGCCGAATGAGAGGCCAGGGCCGCCCTGCGCAGGAAATGCTGCAAAAGGAGAGGAATGTCGTCCCGGCGATCGCGCAACGACGGCAGGAGTATGCGCACCACGTTCAAGCGATAGAACAGGTCCTTGCGGAACTTGCCCTCGTCGACCATTTGCGCCAAGCGCCTGTTGGTGGCAACCACAATCCTGACGTCGCATCGCTCTATCCGCTCGCTACCCAGGCGGTGGTACTCGCCGTTCTGCAATACACGCAGGAGCTTGCCCTGCATCGCTGGGGACATCTCCGCGACCTCGTCCAGGAACAAAGTTCCTCCGCTGGCTACGGCAAAAAGACCACGGGCATCCCGATCGGCCCCGGTGAACGCACCGCGAACGTGACCGAACAGTGTCGATTCGAGCAGCGTCTCCGGAATCGCCGCGCAGCTTTCCGAGACGAAGGCACTGGCCTTGCGCGGGCCGTGGAAATGGATGGCCCGGGCCACCAACTCCTTGCCAGTCCCGCTCTCGCCCTCGATGACGACGGGCAAGTTGGTGTCGGTCACCCGATCGAGAAGACGGAAAACCTCCAGCATTCCGGGCGATTGTCCCACGATCTCACGGTAGTCGTAGCGCAGCGCCGCCGCCTCGCGACTCTCACGCAGCTCTACGCGCACGTCGTCAAGGGCAGCCTCTTTGATTCGCAGCTCGTGCTCGAGGCGCCGATTGAGTGACAGGACCTGCTGCTCACGACGCCGCAGCTCGGAGAGGACGCGCGCGTTCTCGATGGCGATGGCACCCTGCTCCGCGAAGTCGAGCACCAGGGCCAGCTCATCTTCGCCGAAGACACCCTTGCGCAGACGGTGGTCGACATAGATAGTCCCGACCACCTGGCCCTTGACGGCCAAGGGCACGGCTAGCACAGAGCGTAGGTGCAGACCGCTCACCGACAGAAGCTCGCTGAAGCGGGTATCGCCCGCGGCATCCACGGTTACGACCGGCTGGCCAGACTGTGCGGCTTGATTCGCTATGGAACGCGACAGCGACAGCGCCGGTCCCTCCAGACTGGTCTGGTCTATGTTGCGCGCCACCTTGACGACCAGATCGCCAGCACCGTCCTTGAGCAGCAGGAAGCCGCGCTCCGCGTCGGTCAACTCGATGACCGTGTCGATGACCGTCTCTAGCACGCGTGCAAGGCGCAAGTCGCTGTTAAGTCGCTTGTTGATGTGTTGTGAGCGGCGCAAGCGCGCTTCGAGAAGAGCCATGCGCGCGGCCATGGCCGCTCCCGCACCGGCAGTTTCTCGCTCCCCCAGCTCTGGTGCATCTCGGTCGGCGCGTAGTGAAGGCCAATATTTGGCCGGCGTTTTCATCATAACCTCCGCAAAGAGGGTTCTGGCTCGCTCTCGTTCGGCGCCCTTGCGCTCGTCGTTGGCTCGCGCGAATAGCCGAGCGGCCAGGCTAGCCAAGCGCCAGGCAGCGGGCACTCGTCCGACTTCTCGAGCGCTATGGGAGACGGCCGCCAGCCCTTCGGCGATCGCCAGCTCCTGGACGATGGACTGGCCTGACGCCGGGCCAGTAGCCAGAGCAAGACGTGCGCGCGTAGCCCATATTGGCTCGCGCAGCGTGCTGTCGCACTGCGCGACACGAGACTCTACCTCGGCCAAAAGGCCTTCGGCTTTGGCGAGCTCACCCATCTCGGCCATCACCTCGGCCTGGCTGAGCAGGGCCGTGGCTGCCAAGGTGGTCATGCCGGCTTGGGCCAGCAGGGCGTTGGCCCGGCCGTAAGAATCATAGGCAGCCGGCAAGTCCCCTCGCCTTCTGGCCAACTCGGCGTCGAGCAAGCAAGCATAGCCGTGATATGAGCCGCCAGCGCCTTCGCAAGCCGCGGCAAGTCTCTGCAACGAGCGTCCTGCCGCATCCAGATCTCCGAGCTGCAAGAATAGCTGGCCGACGTTGAAAAGCGCTAGCACCTGGTCAGGGGCAGCGCCCAGTCGACCCAGGTCCCGCACCGCGCGTTCGAGGGCGGCGATCGCTTCCCCGTAATCGCCCAGCTCGGCCAGGGCACAGCCTAAATTGAAAGTTGCCGTTGCGCCCCCATGGGCGTCATGTGCCTTTGCGTAGGCGGCGCTGGACAGCCGGTAGGCCGAGGCCGCTTGCCCGGCGTGTCCGGCGAGCTGATGGACTAGGCCGTCCAGGGATGTGAGCCTGGCGGTGGCCAAGGGCTCGCGCACCTGACCTATCATCCCGTCCAGTAAGTGTCGGGCTTCGTCCAGCTTGCCGCTATAAGCTAGGGCGAGCGTCGCCGCCTCCCGAGCTGGCAAGGTGGCCATGCTCTGCTCTTGCAAGGAGGGTTGCGCGGCCAGAAATGCTTCGGCGAACTGGCCGGCTGAGATCAGAAGACGAGCGATTCTGGCCCTCAGCATATGCGCGTCGTCGCTCGAGGGTGGTAGATCGGAGATCACTTCCTGTATCCGAGCCAAGGCCGCGCCCGGTTTCCCCTGTCGTCCGAGCAGCCACGCCTGTCGTTCCACCACTAGGACCGTCAGCGTGCCAGTCGCCGCGGCGCAGGTTTCCAGAACCGCCAATGCTTCGTCGTAGCGCCCGACCACGCCCAGCGCCTCGGCAAGGGCAATCCGGTCCGGGATCGAGCCCTGCCGCGGGTCCGACGCCATGGCCCGCCTTCCGAGCTCGGCGACCTTGCTCCACGCGCCCTCTGATCGGGCCAGACGCAGGCTGGCCCAGAGAATCTCGGCCTCCTCGGCGTGCTCACCCAGGGCGCCGTGAATATGAGCCCAGCGGGGGTCGGCGGCGCTGAGACCGGCAGCCGCCCTTCTGACCACATCCTGGAGCCAGCGGTCGCAAGTGACAGCACGCCAAAACGCCTGGAGGTGAAGAGGACCGGGCAAGACTGCCCTGTCCGGCAACAGCCAACCCGCAGCGCGAGCCGCCTGCTCCCCTTGGCCTGTGCAGCAAGCCGGGGCATCCAGCACTACCCCGGCTATAGTCGAGCGGGCGGCCAGGTCGAGCGTGGCAAAGCTCCGGTCGAGGAGCGCCGCCAGATCTCCAGCTGCCTCGGCCGACTCGAGCGAGTCTGGCCTGCCTTCGCGCACGTTCTTGATCCAGCTGCGGGCCAAGACCGCGACCGCGCCAGCCAGCCCGTGTGACGACGATGTCATCAGCTCGAGAACTTCGTGGGAAGGCTCTGCTCCTGCCCCACGTCGGGCCAGCTCGGCGATGGCTGCTCGGGTAAGGGGAGCCAGCTCGACGACGGCGGAGCCCAAGCGCTCCTTGGCCTCGGCGCAGGGGAGCAGGAGCAAAAGGCGCCCGCTCGGCGGGCTCGACATGACTGCCTCGGCGAGCGCCTTATCCTCAGGGGAACCGGCCAGAGCTAGGCAGAGGGGTTGCTGGGCGGCCCGTTCCTCAAGCCCCGCGACCAGCTCGGCCACGTCGGCTTGCGAGCGACCGACGGGCTCGCTCCCCGCCGAGCTAGCGGAAGTCTGGCGGTTGGCCAACTCGCGGCGCATGGCGACCGAGTCGGCCTGCTCGATGGTAAAGGCGGGAAGGCTTTCGACCAGCATGGCTAGCCGGGCATCCCGGAGCGCGCGCTGGATGATCGTGTTGCGGCCCGAGCCGACCGGGCCAGCGACCCAGATGACGCTGACCTGAGCCACGCCTTCCGCCACCCGTTCCAGATGGCCACGCAGCGCCTTCTCTTCACTGGCTCGGCCGACAACTATACCGGCCAGGGGATCTCCGGCGGGATAAGGCGCGGTCAAGTCGATTTCGATCGGCGCCGGATCGCGGGCGCTGGCTCGTCCCATCTCGCCGAGCAGCTCGCGTGCCGAAGCAGGCCGGTTCTCGCTGTTGGCGGCCAGCAGTCTGACAATGATTGCGTCCCAGGGCTGGGGCAGGCCGCTGCGCAATGATGACGGTGGCGCAGGCTTCCCCTGCCAGACCAGCCTGGCCGAGTCCAGTCCCACGCCAAAGGGCGCACTGCCCGTCCACGCGTGATAAAGCGTGGCACCCAAGCTAAACAGATCCGCGGAAGGGCCTCTTTCCCCCACCAAGGCCTCGGGCGCCATGAAGCCCAAGGTGCCCGACGCGGTTGCGGAGGGCGCCGGCATCTCGTTGCCCGCGAGGCCGAAGTCGAGCAAGATCGGCCTCCCGCTTTCGTCGCAGCGTACGTTGGCGGGACTGATATCTCCATGCCAGACGCCACGGCCGTGTAGATAGGCCAACGCGTCGGCCAGAGCGCGGCTAGCCGCGAGGAAGGCGACAGCGCGCGCTTCGCCAGAGCTCCTGGCCAGCACCTCGGCCAAGGGCGGGCCGGCGACATAGTCCATGACCATGAAGGCGCGCGGATGCCCTTCATCGGCGACAATGCCGGCATCGCGCACCCGGACGATGTTGGGATGAGCTAGCTCGGTCAGTCGCAGAAACTCGAGGCCGAGTCGTGCCGACGGCGCTTCGGTCGAGACGAGCTTCAGGACGGCACGATCGCCGGCGGTCATGTCATCGACCAATATGATCTCGCCATTGCCGCCTTCGCCAAGCCGCCTCAGACGACGATAGCGTCCCGCCACCCATTCGTGGCCAGCCAGGGTTGACCTGCCAACTTTATTGACCGTTACCAACAGCGCTATGCTAGGATTATATTGGTATATTTTCAAGAAAGACTATTTAGTTGGCTCTTGCTTGACCTCACGCTTCCTGAGTCGGTTCAGCGCAGCCTCGGCCACCTTGCGTACGTCGGGATCGTCGTGGGTTTCGCTCACGAACGAGAGATATTGCGTCGCCTCCTGCCCGCCCAAGCTGGCCACCGCGTCCAGGATCTTGCTCATCTCGTAGCTGTCGCGCATCTGGCGCGACTCCGTCAGCGTCCGCACCGCCGTCCGATCCCCTATCGCCACGACGGCGCCCAAAGCTGCGTCCCGCGTGACCTCGTCATCGTCGACGAGCAGGTGAAGCAGGGTGGGTAGCTGGGCCTTGAGCTTGCGCGCGCCCGTGATCCGTATGGCCTCGAGCCGCAGCTCGGGATTGTCGGATGCCAGGGTCTTAGCTATGTCGCCATCCGTCGCCAACCACAGCCGCTGGCGGTCCGCATAGGCCGCCAGCAGGTCTTCCGTTGTCCGCTCGGCCAAGCGCTGGAAAACCGAAGCCACTAGGTCATTCTGTGCGGTAGGCAGCTGCCCTATTGCCGCGGCATCCTCGCCATAGTGCGCGGTTTCGGCGCTATTCGGGACCACCTCGATGCGCACCCGCACTCGCACGGCAATCTCGGGATTGGGCGGCTCGCCTTCCCCCAGCACATCGACCGCGATGGTGACGTTAGCACGCGGCTTGGGCCGATCCGATTCGGCGGGGGCGAATACTCGGGAGCGGCCAATAGCCTGCCGAGCCTTGGCCGCCAGAGCGACAGCGTCTACGCTGATTGTCTGCCCATCCACCGTTGCGGCAGATGCCCTGGTCACCGCTACCGTTCCGAGCAGAGGTCGGTAATCTAGGCGTCCGGCGGTGTTGCGCGCATGGCAGCCAAGGGCACTGCCCACCATGAGCAGAGCGGCCACCAGGGCAACGAGCCGGCCGCGGGCCCGTGGCTCAGCCACCGCGTTGCGATGGCGCACGTGCCCTAGCGCGCGGGTCGGCCTGTCCAGGAGGACCTGCATCCTTGGGACATAGGCTGGCGGGCGCGGGTAGATTGGCAATGCCTTTTTGGGTGTCGTGTCTGGCCAAGGCCAGGCTGACTATGCGCAGGATCAGCTCGCGGTAGGAGAGCCCGGCCGCCTTGGCCGCCCGCGAATATCCTCCGGCCAGATCGGATAAGTCGCAATTAGGATTTGCGTCAATCACGTAAGGGACGCCGTCGCGCGAGAGCCGGATATCCATGCGCGCGTAGTCGCGCAGACCGAGGGCGCGAAATGCCGCCAGCGCGGTCGAAGCCACCAGGTTGCGGGTCACCTCGGGCAGGTCAGTGCAGCGCGTTGGTCGGGTGCCCTTGTACTCGACCGATTCCTCGACCCATTTACCCTCGAACGAGACGATCTTCGGCCGATCGGGCGGCATGTCGGAGAAATCGATTTCGAAGAACGGAAAGACCAGAGGTTCCTGATCGACTCTTTCGAGAACCGAAACGTAGATTTCCCGGCCTTCGATGTACTCCTCGACCAGGGCCGGTTGGCGATAGGTCTCCACCACGTAAGCGATACGGCTCTCGAGCATGGTCGGGTTGGCGACGACCGAGGCGCTGCTGATCCCGATCGAGGCGTCTTCGCGCGCTGGCTTCACGATGAGCGGGAAAGCGAGATCCGGACGGGAGCCGGGCGCGGCCGAGCTGGCCAGGTAGCCCCGTGCCACGGGGACTCCAGAGCCGCGTAGCATGTCCTTTACCTTTTCCTTTCTCAACGCCAGGGCAAGGCCAAACGAGCACGAGCCGGTAAAGGAGACGTTGGCCAAGTCCATGAGCAGAGGCATGAGCGATTCGAAACGGCTGTCCCCATGGATTGACTCGCACAGGTTGAACACGGCATCCGGTTTCATCTCGCCCAGGGTAGCCATGGCCGCCGCTACGTCGTTGGTGACACCCAGGCCAGTGGCCGCGAAGCCGGCGCCATTCAAGATGCGCAGAATATTCTCAGCAACACCCCTAACGTCTTCGCGCGCCTTGTTCTCGGGATCCGCTTCGGCTCCCTCGAAGTCGCGATTGAAGATTACCACTATGCGCGGCCTGCTCCGTGCCTTCACGATGGTGAGTCTATCTTACCGATTCCAATTTGCGATTTGCAATCGCGAATCGGACAGGGGCGGCGAACCAACTCGATGCCGAACCGACGTGCGAAGGCGTGCTCGGTCCGTTCCGCCATCTCGTCCATGGTCGGGCAAGATCCCAGTGTCCGCGCGATGGAAGTGACGCCAAGCTCGCGCAGGCCGCATGGGACGATGCTGGCAAAGCTTTCGAGGTCGACGCTCACGTTGAGCGCGAAGCCGTGAATGGCCACTCCCCGCCGCACATGCACGCCAACCGCGCATATCTTCTCCCGCCCCAGCCAGAGCCCAGGGTGGGACGTGCGCCACTCGGCTACGATGCCCAGCTCAGCCAGCACCGCGCCTATCGCCTCTGCCATGCCGGTCATGTGGGCGCGTATTCCGTCACGGAGCCGAAACACCGGGTAACCCACGAGCTGTCCGGGGCCGTGGTAGGTGGCGTCGCCGCCGCGGGCGACCCTGAGCACCGGTATTTGCAAGTCGGCGAGCTGGCTCGGCGAGGCCAGAACGTGGGCCGCATCGCCATGGCGACCCAGGGTTATGACGGGCGGGTGCTCGACCAGGAGTAGCGTCTCGGCTCCCGTGCCGCAAAGAACGCTTTCGCGTAGCTCTTCCTGCAGGGTCAAGACCTGAGCGTAGGGCGCCCGGCCCAACCATATGCTGTCGACCCTTCTCAGCGGAGAGGCTCCAGTCTACCGGCCCGGACACGGGCCGAGGCCGAAGCCAGCCGCCTCGAGCCCGGCAGGCTAGCCCTCGGACAGCTCGACAAAAAAGTCGGCATCGACCAGGTCGACCGTGACTGTGGAGCTGACCACGCCTATGCCGTGCCTCACGCAGGTCTCTGCCAAAGCCGGTCCATCGACGACCTCGACGGGCTGGCCTGACTGCTTCCACTCGGAGATGGCATCGTCGGCCAAACGGCCGGCCAGGATTAGCACGCCCTCGTCCTGACCGCGAGCCCGGATTCCGGCGCGCAACTCACCCAAGGCACGCCGTCCGGCAGCCGCGATACCAGGCCGCAAGGCGATGAGGCACTTCGAGGGCCGCAGGCCTCGCCCGCGCAAGGCCTCGACGTAGATTGTTCCTTCCACTCGCTTGACGAAGGTCGCCGGGCCAAAGCCCTCCCGCTGCAAGACCACGCGGGCCAGCGCTTCGAAGGATGCCGGTGGCAGGTCGGCCAGCCGCTGCTCCACGGCGGCGAGGGTTCGCTCGCGCAGTGCGCGTCGAGCTTCGCCGAACACGTGCTCCGCCTTTTCCAAGTCGGCATCGGGCACTCGCCGGGCCAGAGCGTAAAGCCCGCTGCCCGCCGACTTTATGCGGGGTCGCACTCCGGCGCGCAGACGCTCCTTGGCCTCCGAGGCCAGGGCCGCTCGCATGACTCGCCATGCCTCGTTGGGCTCGCCGTGGATCAGGCGTCGCCGCACAGCGCTATCAGCGATCTGCCTGACGTGCAGTCCGCGACCGGGCGACTGCCCTCTCAGGATCTCGATGGCCGCGTCGACCGGAGACATCACTCTGCGGATCGACCCTTGTCCCTGTCCCTGTCCCTGCCCCTGCCCCTGCGGCTCGGCCGATGCGGCTTGCGTGGCGCCTCCCGGCGGCGGAGCAACCGCCATCGCTGCTGGCTGCGCCGGAGCTGGCTCGCCCTCGGGGCCGGAGTGGGTAACCTCCATCTCGACCTCCAGGTCGGCGTCGGGCTGCACATGGTCGATTTCCACGTCGCCGACCTCCCCTGCGGCCTCGTCGGTCTCGGCTATTCGGTCGGTCTCGCCGCCAACCTCGGCGTCGTTGCCATCCTCGGCATCGTCATCATCGCCGTCGTCATCGTCGTCGCCGCCATCATCGCCGTTCTCGCCGTCATAAGGGGCTCCCTCGAGCACTCCGGTCTCTGCCAGCGCCGCCGCCCGCGCCTCGGCCGACAGGGACCCGATGTTGGGCTCCTCGGCTCCCTCTTGCTCGTCGGCGACCTCATGGGCAGCGTCGCGGGCGGCTGCCTGATCGGCCTCCGGCTTTTCTCCGTTGCCAGGGGATGGCGCAGGCACGTCCTCACTTCCGCCGGCCAAGAGCTCCGTGCCCTCTGGCCGATCGTCACCGCGTCGATCCTTGCGGCGACCTCGGCCGCCGCGGCGCCGGCGTCGGCCGCGCCCATCGCCCTGCTCCCCGGGCCGGCGGTCCGTGGCGTTGGTTGAGGGCGCCTCGCCTTCAGACTTTCCCTCGGACCGTGCTTCAGACTTTCCCTCCGACCGTGCTTCGGGATTCTCTGCCACCTCCGGCTCGGGCACATGCTCGGGATAGCGTAACAGCCCGAACACGCCAGGTTTCACCCGGACGAACGGAGCACCCGGCGCCTTCTTGACCGCGCTGGTAAGCTGGGTTTGCATGGTGACCTCCGGGGTTCGCCCGACGAAGGTCAGGAGCTTTCGCTCCATGGCTTTTTCGGTCAGCTCCTTGTAGTGCAGGGGCTTCCGCTCGCGCTTAAGGATCTCCAGCGCCGCTTCGAGGAATGTCATGGAGCTTGTTTCTTTACCACAAACCTCGGCTTCTGGGGGCAGACTGCGATGCAAGGGACGAATTGAGCAATTTCTTGACGCTGGCCCCGCGTAACGGTACCCGTTGAATATGAGCTCCAGCCGTAAAATTGGCGTCCTGCTCGGTGGTTTGTCGGTCGAACGCGACACCTCGATGCGAGCGGGCCGGGCCGTGACGAGCGCTCTTCGCCGTCTAGGACACGAGACTTGCCCGGTATTCGTGGATCGCGATATCGACGTGGCGCTTCGCCAGACCAAGATCGACGTCGCCTTCCTCGCGGTCCGCGGTCGTTACAGCGTGGACGGCTGTCTGCAAGGGATCCTGGAGCTACACGGTATCCCCTACACGGGCTCGGGCGTGCTCGCTTCGGGGCTCGCCACCAACCGGGTCAAGAGCAAGGAAATTCTTCAACTTTGCAATCTGCCGGTCGCCCCCGGATATGTCGTGCGGGGCTCTCAGGCCGAAAATGTGACGGACAGGCACGGTTCGTTCGGCTTTCCCGTAGTGGTTCGTCCGGTCAGCGCTTCTTCTCCGTGGGGTGGAGCCTTGGCCCACGACGAGATTGAGCTGGAGAGCGCCCTCGACGAGGTCTTCCGCCGGGAAGATGCGGCGTTGGTCGAGCGCTTCCTGCCCGGGCGCCCGATATTGGTTGGCGTTCTGGACGGTGTGGCCCTGGGCATGGTCGAGGCGCCCCGCTCGTCGTCGTGGGCGGGGCCGCCCGGCCCACGCGCCCGCGAGCTCACGCCGCCCGTGCGGCTCTCGCGTGAGCGCCGGGATTCGGTCTTGCGCTTGGCCAGCCAGGCTTACCATGCCCTCGGCTGCGAGGGAGCCGCGTGCATCGAGATGTTGCTGAGTGAGCGACAAAACGAGACCATCGTCGGCGTAGATTCCTCGCCTTTGCTCTTGCCCACCGGCGCGATCGGGGTAGTGGCCGGACAGGGGGGGTACGAATACGATGAGCTGATCGAGGAAATCTTGCGGGGGGCAAGGTTGCAGAGCCAGGGTCGTCAGAGCAATCGCAGATCAGGCCAGCTCGCCGGCGCCCATGACCGGCGAGTTTGCGCAGTGCCTCAGGCGCACTAGTTAGCCAGCCGGGTCTTCTTCCCTAGCTTGGCTGCCACGCTGCGAAGCCACCTGCGCCGCACGCGACGACTTCTTCCCCGCCCGTGGTGCCCGTGTCCCGGGCCGACATGGCTCGACATTGTTGTAGGATCAAAGGATTGGCAACCCGAGTCCGCATTGCAGCTCTGTTCGCCGTTCTGCTGGTGCTTCTAGGCGGAGGGCTGACGCTGACGTGGCGCTGGCGAGCCAGCCTGCTCGTCCGTCACAAGCTGGAGGCTTACACGGGCCACCGCGTCGCGGTGGGCGCGGTCGAGCTCACGTGGGGCTTTGCCCTGGTCGCGCACGACGTCGTGGTGATGGGTGCGCCACCCTTCGACGCGGAGGTCCTGGCCCACCTCGAACGGGTGGTGGTTGGCTTGCGCGGCCACTTTTGGCGGCCCAGCCCTGCCCACGTTCTCGTCGACGGCGCTGAGATTGAATACTTGGCGACCGGCGACAGCGACAACTGGCGTGGCTCGCGAGGACGCAGGTCGGCCGCGCTGGCGCCTGCGCTGAGCCAGAAGGCGCCCTGGCCACGCATAACCGTGCGCAATGCTCGCCTGCGAGGCCAGATCGAGCTGGCTTCTGGCCCCCGGTTCGTGCTACGCGCGTCCTCGGTCGAGATCGATCGCGACCAGGCCGGACTCATCGTGGGCAAGCTCAGCCATCTGGTTGCCGATGCGGATGGTCTTGCTTCGCTGGTTGCTGCCGCGGTCGCCGTCGATGTCGGCAGGGGATCGGCCCTGCGCGTCAGTGGCACGCAAGTCGGGGTTAGCATCCCCGGTGGTGGCACTTTGCTCGAAAATCTCACAGTTCTCGGGCAAGGCTCGTCTCAGGAGGGCAGCCTCGTCATCCGGGATCTCGGTGTGAGCTCCAACCCTGGATCCGAGGGCAAGCTGCAGGTGACCGGGACGTGGCAGCGGGACCGGGCCGAGCTCTCCCTGATCATGCATGAGCTTCCCTTGCGCGCTCTGAGCACGCTCGCCGAATCCCACCATTTGGGTCTGCAAGAGAGCAAAGCCGACCTTGTCACCCACTTGGTCATCGACCGGTCAGCGAGGCAGGCAAGCGTCACGCTCGCGGGCGGGCTCCATGGGCTCGACATCATCCACCCCGCCATCGACACCCAACCCTGGCAGGGGCAGTCGCTGGCCTTTTCGGCGCAGGCGCAGGTGGGCGGCGCGCCTACTCGGATTGACATCTCCGAAGCGAGTCTCACGGCGCTGGGGGCCACGGTCAAGGTGCGCGGCACCCTGGAGGACATGCAAGCTCCGCGCGGATCACTGGTCGTCTACACGCCTCCCAGCCAATCGCTCTCTTGTCCGGCTCTCCTGCTGGCACAGCCGGCGCCGGTACGGCAGGCTTTGGACGGCCTCGGCCTGCGGGGACGTCTAGGGTTCAAGGTCAAGACGGAATTCGACGCTCTCTCCTGGGAGGATCTGCAGCTCGACGTAGATCTGGGGCCGATCTGCGCCGTGACTAGCGATACCAAGGGGTTGGCCGATCTCCTGCCCGCACTGCGCGACCCCAAGCGCCTTCCCCCTCCGGCCGCTGCCAAAATTCCGCTCGGCCTCTTCCATCCCGATTTTGTCGCGCTCGCGAGCATGCCCGCGCACCTGCCTGCGGCTTTCATCACTTCCGAGGACGCCAAATTCTTCCACCATCGGGGCTTTGACCTCGACATGATTCGGCGTGCGCTGAGCCAAGATCTCGCCAATCGTTCCTTCACTCGCGGCGCGAGCACGATCACTCAGCAGCTGGCCAAGAACCTCTTCCTCACCCAGCGGCGGACGGTCGCGCGCAAGCTCGAGGAGGCGGTACTGACTTGGCGGTTGCAGCGGCTCTTGACCAAGAACCGTGTGCTCGAGCTCTACCTCAACATGATCGAGCTGGGTCCTGGTGTCCGCGGGGTCAGGCAGGCGGCACGTCGCTATTTTGGCAAGGAGATCCGCGACCTCGCCCCCATGGAGTCAGCCCATCTGGCCGCGCTCGCCCCTAATCCGCACGTGCTCGCCCGCCGCTTTCGCGACGGTCAGGTAGACGAGAGCTGGCAAGAGCGACTCTACGACCTGCTGGAAATGATGAGGCGTCACCATCGCCTGTCCGCGGAAGAGCTCTCGTTGGCGCGTGCCAGCAAGCTCAGGCTGCGCGACCTGGGCCGGTCATGGTAGCCTGAAAGGCCATGGCGGTGGTCGAGCGCACCCATACTCGGCGGACTGGGCTACTTGGTCAGCGACGTGCCGTGCCCCTCGTACTGGCAGTTGGTGGCGTCGGCCTGCTCTTTGGTGCCGGTTGTCGGCTGACGACCTCCGACCAGGTCATGCGCCCCGAGACCATCCAACAGGGTCAAGGGGACAGCGCCGTCGGGGCTCAGCCGGTGCCCGCAGACGCCTCCGGCGACGAGACCGACGAGGCGCTCGACACCACGCCAATTGTCATTCCGTGATCGGACGATCGGAATACCCGGCAGCTGCCAGGATCATAGCCGGGGTCGAGACCCCCGAGCGCCCGAGCCAGAGGTGACCGTCGTGCGGGGGAAGAGGCGCAAGTGGCAGCTGTCGGCCGCCACGTCGGAGCGCACTGCTACCGCCAGAGGTTGCGGCGTGACTAGCCTTGCGGTTTGAGCCGACAGGAGATAATCGCCCAGCGGCAAGCGAAGGAAGAACTCGCCCTTGGCGTCGGTGCTGGCCCGGACCGGCACGCGGAGCGGGTCGCTGGCCATTCTGGCTTCCACCACCGCGCCCTCGACCACCGCATCGCCGTCGGTGACCATTCCGGTCAAAGTGGCTCCCGCTCGCACGATCAGATCGCCGACCTCGACCTCGGCCCCGGGCGCTATCGGCAGGGGCCCCCGGCGGCAGGGCAGCTTGCCTGCGTGTTGCACCTCGATCCTGGTGCGGCCTGGCGCCAGACCGCTGATGACAAAGCGTCCCTCGTCATCGCTCATGCCCGAGCGCACTCCCTCCGTTCTTAGCAGTCGCGTGAGCGCAGGCGGGCTCTGCCCGACTGCGCTCGCCCGCGGGGGATCTAAAGGACCCTCCCAGGGTCCTTTTCCTAACAGTCGCGTGAGCGGAGGCGGGCTCTGCCCGACTGCGCTCGCCCGCGGGGGATCTAAAGGACCCTCCCAGGGTCCTTTTCCTAACAGAGCGATGGGAAGATCGGCCGCTTCCGCGGCCAGGGGCACCGGCCCTGCAATCACGACCATGTCGTCCTGACCGCCGACGAGGGATAGCGCCGACACCAGCGCATCGCTCAGCGGCCGACCGTCTTCATCCACCACCCGGCCGGCCAGCTTCGCGGCGCGCGCCAGGCGCAGCTCGATCCATTGCGATGGGTGCGATCCCAGGCGGGCCTCGGGCACCTCGAGCGCCACGTAGTCGTCGAGCCGCGCCAAGAACTGGACTCGCCCAGGCCCAATGGGGCCCACGCGGAACTTGCCGTCGCGGCCGGACTGTGCGCTAACCGGAAGATCGTCAGCGGGCGTGGCCATGACAGCGATCGAAGCGCCGGCCAAGGGATGGCCGGCATCATCCACCACCCGACCTTCAACCACAATCCCCGGCTGCAGTGCCAGGCGAACCTGGCCCGGGCTAGGGCTTGCCCCATCGATCGCCACCACCGCCGTCGCGGAAACCTCACCGCCTCGTTGGGCGCGCAGGGTGTATCTCCCGCTTCCCAGGCCGGGCACGGCAAAGGCGCCGTTTGCGTCACTTCGCACGTGGCGCGTCCAACGGAGACCTGGGCTGGCCAGCTCGACCTCCGCGTCGCGCTGTGCCGATCCGGCAGAGTCGGTGACCCTGCCGGTGAGCACGCGGCTCTCCGCCTCTAGGATCAAAGTCACCGGAGCGCTCGCCGGCACCGTCTGTTCGCTCTCCAGCGTTCCCAGACCGCCCGCCTCGACCAACAAGGCCCACCGATCTGGCCTTAGCCTGGGTAGGATGAAGCGTCCTTGCTCATCCGACCGGGCTTGGGCGATGGCTTCACCCCGCTTCCCCTGGGGCCAAGCGATGACCAGGACATCTGGAATCGCGGTGCCATGGCTGTCGGTTACCACCCCGCGTAGGTCTGAAGGAGCGTTGCCACCCAGCTCCGACCCAGCATCGATCTGGGCGCCATCGGGCTCGCCGCGCTTTGCCTGCTGGGCACAGCCCGGCTGACCCACCGCAATAACGAGCAAGGTGGGGAGTGCGAGACGCAAGCAGCTTGCGGAGACCATCAACCGGTGCTAATGGTAGCCCCCTTCGGAGATCCCATGCCAGCCCAGTGTGAAATTTGCGGCAAGCAACGCCAAGTCGCCAATCGAGTCAGCCATTCCAATATCAAGACCAAGAGCGTCCAGCGGCCTAACCTGCAACGAGTCCACATCGTGGTGGAAGGTTCGCGCAAGCACGTACGCATTTGCACGCGCTGCTTACGCTCCGGCAGGGTCGCCAAGGCTGCCACCGTCGCGCCCGCTCGACCTTAGCTCACGTCGCCGGGCGGCGATTAGGAGGCCAGCAAGTTGACCCGCTTGCTCGATCCTAGCCCCCCGTGCTTGCCAACCCGGGTATCACGGTATACCTTCCCTCCGTGAAGGCAGGAACCCGACCACGACGTCGCCGGGGCGAGCCGGTCCACGCTGCCGATGTGGTGTCAGCGGTAGTCGCCAGCATCGGAGGCGATCGCCGCGCTCGCGAGCAAAAGGTCTTCGCGGTATATGAGGCCATCGCGGGGAGCTTTCTGCGCGACAATACTCGGGTGGAGGCGCTGCGTGATGCCACGCTCGTGGTTCGCGTTCCGAGCTCCGCGATTGCGCACCACGTAACCCTGTTACGCGGCGCGATCCTGCACAAGATGGCGCCCCTGTTGCCGCCTGCCATGGTTACCGACCTGCGCACGCGAGTTGGAGAGCTGTTGCCCGCCTCACCAGCGCGTGCCCGGACCGGCCGAAGTCAGGGCAGCGGGTGAGCTAGACGGTGTGCATGCAACCAGTCAATAGCCGCGTGAGCGCAGGCGGGTATTGCCCGACTGCGCTCACGCGGGGGATCTAAAAAGGAATGGCCATGGCTAGCCCGAAGTTAGACGATGTCGCATTTAACCCTGGGCGGCGACTTTGTCCGGACGGGGCTTGCCTCGGCGTTATCAGTGAGGGCAGGTGCGCTCTGTGCGGCGCGGCCGCCGAGGGCGGAGAAAGCGGCGTTGGCGCGGCGACGAATGGTTCCCCGACCCCGTCCGCCGAGCAGAGCTACGACGACCCGCTTGCGCCCGACTTGCTCGACTCGCTCGAAGGGGGAGTGGCCGCCGTCGCCCCCTTCGACCCGACCCGCCGTCTCTGTAGCGACGATGCTTGCATCGGCATCATCGGTCGGGACGATCGCTGCTCCCTATGCGGCAAGCCAGGTGGCTAGCCCACCATGGAGCCGCTGTTTCTGACCGCGTGCCGTGGGCTGGCCACCCCGCGCCCACCCATCTGGCTTATGCGTCAAGCGGGCCGCTATCTGCCTGAATATCGGGAGCTGCGGCGACAGGTCACCTTCCTGGAGCTCTGCAAGACCCCTGCCCTGGCCTGCACCGCCACGTTGCAGCCGATCCGGCGCTTTGGGCTCGACGCCGCTATCGTGTTCTCCGATCTCCTGGTCCCGCTCGAGGCGATGGGCCTGCGCGTGGAATTCACTGAACAAGGTCCGGCCCTGCCGGAGCCGATCCGCAGCGCGGCCGACCTGGCTCGCCTGCACGTCTTCGATCCCTTGCAGGCTACGCCCTTCGTAGGCGAGACCATAAAGCGCGCGCGCGACCAGCTTGACGCTACGCCGGTCATTGGCTTCGCGGGTGCGCCCTTTACCGTTGCCACCTACGCTGTCGAGGGAAAAACCGGCAAGAGCTTCCTCGAGACCAAGAAGCTTTTTTACCGTGAGCCCGAGACCGCGCACCGGCTACTCGATCTCATTGCGACCGCGACCCGCGCCTACCTGCTCGCCCAGATCGCGGCGGGAGCCCAAGCGATCCAACTCTTCGATTCATGGCTGGGCGTGCTGGGCCCCGAGGAATGGGATGAGTTTGTGTGCGCCCCGACCCGAGACCTGGTGGCCGCGATCAAATCCGCGGGTGTGCCAGTGATTTACTTCCCCAACGGCGCAACCACCATCCTCGACCGCATCGCTCGGATCGAAGCGGATGTCTACAGTATAGACTGGCGCATTCCCCTGGGACAGGCCCGCGCCCGCTTGCGCGCGGGCGGGGCTGGCACTTTCGCTCTCCAGGGCAATCTCGATCCCGCCCTGCTCTTGGCGCCTCCGCTGCGTTTACGCGCCCAGATCGGCAAGATCCTCGAAGAGGGTGCGGGTACCGGGCACATCTTCAACCTGGGCCACGGCATTTACCCCGAAACCCCGGTCGAGAACGTCGAGCTCTTGCTCAGAACCGTGCGCGGCTAGTGCTCAGAACCGTGCGCGGCTAGTCAGAGAGAGAATCGAAGAGCTGCCTCCGACTCTCCCTGATCAATCGGCTCGCCTACAATTTGGAGGCGATGAGCGACGCTAGCTCGACGGTACGATTGCTGTAGCCCCACTCGTTATCATACCAGCTCACCAGCTTGAAAAAGCTCTTGTTGAGCTCGATCGAGCTGCCGGCATCGTAGATGCTGGAACGCGCATCGTGGATGAAATCGCTCGAAACTACCTCGTCGGTGGTGTAGCCCAGGATGCCCTTGAGATAGGTCTCGCTCGCCTTCTTCATTGCGGCGTTGATCTCGGCCAGGCTGGTCTCTTTGGCCGTCTTGAAGGTCAAATCTACCACGGATACGGTGGGAGTGGGGACGCGCAACGACATGCCGGTGAGCTTGCCCTTGACCTCGGGAATGGCCAGGCCCACGGCCTTGGCAGCGCCGGTGGTCGAAGGAATGATGTTGATGGCGGCCGAGCGACCACCCTTCCAGTCCTTCTTGGAGGGACCGTCTACCGTCTTCTGGGTAGCCGTGTAGGAATGGATCGTGGTCATCAGGCCCTCGGTGAGCCCGAAGCCTTCCTTGAGCAGGACGTGCACCACGGGGGCAAGGCAGTTGGTGGTGCAGCTCGCGTTCGAGATGACGTTGTGGCGGGCTGGGTCGTACTTGTCCTGGTTAACACCGAGCACGATGGTGACATCCTCGTTCTTGCCCGGGGCGGAGATGATGACCTTCTTGGCCCCGGCGGTCAGGTGACCTTCCGCTTTCTCCTTGGCCGTGAACAAGCCGGTCGACTCGATGACGATGTCGACCCCCAGCGCCTTCCATGGCAACTCGGCCGGTGTCTTGGCGCTCACTACCCTGATCTCCTTGCCGTTGACCACAAGAATGTCGGGGTCCTTGTCGGGAGCAGACTTCTTGGGCTCCACGGTGCCCTGGAACTTGCCCTGGATGGAATCGTACTTGAGCAGGTATGCCAGGTTGTCCGCGGGAACGATATCGCCGACCGCGACGACATCGAGCTCCTTGCTGTACTTGGGCGAGTCGACCAAGGCGCGGTACACGAGCCTGCCGATGCGTCCGAAACCGTTGATTGCAATCTTGGTGGCCATATTCGTTCTTGCTCCTCTGATGGGGGGTGCGCGAGAGCGCGGCTGGGAAACGCCGGAACTTTAGCACACCCTTTGCGCACAATTCACTACCAAGAAAAGGACCCTGGGAGGGTCCTTTGGATCCCCCGCGGGCGAGCTCGGTCGGGCCAAGCCCGCCCGAGCTCACGCGACTACCAAGAAAAG
>Ga0187889_10002381_pt1 | contig 18433 bp, 13 predicted proteins | sample June2016WEW_7_10_2_FD_132992 | JGI IMG/M metagenome (GOLD analysis project Ga0187889, IMG submission 132992) | Peatland microbial communities from SPRUCE experiment site at the Marcell Experimental Forest, Minnesota, USA - June2016WEW_7_100 | ecosystem: Environmental > Terrestrial > Soil >... | reverse complement strand
TCTCCAAATCGGCCGAGCCTATGCGATGACGGGCGATACCACCAAAGCGAAAGCGGCCTATCAAGATTTCCTCACCCTCTGGAAAGACGCCGACCCCGACATCCCCATCCTGAAGGAAGCCAAGGCGGAGTACGCGAAGCTGCAATAGTCTGTCAGGTACGCGGTAACCTGTACCCGGAATGCACTCCCGTAATTTGAAAGTGTGCCCGCGTGGTAGTCAAATCGATTCACTCGCCACTTTTCAGAACAGATCACGCCACCAAGTCTGGCCCGTTCCGAAGCGAAGGACAGACATGACATTCTTGCAGCGACTCCTCGGAGAACTTTGCTCCCATCGGTTTACTTGGCCACGACTGAGTGGCAATGGCCAGCACTATCAAATCTGTCTCAGTTGTGGAACTGCATATGAATATGACTGGAAGAGGATGCAACGTACTGATCGCCTGCTGGTGACGAACGGGCAACACCTTCTCGCCTCGGCGCGGACTCGATTGCCGGGAACTGTCAATTGACGAAAACCAGGCGATTTCACTAACTGAGAATTGCTCGCGATTTCCGCAAGTGTCGCCAGATTTCCCGACCTGAATCCGAAACTGCTGCCAGCCCGCATCTCCGGATGCCCGGAACTCGCCACAGGAAGCCCGCTGGCAGGCGTTTGCGCGTGGGGTGAATCAACGCAGACCGGGGCAGGCTCTGGAAATCTTTGGCTCAGTTCTCGCCGTGTTTCTCCAAAATGGCAGCAATGGAATAAACGGCGCTGACGGCGGCACTGGTCAATAGGATCGGCTTCCAACCGCCAGCCGTTTCTTTTAACAGTTCTCGCTGAAAGTCGTGTGTCGAGTTGGCGGAAATCACTTTGTACTCCGTGTGTGGGTCCATACCTTTTCATCTCCAAAGCAGAAGTGATTAGGAACGGTCAAATTATATGCGTGACCCGCGGGTTGGAGGATCGCCAGACTGCGGCTTTACTTATCTAGGGATGCCCCGCTCTCATCATTGGAGCCCTGCTGGCAGGCGTTGCGCGTTGGGTGACCCTTCTGCTTGCTGCGGCTTTTCTTTTGCCATTGGAAGTGAAAAAGCAAACGGCTGGGAAAAACTCCCAGCCGTTTCAGGAGGAAGTGCCGCAACAACTTTATCCTCACGAAGCTACTTCAGCCCTGCCTTACCGCCCTTCAAGTCGGAAGCCATTCTTGTTTACTAAAATTCATAGTCTTCATTGTTGCAGCTGCAAACTCCCTGCCCGCTGCCTAGTGTTACGTCAAAAGAACACAGGGCCCCGAGTCTTTCTAGTTCATCCGTCACGAGGTTCGAGTCGGCCATCTCGGTTTCGGTAACGTAGAAAGGCGACTTCTCCGAAGGGGCTTTTCCAGCCGCAAAAACGACCGACGTTGCCTGGATGTGGGTGCTCCATGCCCGCAGCCCGGCTCCCGGCGTGGGGTCGTACGGGTAACCGCCCGGGTCCGAAATGACCTTGATGACGCCACGTGTGAGCACCTTGCCGGTCAGGGTGTTAGCCGTGAGGTTTAGATTCACGGATTCCGAGAGCAGACCGTCTGCCGATACGTCGCAGCTGCAGCACTCCTGCAGCTCCTGGCTGTCATCGAACACGTAGATGTCCGCGTAAATATCTCCTCCGCACGGTGGTGTTCCTGGAACACCACATCGGGTTGGGGATGTGCTCAGGTCGCCATCGTTAATGATACGCACGGTTGCATCCGGAGCACCAGTGGTATGTGCATTGGAATAGTAGGTGACAAAATAGACACTGCTGTCACCTTGAGCGAAGGCAGTCCCCCCCAACATCAGGGTGATTGCCAATAGTGGAAACAGCAGCAATCCGAGCTTTTTCATTCTTGTATCCTCCTGTTTCTTGTAGCGCCTGGGCTGGGGGAGGGTCAGTTTTAGGCGCGTCGAAAGTTTAACCTTCAGTGAGTTCTTTACAAGTACCCACCTGGCTTAGCCTAAGCTACTACTTATGGAGTAGTCTTATGGAGTAGTTCCCCAACCCAACACATACGGCGATGGCGGCGCTGGCGCTGGCGCGGGCAGGCGATACGGCAGCGGCGGAGAAGCTGGCGGCTGAGCTCGACAAGACCTTCCCGCTGGGCACGCTGGTTCAGAGGTACACCAAAGTTTACTCGGGTCTAGGGAGCCGACATTGTCATGGAATCAATATCGCTCATTGACGGGGTTCTGTCCGCCATCTGGGCCGTCGCCCATCGGCTCCGTCGTGTGGTTTGGAAGATCTTGCATGAGGGGGTTCGATTTATCGAGCACGGCGTCGAACCTGATCCCAAGGCCAAGAACAAACGCGCCCGGATGCTAGCGCGAGCGCTTCGCAAAGAACACACTGTGTGATCTTCAAAACCGGCGGCCGGCATCTTCGATGTTGCCGGTGTGTTCGACTCACACACGCTTCCGCCAAAACAAAGGACTTTCAGCTCTGCGCTCTGTGTGCCCATTCTATTTAGGGCAGCCCCTTCGTGCGCCGGCGCTTCACAACGGCGGCTGCATTACGCTGATCTCGGGCATTGCGTTCGGCAAGGGAAAGCGGTATCACAGCATAGAGTTACGGCGGTCACCGCGAGTCCGGGTGGAGGCGTGTACCAGTGCGAGGAACGAGGTAGCCGATATCATTGCAACGTCGCATCGAAAAGGCTTAATATAAATCAAGGAATTGTAGGTCAGAGATTGAAAAACGGGTCTGCTGCCTGATCGTCGCAGGAGGTTGATCATGAAGACCCTAATACATTTTGGCAGGTCCGGCGATAGCGCTTTCCGCGCACATCCGCACCACTCCCTATTTTCGCTTGTCGTAAGCTTCGTCTTGGCAGTTTTGGCTGTGTTGATTCTTGCCGTGTCGGCGAAGTAGGGAGATGAGAATGAAGCGAGAAAGTATGTTTGTGCTGGTTTAAGCGCGTCAAGACTCTAATGGCTCGCCCTAGCTTGTACCGAGTCACGACCAAAGGCGCAGCAATGCTTTCTGCAATATCTGAAGGAGGGCGTTATGAAGTCTCAAAGGGCATCGAAACCCAAATCTGATCCACCCGCCGTGCGGTTGAGCCCATCAAATCCTGCAGATCTCCAACCGAAGATGCAGAAGTTGCAGCTTGCTATTGCTCGCCGTGCACATGAGTTGTTTGAAGTTCGAGGCCGGGAGCATGGGCACGATCGGGAAGATTGGTTCCGAGCTGAATCTGAGCTGCTGTGTCCGGTTTCGGTTTCCATGTCGGAATCCAGAGACGAGATTAGTGTTCGCGCTAACGTCGTTGGCTTTGATGAGACTGAACTTGAAGTCAGCATCGAGCCGCACCGCATCACGATCTTGGGTAAGAAAGAGACAAGTGGGATGAAAGCCGAGGGCAGAACAATCGAGCAGACCGGCTTGTATCCCCACCAAATCCTGGAAGTCGTCGACCTTGCAACGGAGGTGATGCCGGAGCGCGCAGTCGTCGAATTGCAAGCGGGAGTGCTGAAATTTGAGTTGCCCACAGCTGCCACGAACGAGTTTGAAACTGCTCCTGCGGCTTGAGTGGACGGGACCCAGCGTTCCTCGAAGAACATGGATCATCGCAACGCAGCCGCGCGGTGTGTGGTGAGATTTTTCCAGGAACGCATTTCTCAACCGTTGATCCGCAATTCTGCGGGGGAGCGTGGATCAATATGAAGCCAGGGCTTCTTATTGCCACGGTGAGGCTGATCGGCACAAACACCAACAATGCGTTTTCCAGCGTGGCTAGTACACTGCAATAGATTGGGAAATGGACGTGCCCAAACCGGTCTCTGGACGTCTTGGATCCCTGGATACAAGGTGCGCTGGATTTCAGGGCGGGTAGAGAACGGCAAGATCACTTGGAGGTGCGCATGGCAGCATTGGCAAAGTCCCTATTCGGCGAGACGCCTACCGTGGTCAGTGCTGAGTTCCTGGATGCTCTCCTGGCAGAGTATCCGAGGCGTGACTTTCAGGTTCGGTTGTGGGACGGTACCATTTGGGGGGCGGAAAGGCAGCCGCGCTTCACACTGGTTCTCAAGCACCCGGGAGCGCTGCGTGCGATGTTTCTCTCGCCCAGCGAGCTCGCGCTTGGAGAAGCCTACATCGACGACGATTACGACATTGAGGGTGATATCGAAGCTGCCTTCGACTTGGCCGACTATCTTCTTGGTCAGGAGCGTAGCCTGTGGCAGAGTATAGATCTCGCTGCGCGGCTGCAGAGGCTGCCCAGAAGTGATTCCAGGCGAACAGGCCTGGATCCCACTAGATTCCCAGGACCGGTCCACTCCAAGGATCGGGACCGACAGGCTGTCAGGTATCACTACGATCTCCCGGCCGAGTTCTACGCGCTTTGGCTGGATCCGGGCATGGTCTACTCCTGTGCTTACTTCGCCACGCCGGAAGAGGACCTGGATACCGCCCAGGTGCGCAAGCTGGATTACATCTGCAGGAAGCTGCGGCTGCGCCCGGGCGAGCGTCTCCTGGATATCGGCTGCGGTTGGGGCGGATTGATCATGCACGCGGCTGCACACTACGGCGTGGAAGCTGTGGGGATCACACTCAGCGTACCGCAGGCGGAGGTGGCACGAAAACGCTTGCACGAATCAGAGCTGAATAATCGATGCCGCGTGGAAGTCTCCGACTACCGCGACATGGGACACGACCAGCAGTACGAAAAAATGGTCAGCATCGGCATGTTTGAGCACGTCGGTGAAGAGCTCCTGCCGGAGTATTTCCGCCGGGCTTGCAGTCTGTTGCGGCCGGGTGGTGTGTTTCTGAACCACGGGATTGCCTACTCCGCTAACTACCGTAGGCGGGGACCGTCCTTTACCGATCGTTACGTGTTTCCCGACGGCGAACTGGTGCCGATTAGCACAAGCCTTCGAGCGGCGGAGCTGAGCGGCTTCGAAGTTCGGGATGTCGAAGGCCTGCGTGAGCACTACGCCTTGACACTCCACCACTGGGTCCGGCGCTTGGAGGCCCATGCCGAGGAGGCGCGTCGGATCACCGACGATACCACCTACCGAATCTGGCGCCTCTACATGGCCGGCGCGGCTCATGGATTCCGGAGCGGCCGTTTGAACATATACCAGACCCTGCTTGCCAGGCCGTTGCACGGGCAGAGTGGTTTGCCGCTGACCCGCGAAGACTGGTATCGGGTCTAGACCCGAGCACATCCAAGCCCGTCATACGGGGCCGGCGCGTGCCCAAGTCGCGCAAGACAAAACTTCTCTTTCTCCATGTGTGCTACAACACTGAGAAGCTTTTCGGCGAGCGCCTCCGCGCCTGCTAGTCACGACATGCCTCCTTCAGTGCACAACTCGATGGGGCGGAGCTTCCTCGGATCATTCGCCATCTCTATGAAATCCTTATCTCCTTGCGGAGCTGACGACCCGAGCTCTCAGTCCACGCTTACTCCCGGAATAACGCGGGCGATGAGGCCTTGCATGCGCTGATAGTGCGATCCCTTCCAGTAGATTCGATCACACTCCCTGCAAATGTGGAACTCGTCGTAGTGTTGTTCGGTCTTTCGTAGCAAGCGAAGGTGAATCGGTGAATCAACTCTTTCGGAACCGCCTGCAACGGTGCATGGCAGTGGAGACAGCGGCGAAATGGGGAAATGGATGCAAACAGATCACCAGATTCGCTTTTTTCCTCTCGAAATACTGTGCAGAATAGCTTACTTCGGAAACTCGCTGGGGCAAGGACAATCGGTCGTCACGATTGCGAATCGGACTCCCTGCTCGTGGACTATAATTTTGAGCGATTCGGAGCCGAACAAGGAGATTCCTAATTGACCGTTGACACAACTGAGCATCCCTTCATCGACCGTGACCATCAACTCCCGGCTCACGGTTCGGAATCTCACCGACATAAAGTAATGTGGGTCGTCATATGGATTCTGTTGTTGCTCGTCCTTGCGCTTGCAGTCGTGCTGATATGGCGCCACCTCGCTGCCGCGAAAAAAGTCGCGCCCGCGCCGCCGAAGATCACGGTTACGAGCGCGACGGCAAGAAAAGGTGACATCGGCGTTTACCTTGACGCCATCGGCACGGTCACTCCGGTCTATACCGATTCGATTTCCAGCCAGGTGAATGGCCTGGTCGACGCCGTGCACTATAAGGAGGGTCAGCTGGTAAGTAAGGGCGATCCGCTGATCGACATCGATTCGCGTACGTACCGCGCGAATCTTTTGCAGGCTCAAGGCGCGCTCGAGCGAGACCAGAACGTGCTTGCCCAAGCACAGATGGACCTTGAACGCTACCGTGACGCATGGGCGCGCAACGCCATTGCCAAGCAAATCTTGGATGACCAGGAAAAGCTTGTACTGCAGGACGAGGGCACAGTAAAAAACGATCAGGGAACGGTGCAATTTGACCAGGTTCAGGTCGACTACTGTCATATCACCGCTCCCATCGCCGGCCGGGTGGGTTTGCGGCTGGTGGATCCGGGCAACGTGGTGCAGTCTTCTGGAACCGTAACTCTGGCCGTCATTACGCAGTTAGAGCCCATCACCGTAATTTTCACAATCCCGGAAGACAGTCTCGGCCCGGTTGCATCTCAACTGCAAAAAAAGGCTAAGCTCACCGTCGATGCCTTTGATCGCACTGCGCAGACGAAAATCGCTAGCGGGAAGCTGCTGACGCTCGACAACCAGATCGACACTACGACGGGGACAGTAAAAGCACGATCCGTCTTCGACAATAAGAATGATGCACTCTTCCCGAACCAGTTTGTTAACACGCGGCTGCTGGTGAATACGCTGCAGGGGGTGACGCTGATTCCTGCATCCGCCATTCAACAAAATGGCCAAGCATCGTTCGTATATGTGATTCAAAACAATATCGCTCATATGCGCAGCATAAAGCCGGGAGTGACAGACGGCGGTGTAACGCAGGTTGACGGCATCAATCCTGGAGACGTTGTCGCCAACAGCAGCTTCGATAAGTTGCAGGACAACACCGCGGTCGTCATTTCGGACAAGGTTTCGACCAAGCCTGCCGCGGCCAGCACGAGCGGGAGCAGCGCCCCGTGAGTCCATCTCGTCCGTTTATCTTGCGGCCAGTTGCGACCTCTTTGCTGATGGCTGCAATCCTTTTGGTCGGTATGGTTGGCTATACCCAACTGCCGGTCTCCGCCTTGCCGCAAGTCGACTATCCGACCATCCAGGTGCTCACGTTTTATCCGGGAGCAAGCCCGACGGTGATGGCGACGACGGTGACGGCGCCACTGGAGCGCCAATTCGGCCAACTGCAGGGTTTGAGCCAGATGACCTCCACCAGCTCCGGCGGCACTTCCGTCATTGTGCTGCAGTTCAATCTCGCTGTGAATATTGATGTAGCCGAGGAGGAGGTGCAGTCTGCCATCAACGCGTCGCAGAGTCTTTTGCCATCCATCCTGCCCTCGCCGCCGATCTACAGTAAGACGAATCCAGCCGATGCCCCTGTGCTCACCCTGGCCATCACCTCAAGTTCCATGCCGCTTTCTCAGGTCGAGGACCTTGTGGACACGCGCCTTGCGCCTAAGATTTCGCAGATCAGCGGAGTCGGTCTTGTAACCATCAGCGGTGGCCAAAAGCCCGCTGTCCGCATTCAAGCCAACCCCACCGCTCTGTCATCCTATGGCATCAACCTGGAAGACCTGCGCGCGGCGCTAACCAATGCCAGTGTGAACGCCGCCAAAGGGAACTTCGATGGGCCGCGCCAGGATTACCAGATCGACGCCAACGATCAGCTAGTCACCAGCGACGACTATCGGAAAGTTGTCGTTGCCTACCGTAACGGCGCGCCGGTGATGCTGACCGATGTAGCCAACGTCGTGAATGGCGTAGAAAACAATAATCAGGCAGCGTGGATGAATCAGACCCCCGCGGTCATCCTGAATGTGCAACGCCAGCCCGGGGCCAACACCATCAGCGTGGTGAAGAGCATCAAGCAACTACTGCCGCAGCTTCAGGCCAATCTGCCCACGGGCATTCAGGTGACCACGCTCACCGATCTCACAACCTCCATCGAGGCATCGGTTTCCGACGTTAAGTTTGAATTGTATTTGACGGTCGGACTCGTGGTTATGGTCATCTTCCTCTTCTTGCGGAGTGTATACGCCACCATCATCCCGGCTGTGGCTGTTCCGCTTTCGCTGATCGGCACCTTCGCGGCGATGTACATCCTGGGTTACAGCCTGGATAACTTATCGCTGATGGCGCTGACCATCTCCACCGGTTTCGTGGTGGACGATGCCATCGTGATGATCGAGAACATCTCGCGCTACATCGAAGCGGGCGATCCGCCGATGGAAGCGGCGCTCAAGGGTGCGGAGCAAATTGGCTTCACCATTCTCTCGCTGACCGTGTCGCTCATCGCCGTACTGATTCCGCTGTTATTTATGGGCGACGTGGTGGGGCGTCTGTTCCGCGAGTTTGCCGTCACCCTGGCCGTCACCATCGTCATTTCGGCAGTGGTCTCGCTTACGCTCACGCCCATGATGAGTGCGCGTATTTTGCGGCACAACCCAAAAGAGCAGCAGGGACGCATCTATCGATTCACCGAGCGTGCTTTCGAGGGGATGATCGCGTTCTATGGCCGGACGCTGAAAGTTGTGCTTCGCTACCAGACGATTACGCTGTTGGTCGCGGTGTCCACACTGCTGCTTACGGTTTTCCTTTACATAATCATCCCCAAAGGATTTTTCCCGGTGCAGGACACGGGCGTCATCCAGGGCATATCGCAGGCGCCGCAGACGATTGGCTCAAAAGCCATGGCAGCGAAGCAGCAGGAGTTGGCAAAGATAGTTCTGGCTGACCCGGCCGTCGAAAGCCTCTCGTCGTTTATCGGCGCAGATGGTACGAACACAACGATCAACAGCGGCAGAATGTCGATCAATCTGAAGCCACTAGACCAGCGCAAGATGAGTGCTTCAGACGTAATCCGCCGGCTCAACTCAAAATTCGATCAGGTTCAGGGAATACAACTGTTTATGCAACCGGTGCAGAACATTACCGTGGACGATCGGGTGAGCCACGCAATACCAGTACACGCTCGAAGACCCGGATGCGAATGAACTGAACGACTGGACCAACCGTTTCGTCGACCAACTGAAGCAGTTGCCGGAACTGGAAGATGTCGCCACCGATCAACAAACGGGAGGACTGGCTGTATCTCTGGTGATTGACCGGGTCACGGCCTCGCGATTTGGCATCGCGCCGACGACCATCGATAACACTCTGTATGACGCCTTCGGTCAGCGGCAGATTAGCACGATGTACACGCAAGTGAATCAGTACCATGTTGTGCTTGAGAGTGAACCGCAATTTCAGAAGGACCCGAACAAGCTGAACCATCTCTACATCCAGTCCAATGCGTCGGCAGGCGCAACCGGTACCGGAGCCTCTTCCTCATTCGCGTCGTCCGGATCGTCCTCCGCGGGGTCCAATGCGCTGACGGCTTCAGCGCTGTACACTCCAGCGGCAAATACTCTTGCTCCTCCTCTGAACGCGCTTTCGGCGAGCGCCTCCTCGACGTCGAGCAAGGGAGCAAACTCTGCGGGCGCCACCAGTTCGGCCACAAGCAATGCCGTGCCGCTGAGCGCTTTCTCGCACTTTGAGAAAACGACCGAGGCGCTCTCCATTAACCACCAGGGTCAATTTCCGGCCATCACCGTATCGTTCAATCTCGCGCCGAATGCCGCGCTGGGCGAGGCCATTACGGCGGTCGACAAAGTGCAGAAAGACATGCACATGCCTCCCAGCCTGCAGGCCGGTTTTCAAGGCACTGCGGCATCATTCACGGCTTCGCTAAGCAATGAGCCGTTGCTCATTCTTGCCGCGCTGGTCACGGTGTACATCGTGCTTGGTGTTTTGTACGAGAGCTTTATCCACCCGATTACGATTCTGTCCACGCTGCCGTCAGCGGGTGTTGGCGCTATTCTCGCGCTGCTTCTCTTTCGCCAGGATTTAAGCGTGGTCGCGATCATCGGCATTGTCCTGCTAATCGGTATCGTGAAAAAGAACGGCATCATGATGGTCGACTTCGCGCTGGAAGGTGAGCGCAAGCACGGGAAGAACGCGACGGATGCAATTTACGATGCCTGTCTGCTCCGCTTCCGCCCCATTATGATGACCACCATGGCCGCGCTGCTGGCGGGGCTGCCGCTGGCGCTCGGAACTGGTTTTGGTTCCGAGTTGCGCCGGCCGCTGGGCATCGCCATGGTGGGCGGACTGCTGCTGAGCCAGGTGCTCACGCTTTACACCACGCCCGTCATCTACATCTTTTTTGACAATCTGGCGCAGCGCTTTGCGCACAAATCGAACCAGCCGGAAACCGGAGGCGCAGAACTGGCAGGGCCCGCATGAACATCTCCGCACCCTTCATTCAAAGGCCGGTGGCGACCACACTGCTCACGGTGGCGATTGCCCTGGCCGGTGCGATTGCGTTTAAGGTGCTGCCGGTAGCGCCCCTGCCGGAGGTCGACTTCCCAACTATTTCAGTCGGTGCCGGCTTGCCGGGAGCCAGCGCCGACATTATGGCGTCGTCCGTCGCCACTCCCCTGGAGCGGCAGTTCGGTCATATTGCCGGGGTGACGGAGATGACCTCCTCCAGCACGCTCGGCAGCACATCGGTCACCATTCAGTTTGACCTCAGCCGCGATATTGACGGCGCGGCGCGCGATGTGGAGGCCGCCATCAATGCGGCGCGAAGCTATCTGCCCGCCAACCTGCCGGGCAATCCCACCTATCGCAAGGTCAATCCCGCCGATTCGCCGATCATGATCCTCGGCCTTACCTCCGACAAATACGGTCCCGATAAAATATATGACGAAGCCTCCACCGTCCTCGCGCAAAAGTTGTCGCAGATACAAGGCGTAGGGCAGGTCTCTGTCGGAGGTGGCGCGTTGCCATCTGTGCGTGTGGAGGCAAATCCCACACAATTGGCCGGCTATGGACTGACCGTTGCGAATTTGCAGTCGGTGCTGAGCCTGCAGAACTCCGACCTGGCCAAAGGCCAAATCTCCGATGGCATGGTAACCGCGGACATTCTTGCCAACGACCAGATCTCGCACGCCGCCGACTACAAGCCGCTCATCGTCGGCTATAGCAACGGCGCGGCGATCCGCCTGTCCGATGTCGCTGAGGTGACAGACTCCGTGCAGAACGTCCGTGCTGCCGGCTATTTGAACGGCAAGCGTTCGGTTACGGTCATCATCTTCCGCCAGCCCGGGGCCAACATCATTGAAACGGTCGATCGCATCCGCGCGCAACTTCCGATTATCAAGGCCTCCATTCCGCTTGGCATCGATACCACCATCGTTCTGGATCGCACCACCACCATCCGCGCCTCGGTCAGTGACGTGGAGAGGACGCTGCTTATTTCCATCGGCCTCGTCATCCTCGTGGTGTTTGTCTTCCTGCGCAACGGCCGCGCCACGCTCATTCCCGCGGTCGCGGTGCCGGTCTCGCTGGTCGGCACGTTCGCCGTGATGTATCTGTTCGGATACAGCCTTGATAACCTCTCGCTGATGGCCATGACCATTGCAACGGGATTTGTGGTCGACGATGCCATCGTGGTGATGGAAAATATCGCGCGCCATCTCGAAAACGGCATGAAGCCCTTTGCCGCGGCGCTGAAGGGCGCGCAAGAAATCGGCTTCACCGTCTTCACCATTAGCATTTCGCTCATTGCCGTCTTTATCCCTCTGCTACTGATGGGCGGAATCGTTGGCCGTCTCTTCCGCGAGTTTGCCGTCACTCTCTCGACGGCCGTTTTCGTGTCGATGCTCATCTCGCTGACCACGACGCCGATGATGTGCGCCTACCTGTTGAAGGACGAGCGCGCGGAAAAGCATGGCCGCATCTACATGGCCAGCGAAAAGTTCTTTGATTGGGTGCTGTCCGTGTATCGCAGCAGCCTGCATTGGGTACTCGACCATCCGACCCTCACCCTCGTCGTGCTCTTCATCACCATAGCGCTCAATGTGGTGCTGATCGTCAAGATACCCAAGGGCTTTTTCCCGACGGTGGACACGGGAGCGATCTCCGGTAGCGCACGAGGGCCGCAGGATTCATCCTTCGCGGCGATGAACGACTCCATTCAGCAGATCGGCCGCGTGATCAAGAATGATCCTGCCGTCGAGAATGTGATTGGGTTCACCGGCGGCGGCGGGGCCACCAATGGCGGTTCCCTCTACATTGCGCTGAAGCCGCTGGCGGAACGCAAGGTCAGTGCGGCTCAGATCATCGACCGCCTGCGCCCTCAATTGAACCGTTTGCCGGTGGCTTCCGCGTTCCTCCAATCCGTGCAAGATCTGCGCATTGGTGGCCGGTCCAGTAATGCGATGTACCAGTACACGATCCAATCCGACACGGTGCAGGATCTTTCCAAGTGGGGACCGATCCTGCTGGGTGAGATGAAGCGCCTGCCCGGTCTGCAGGACGTAAGCTCAGACCAGCAGAATGGCGGTCTGGATGAGCTGATGACCTATGATCGCGTCACGGCGGCAAAGCTCGGCCTTACCGCACAGTCGCTGGACTCGGCGTTATACGGCGCATTCGGACAATCGGAAGTATCCATCATCTACACGCAGTTAAATCAGTATTACGTGGTGCTGGAAGTCGCTCCCCAGTATTGGCAAACCCCGGAAGGATTGAAAGACATCTACCTGCATGCGTCCGGCGGCGGTACCATTCCGCTGCTCGCGGTGGCCAAGGGCCAAGCCAACACCACCCCACTGGCCATCAACCATACGGGCTTATTCCCGTCGGTCACCGTGTCCTTTAACCTCGCGTCGAACGTGTCTTTGAGCGATGCCACGTTGAGTATCACCCAGATGCAAAAGCGGCTGGGCGCGCCTTCCACGTTGCAAGGTTTTTTTGCCGGCACGTTGGAGGCCTACCAGCAATCTCTGGGCACCGAGCCGGTGCTGATTCTGACGGCGCTGCTGGCGGTTTACATCGTTCTCGGTATTTTGTATGAAAGCCTGGTCCATCCATTGACCATCATCTCCACGCTGCCGTCGGCGAGCGTAGGCGCCATGCTCGCATTGATGCTCTTTAAACAGGATCTGAACATTATCTCCATCATTGGCATTGTGCTGCTGATCGGAATCGTAAAAAAGAACGCCATCATGATGATCGATTTCGCGCTTGAGGCAGAGCGCCAGGAGGGCAAGAACACAACCGACGCGATTTTTGAAGCGTGCATGTTGCGCTTCCGTCCCATCTTGATGACGACGATGGCTGCGTTATTGGGCGCTCTGCCGTTGGCGCTGGGGACGGGCACGGGATATGAGCTCCGCCGGCCCCTGGGCATCACGATTGTGGGAGGGCTGATCTTGAGTCAGTTGCTCACGCTCTATACCACGCCGGTCGTCTATTTGGCGTTCGACCGGCTGCGGCTACGGATGCAGGGAAAGCAGCATGACATCCTTGGATATGGGGCCGGACCAACCCCCAGTGCTACGGATTGATTCGACAGGCTTGCTTGGAAACGGGGCAAAGGAGGGCGCGCTCATGGTGGTTCTCACGAATGGCGCGCCTCCTTAGATCAGGTTGATCGTGTTCCCCTTCTTTTGTCTTCAGTTCAGCCCACTACGCCACTTCTTTTCTTTCAACTGTCGCTGGCACCTGCACCAGTTCCTCAAATAGAGAGCGGTAGTGAATCATCGCCGTTCTCAGATCTTCCGTTGTTGCTGCGTCTTTCCCAACCCGCAGCGCAATCTCATGCGCAGACCGGTAGTTCTCCACCACTCGGGGATGATCGACAGAAATGTCCGCGGCACGCTGATCGAAATCGGATACGGGATAGCCGCGAGTTTTCATTAAAGAGGACACCAGGTCATCGGCTTCTGTGACCGCCCCCTTTGGGGAATCGACAAAACGAGACTGTACGGACTCCCACCGTTTCAAAAAACGTTCGCGTTCCATCGGATCAAGATCACGAATGTTGAGCTTTTCAACCCGCTTCTCGCGATCCGCTAATTTCGCTTCTGCTTTTCGTTCTGACCCATGCTCCCGCAACGCCCGGTCGTACTCGGGGCCAAACTTTTGCCGCAGGTCTGCGGTCGTACTCCTGCGTTTTCGCACGTACAGCCAAGCAAGCGCTGCGATGAGCAGAATCACCACGGCGGCAAGCACAATCAGCTTCGGATCCAGCAAATTTAGATTCATTGAAACCTCCCTGCATCAAGAATGTCCACAAAACCAACTTTGTTCACGAAGTTCCCCTCTGGCGTCAGAACCTTGTGAATTGCCAGTATCAAGCTTTAGGCTTCGGAAGACTGGTCAGAATTGATCGTTTTGTAAGTCAGTGCCATGCGGATCACAAGATGGGGACTATCCCTAGCCCGCTTGACTTCACTGCAAGGGATTCCTGGAGACGCGGTAGGGCGCACTCCCTCACAAAGTGAGCGATTCTGCACAGCACTGCCGCAGCAAATGAGCGAATCTATAGGCTGTCTCCACACAGGCACCAACGTTCAGCAAGTGGTGAACGATCTGCAGGTTAAGAATCAGAAAGCCACTTCATCGCAGTAGGAGCTGTGGAGTTGATGCATGCCAGTTGATGCATGCCAGAGGCCAGAGGACGGAGGGCGGCCGCATTCCGGGTTGCTCTCCCGCAAAGTGGGCAAGCCGAGTTCTCGGGCGCAAACCGCCACGGATAACTCGATAAGAAGATACTATAAGGAGATACTATGTCGTTCGGACTTTACGCGATTGGGTTCGCGATCTTGATCGGCGGACTGATTTACGCGGCGCACCTGGTGCACATGCCCACGCACTGGATTGTCGTGGGCGCGATCGTACTCTTAGGCATTGGGATTCTGTCCGGCGTAAAGGCCACGCGTCAGAAGGATCCTTCGGAATAACGGCATTGTAAGAATCTGACTCTCCTTTCCATGAAATCGCAGAGATCGCCGGTCTAGATAACAAATATGGCTATGCCCGCGGCGGCATCAACCGTTCCAAACGTGCGGCAGGTAGTGAACGATCTGCAAGTTAAAGATCAAAAGGCCACCTCCGCTCCGTAAGAGCGGGGCGGCCTACACCTTCTTGAGCCACGGTTGGTGGACCCTCACACGACCGTCATCATCCCATTTGACGACCGCGTCATCTTCGTTCGCTTGCTCAACTGTGCCAAATTCTCCAGTCGGCTTTCCGAAGTCGCCCAACCCCTCGACGCGATCTCCGGGAGCCAATTCCTGGTCGCTGGCAGAGGGCTCGGCGAGCGATGGCTTCCTGGCACGATCTGAGTCAGGGGTCGCCCCGGGGTATGACAGGGGCGGTTGGGGAGCTTTGTGCAGTTTGGGTATTGGATTATTGGTGATATGGGTCATATTCCATTGTTTCTTTCCAAGAGGCCAGAGCAGCGCCCTTCGCTGCGACTGTCGATCTCCTCAATCGATACAGCATAGGCTTGGAAAGAACGGTTCGGCTGGTCCAAACTGCACAGTTCTGACAATTAATTTGGCTAAATGCGGTAGCTCACGCCCGGGCCAAGCGACTTCAACAGCAATCGCATCCATCGAGCTGGGGCCAATGTCGGCAGGAGTAAACTTCCTACGAATCACAGCGCGAATCCGCTCACAATCTTGCAGGGCGCGCCGTACAAATCGAGCGCTCAAAGTGGTCCAATTTGACCAGACATCCGTCTTAGCCACTTCTATCATGTTATGTAGCGAAGGATTGCAACGACCATTATAAAGGCCAGTCCAGCTTTCTCTTACAAGTGAGGTACAACTTACAAGCGAGGTACAACACGGAAACCGTATTGATTGTTCTGTTGCTGGTGTTTTTGCTTGGTGGCGGGGGCTGGGGATACTCTCGTTGGTGCGGCTAGCCCGATCACAGGAACGCTTGGCCAAGCTGCTTGATCCTATTTGTGGCGTTTATGGGGGTTTCGGATATAGAGATAGACCCCCGAACCCTCTTTCAGGTGCCCTGAACTAAGTCGGCCCACCTGAAGTTTTCTTTTCTTAGGTTCTTAGGAAAGCTGTGCACCCCATGGATCCGATTACGATCCTGCACGAAGCTCAGCAGCTCTACAGGGTGAGCGACCGTCTCGACTTGCTGGCGGGGCAACATCCCCTCGTCTCAGAAGCACTCAGCACCATCTCGGGAAGCGTTCGTAACACGGCAACCCTGTTGGAGGTGCTGGTCGCGACGAAAATGGCGCCGCTCTCCGGATTAAATCCAGCAGAGGCCTGATTTGCTCAGCGCTGTCTGAGAGCTTTGTTCTTGGGATTGCGGCGCGGAAGCTAGTCGTGGAGAACGATATTCAGAAGTGAACTATGAACTTGCAGCCCACTCCCGCCATAGTCAACGAAGCCTAACTTTCTGAACCTATTCATGAAAAAACTGACCCGCGACCGGGTTGTACCTATCATCTCTGAGAGGGTCTCCTGACTGATCTGGGGGATTACCGTCTCGGGTACGCCTTCCTTGCCGAACCGAGCGAGCAACAGCAGAATCCGAGCGAGTCTCTTTTCGCTGGAATTGAAGAGCTGGTCAACTAAATCCTCTTCGTATCGGATGTTCCGTGCCAGCAGATACGCTACGAACAGATCCGAGAACGTGTGTTCTCGGTGGAGCGCAAGTATCATTGCCTTCTTGTCAATGCGAAGAAGTTCGCAGTCCGTCATTGCGGTTGCAGACCCCATGCGTAAAGGCTGTCCAGCCAAGCCACCTTCTCCGAAAAACTCTCCCTTACTCAATATGCCCAGGGTTGCTTCCTTGCCAATCTTGGATACGACAGTGAGTCGGACCTTGCCCTCCTGGACGTAGAAGACTGAGTCAGCCGCGTCCCCCTGCGTGAAGATTGTTTGTTTCTTGGGAAAGGCCACGACTTTCCTACCCTCGCCGATAGTGGCAAGGAATTTCCTTGGGTCGAAGTCGCGATTTTTCTTGGCCAACGCGGTTGGTGTTGCCATCAATGGCTTCTCCCGGAGTGGAGCTACACTCCGAAGTATGCTGGCAGAATTGTAACCAGGAAAGATGTTCACTTTTGCTCACAATTGGGGAAAAAGCTCTGGGGGACCTAAAATGAAGCCTGCCGCTTGGCGAATGTGTTGAAAATGAGCAATATTGAGCATTTTCCCAGCGGTGGAACGTTGCATTATGTGGTGGTGAAAACCAAGGAACTCACCCCAAAACAGATATTATCCGTGCCTTGTACTACTTGTGGTGCAGCGATCGGGGAAGCTTGTGAACTGCATACGGGTGCCCGGCGCACCCAGCCACACCGAGATCGGAAACTTTCCGCAGCCGAGGCCGTTGAAACAAAACCAGCAAACGATAACAGCCGGTGAGGCCAGCCGGCGCTCTTTTGCGCAAACACATTATCCTGCCCATAAACGCGACGATCATGGGGGTCAAAAACCACATAACCCGGGAGTATGCGCGGCCCTATTTCACCAGTCCCACCATCAGGCCGCTAGGCCCGGGTAGGTTGATCCGGCATACCTCGATGAAACCCGCAGCCTTCATCCAGTGGGCGTATTCGAACTCGCTGTAACTGGCACCGGCGTCGGTATTGACGAGCATGTTCAGTGAGAACAGTGCCGCGTGTTGCGGCCCGGTTTTGTCGGCATTGAGGATGAAGTCCTGCACGACGAGGCGGCCGTTCGGCGCGAGTGCCTGGTGGGCACGGCGGAAGATGTCCCGGTTCTGCTCCTCGGAAAACATGTGGCAGATCGCGTTCAGCATGATGATGTCGTAGCCGGAGCCAAAGTCGTCTTGGAGCATGTCTCCAGTGCGAAGGCTGACTTGCGCTAAGACGCCGGCCTGGCTGACATATTCGGCGGCGAGCGGCACAACCTCTGGGATGTCAAGGATCTCGCACCGCACATCGGGACCAGCTTTTGCGAACGCGATGGAGTATGCGCCGGAGCCGCCGCCGAGATCGAGGATGCGGCGAACCCCGGCTGTGCCCAGGGCCTTCACAACAAGCGGGGCGCGATCTTTGGCGTGGCGTTGCATGGCGGCAATGAAGTTGCGCGTCCACGCGGGGGTATCGTCCCGATCGGTGGGGACGCGGGTGCCGCTGCGCACAGCGTCGGTCATTGTGCTCCAGCGATGCCAGATGTTGGCGGTGTGCAGCAGACCATTGCGGTGGTTGTCTTTGGAGCCCTGCACAAAGAAGCGCGCGGACTCGGGCGTGTTCTTGTAATCGTCGCCGCTCTTCGAGAGCAATCCGAGGGCGACGAGCGCGTTGAGCAGCATGCCTACGGCGCGGGCATTCGCGTTGATCTTCGTCCCGATCTGTTCGGCATTGGCTCCGTCCCCGACGGCGGTAAAGATGTCGAGTTCAAGCGCTGTAAGAATGCAACGACTCGGCATGTAGCCGCGGATCATCTGATCGAGGCGATCGGGCAGCACCCCTGCTTTCTCGCGGGCAGCCATCGCCTGACGGAACTTTTCCCGATGCTCGACCGACATGGCCTTCATCGCAG
>Ga0187889_10002369_pt1 | contig 18490 bp, 12 predicted proteins | sample June2016WEW_7_10_2_FD_132992 | JGI IMG/M metagenome (GOLD analysis project Ga0187889, IMG submission 132992) | Peatland microbial communities from SPRUCE experiment site at the Marcell Experimental Forest, Minnesota, USA - June2016WEW_7_100 | ecosystem: Environmental > Terrestrial > Soil >... | reverse complement strand
CTTCCCCAGCCGGACCCAGAGCCAGGCGAACACCGGCGCCAGCGTAATGATGAAGAACGGCTGAACCAACTGGTACCAGCTTGCCGGGAACTGGTATCCATGCACCCAGCGGTCGACGCTGCCCTCGGCGAACAGGTTGAGCGACGATCCGGCCTGCTCGAAGGCAAACCAGAAGACGGCCGAGGAGAGGAACAAAACCAGAATTGCGGCCGAACGTTTGCGCTCCTCGGCGGACCATCCGCGGCCCAGCAGCAGCCAGGAGAAAACCGCTACCGAGAGGATGACGAGGGCCACGCCGAGCGCATCGGAAATGAGCTCGGCCGTGAACGCGATGGCGCCGGTGGCGGCCAGCGCTCCGAGTATCCCCAGAACCGCCAGCGCGCCGGCGGCGGCCAGGGCCACGCGGCGCTTCTGCCGGCGATCGGCCGCCGGGTTGTCGGGAATGGCGGGGTGCAGGCCCGCGACGCCCAGGTACTTGCCTCCCAAGGTGTATTGAATCAAGCCGGCGATCATGCCCACGCCCGCCAGGCCGAAACCCAATCGCCAGCCGACCTTTTCCCCCACCCAGCCGCAGGCGAACGGGGAGATGAGCGCGCCGAGGTTGATGCCCATGTAGAAGATGGAGAAGGCGGCGTCGCGGCGGCCGTCGCCCGGGGCGTAAAGCTGGCCCACGATGGTGCTCACGTTGGGTTTGAGCAGGCCCGTTCCCATCACCAGCAGCACCAATCCCAGGTAGAAGGCCATGGTACTGGGCGCCACCAGGCAGAACTGTCCGGCGGCGATGAGGATGCCGCCGTAGAGCACGGCCCGGCGCTGGCCGGTGATGCGGTCCGCCACCCAGCCGCCGGGCAGGCTGAGCAGGTAGACCATGCCGGTGTAGAGCCCGTAGATGGCGCCGGCTTTGGCATAAGAGAAGCCCAGGCCGCCCTTGGCGACGCCGGCCGTCATGAACAGGATGAGGAGCGCGCGCATGCCGTAATAGCTGAAGCGCTCCCACATTTCGGTGAAGAAGAGGGTGGCCAGGCCCCGCGGATGACCGAAAAAGCTGCGATCGGCGCGCGTGGTGTTCAGGGATGCTTGGAGGTCTGGGCGGGATGCCATAGATTGACCGGCAACGCCAAGTGTATCAAGAACCGGTGGCAAGACCACCGGCGCTACCAGGGGACACTAAAGCGCCAGGGATATTCCGCCGAACAGACGGATGCCGGGGAACGGCTTCCCCAGAACGGTCAGGGGCCCAAACGCGTCGGGTGGGGTCTCCGGCGCGCAAAGAACATGTATAATGCTTGCGGCGGTTGAATTCACACGGTAGAGTCGAGGAGGAGGTCGTTTATGGCGTTTTGCGCGAGTTGTGGTGCCCCGGTGGAAGGGAAGTTTTGTGCGAAATGTGGTGCGCCCATGGATGCGGCCGGTCCGCCGCCCGGCGCGGCGCCCGGCGTGGCTGCCGCGGGGATGACGGATAACGCGGCTTCAGCGCTGTGCTACGTGCTGGGCCTGATTACGGGCATACTGTTCCTGGTGCTGGCCCCTTACAACCAGAACAAGACCATACGGTTTCACGCATTCCAATCGATTTTTCTGAGTATCGCGTGGATCGTGATCTCGATGGTGATCAACATCGTTTTCAGCGCATTGCATATGTGGAGCCTGATGTTTCTGTCTACGCTGATCGGGCTGGCGTTCTTCATCCTGTGGATCTACATGATCATCGCGGCGTACCAGGGGAAGAAGGTGGTTCTGCCGGTGATCGGGCCGATCGCGCAGCAGCAGGCCTGAAACCGGGATTGCGGCGGCCCGCGTAGGATGGGACTCTCCAGACGGCAGCTTCTGGCCGCCGCGGCGGGTGGCGTAGCGCGCGCGGCGCAGTACAAGGCCGGCGGCGCGAAACCGCGCAGCAAGCCGCCGGTGTGCCTGTACTCGAAGCAGTTGGCGAAGGTGGAGTACGACGACCTGGGCAAGGTGCTTCGCGACCTGGGTTTCGATGGCTGCGATCTTTCGGTGGAACCGGGAGGACACGTGCTTCCGGAACACGCGCAGGCCGACTTGGTGCGCGCGGTGCTGGCCGTCACGGACGTGGGGCTCGACGTTCCCATATTCACGACCTCGATTACCTCTCCGGGGGACCCCAACATGCGGCTCATACTTGGCTTCGGGGGCTTCCTGGGGGTACCGCTCTTCCGGCCGGGCGTGTGGAAATACGACGGGACTACCGGGATCGAAGCGCGGCTGGCGCAAGTGCAGGGCGAAATCGCGGGACTGGCGTCGATGGCCCGGGGCTCGGCGATGGCGATGTGCCTCCGCAACGTCGCCGGCGACAACGTGGGCAGCGCCGTATGGGACACCAACCTGATCATTCGCGGCCTGGACCCGCAGTCGGTGGGCTACGCGTTCGACCCCGGCTCGGCCGCGGCCGCGGGAGGCGTGGACGGCGGGTGGCTGGCGCTGCGGCTGGCGCTGCCGCGGTTGAAGATGGTGACGCTCAACGATTTCAACTGGACCAAAGACACGGGCGTGGCGTGGAAAGCCGTCCCCTGCCCGCTGGGGGAGGGGATGGTGGATTGGTCCAGGTTCTTCGCCACGCTGGCGCGTGCGAAGTTCACGGGGCCGCTCTCGATTGAGATGGCGTACCGGCCGGCGAAAGAGGTGGAGGCCATCGGGAGAGATCTGGAATTTGTGAGGAAGCAGGTGGCGGCGGCGTACCCGAGCTGACGGTTGGCAGGCGACAAAAACCGATCGCCTGCCCCACTTGACGGGTCAGTTTTCGGTGGAGTGGAGGCCGCCGGCGCCGGGGCCGAAAGAGATGTTGCCGTGCTGGGGGTCGTCGTCGAGGGGCGTGCCGCAGTTCCACAGGCAGGCGCCGCAGTGCACGCACTTTTCGCGATCGAAGACGGGGACGCCGCCGGAACCGGGCGTGATGGCCTGGCCGGAGCACATCTCGATGCACATCTTGGCAACGCAGCGCTCGCAGAAATCGGGATAGACGAAGCGCACATGATCGGCGAAGCCGGGCGGCGCTTGCACCTTTCCGCCGACTAAGAGCGCGTCCTGGTGCGAGATGAGGAGTTGGCCGTCGTAGGGAATGGCGGGCCAGCCGCAACGCTCCATCAGGGCATTGTGGCAACTGACGCCCTTGGCGCGGCATTGCTCGAGGATGCGGTCGAGCTCGGCGGCGGGGATCTTGCGGCGGTAGTACTCTTTAAGATCGGGCACAAAGCGCGGCTCGCCGGCGATGGAGGGCTTACCTTTGGTGAAGCCCGCCAGCGCCATGCCGATGAGGCCGGGGATGAGGCCGCGGTGGAAGCCATCGCGAGCTTTCTCGGCTACTCGCCCTTCCTGCTCGACCCAGCTCGCGCGGCGGCGCGCCACGTAGGTGGCCCCGAGATTCTCCGCGGTGAGCGGGCGGCCTTCGTGCAGCAATTCGAGGACGGCCTCGGCGAGCTGCGATCCGGTGGTCCAGGCTTCATCCACGCCGGAGCCGGTGAGCACGTTGGTGCTTCCCGAGCCTTCGCCGATGCGCGCGTAGCCATCGCCGACCAGGAACGGCTCGCCGCGCCGGCCGGATTCCTGAAGCGACTTGGCGCCCCACGAACGCAGTTTGGCGCCGTGGAGGTATCGCCAGAGGTAGGGGTGCAGCATGAAGTGCTGCAAGTAGCGGTACGCGGTGCGCATGGGGCTGCGAAACCACGACGGCACGAAGATGCCCACGGTGGCCACGCGATCCGGATGGACGTAGAAGAAGCCGAAGATCTCCGGCTCGGGATAGCCGAAGGTGTGGAAGACGGTGCCGGGCTCGAGCGGGGAATCGGGCGGCAGATCGACCACCATCTTCATGCCCACGGCCCACTCGCGCTGGTGATGACCGGGCGGCAGCCCGAATTGCTCGTCGAGCTGGCGGCCGATGGCTCCGACCGGCCCGTCCGCTACCACGGTGAGGGCCGCGTGAACATCCATGCCGGGCATGAAACCGGCTTCGGGAACGCCGTCGCGATCGACGCCCTGATCGCTGAGGCGCACGCCGCGGACACGATCATCCTCGATGATGGCGTGGTCGACGGGCATTCCGGGCCAGATCTGGACGGTGCCCGAAGCCATCAATTCCGAGCCGACGAATTGCATGAACTGGCCCAGGGACATGACCAGGCCGCCATGCTTATGCAGAAAAGCCGGAGTATATGGCAGCTCGACGCCCTGGTTGCGGTAGAGGCCGAGCGCGCGGATGACGCGGTCGGCGAGGCGCAGCATGGGGGAACGGCGGCTGGCGCCGGCGGGATCGAGAAGATAGACGACCTTCTCCAGGGTGACGGGCGCGGCCATGGGAATGCTGGCGGCGTCGAGGTGGGGCAGCGAGGCGCGTATGCCGCGCGCGCGGGTGACCACGCCGGAAACACCGAAGGCGATGTCGTCGGCGCGCTCGTAGCACACCACCTGGAGCGGCAGGCCGGGGCAGGCAAGACTTTCGAGGGCGGGCGTGCCGTCGGGATTCATGAGCCGACCGGAGAGCGTGGTCAGGAAGCCGGCGGTGGCGGGGCCAAAGCCCACGCAGACGATATCGACGTCCATGGTCTGGCGATCGACGGGCGGCGGGGTCATGCGGGGTAATCCAGCGCTTCAGGGATCATGACCTTGGTGAGGGCATCGGCGGCGCGGTCTTTGGCGAGCTGCGAGCCGGTGAGGCAGCCATCCATGCGCGCGCGCAGGCGGGAGAACTGGTCGAGGCCTTCGAAGCGGACGCAAGGGCCGGCTTTGGGGGCGTGCGCGCCATCCTGCTCGATGACGTCGGTGTAGCCGCGGGCGAGGCTGGCCATGCCGGGGATGAGGCTTTCCATGGCGTCGAGGTCGCCGGCCTGGTAGCAGGTGGCGCAGCCCTCGGTGTCCCAAGCGGGATGGCGGTTGTAGCCGAAGACAAGCTCGGCGCAGACGCGGCCCACTTCGCCGGCCGAGCGCGCCGATTGCACATGGCACAAGTCGCTGAGGAAGGCGAGCAAGCCGGGAAGGCCTTCGGCGACGGTGGGGTTGGCGGGGCCTTCGGTTTCGAGTTGCAGCAAATCGAGGATCTGGCAGCGGGCGGAGAGCAGCCAGCAGAGTGCGTCGGCCAAGGGGAAGGTGACGCCCTGGCGGGCGGTTTGGTAGAGCTTGGCGCCATCGGCATCGGTGGCCTTGAGCAGGTGCTGGAGGCTCCAGAGCCACAGCTCCATGGCGGAGGCGAGGGCGCAGGCGCCGGTGCCGGGGCGGTCGTTGGCGATGAGGCGCATCTCGCGGATCCATTGGCGGAACTGGGCCAGGAAGAGCTCGTCGGTCATGGTGACGCTGAGCTGGCGGCGCTGTACCACCTCGGGGCCTTCGTAAGTGGCCTCCAACTGGCAATCCATCCACTTTTGGCCGAGGAAACCGGGGCAATCTTCGGTGACGCCATAGCCGCCCATCAGGCTGACGGCTTCGCGCATCATGCTGGCGCCGTGGCCGGTGTTCCACAGCTTGGTGGCGGGGCAGAGGACGTTGGCGACGGAATCGAGGAGGGCGAATTGGACTAGGGGAGCGGGTTGGGAGGTTGAGCCGGTACGCAGGTGATCGAGGGCTTCTTTCTGGACCGGGCGCATGGCCTTGAACGTGGCGGTGCCCCCGGTGATACCGCGCGCGGCGAAGGTTTCGTTGCGCTGAATTTCGAGCGGATCGAGCTGGTCGAATGTGCGAGCGGCCGTGAATCCGAGCGCGGCGCTGGCTTCGCCGGTGGCCCATATATCCACCAGCCGGTGGACGGCGTCCTGCTTGAGCTGGATGCCCAGCTCATAGCGGGGCGAGCCGGGGGCGATGGCGCCGCCGCGGAAACGGCTGCGGTGATAGCGGATCACGGGCTCGACGGCGGAGAGCAGCTTGGCCGAGGTCATAATGCCCACCGTGACCCGGGTACGGCGGAAAACGGCTTCGATGATTTCGCCATGGTTGTAGCGCGGGACGATTTGCCCGTCCTTGACGCTGTAGCCGCCGATGATGCGGCTGGCGGGAACGCGCAGGCTGAAGACGGGATCGCGGGTGGAAGAGAGCTGGTGGACCAGCTTGCGGGTGGGAGTGCCGCGGTCGAAGGTGCCGGGGTCGGTCTCCTCGAGGATGACCATGCAAGTGCCCTTGATGCGCGGGTCGTCAGAATCCACGGCGGCGGTGACGAAGTTGGCGAACCCCATGTTGGTGATGAAGCGGCCGCGCTTATCGACCTGGAGGACCGGCTCTTCGCCGGGGTTCCACTCGGCCACCTTGACCTTGCCGCCGAGCATGCCGGTTTCGACGCCCACGTAGGGGAGTGGCTCGGTGAGGGCGAAGGCGCCGCGCCAGGGCTGGCGGTCCTCGCCGGGCTGGGCGGGGGCGCAGCGGGACATATAGTAGTCGCGCTGCTCCTGGGTGCCGCGTTCATGGATGGGGGAGAGCGCCAGACAACCGGCCAGGCTGCCGGTGGCGGAGCCGGCATCGACCCAGGCCAGCTCGAAGGCGACTAGAGCCAGGGCGAGGTTCTTAGGGCCTTCAATGAAACCGCCCTGGCCGGGGTCCATGAAAACGCCGGTGATGCCGGATTCGTCGAAGGCCTGGAGGAGGGCATTCTTATCGGGCGTCCATTCGTGGGTGTTGCGGGCACCCTGGGCTACCAGGCGGGCGACCGGGCCGCGCGCGACGGCGCGAACGGACTGCACCAGCATCTGCAAGTCATAGCGATCCGAGAAGCGCCACAAGATCTGGCGGACGTCGTCGCCGGGCAGGGCGCGCAGGTAGTCGGTGGGGGTGGCTAGGGTCATGGATGGGGTCCTTTGGAAGACAGGGGCCGGGGGCCAGGGGTCGGGGGCCAGGAGCTGGACTGTGGAGGGCGCGGGAAATGGCGGAACGAACCCAATTTGGGGGTAAGTCCCGGTAAATCAAGGGCTGCGGGGCGGGCGGGGAGCGCGGCTGGCGAAACGAAGCCAATCCGGAGAGAATGGCGAAACGAAGCCAATTCGTGCGTGGCGGCGTGGAAGGCAAGGGGTGCGGGGCTGGCGGGGACCGAGGCTGGCGGAACAAAGCCAATTTGGCAGGAATGGCGAAACGAAGCCAATTGGGGATCTCGGATAGTGTGGCAGCGGGGATGTATCACCGTCTCCAGTGTAGCGCGAGGCGAGTGGGGATTTCAGTTAAGTGGTTGATACTATTCGGGAAATGGGTTGTGAAGGGAAACGGGAATCCCCCCGTGTCCGTTCACTGAGCGCAGGCGTATACTGGTTTTGGGGTGCGGGCTGGGGTGTTTGGACGGACGGAGATCAACGATGGCCCTTTTGGCCAAGATCAAAGAGATTCGGGCGTCCGGAGCTTGGGTGGAGCTTCCAGACGGTCGACTGGCTTGGCTCCCAGCACGGGAGATCTACCCGGAAATTAGACCGCACGAGGAATTCCGCGGCCGAGCCCAGGGCCTCATCGGAACCGAGATGGAAGTAGTGGAATTGCCGGGAGTCGGGACGGGCCGACCTCTGGTGAGCCATGTCCGCGCGACGAACGACCCGTGGGACTTGGTTGCCGCTTGGGAGGATGGGCAGATCAAGGTGATGGAAGTCATCGCCGGCACAAGGGGCGGAGCCATTGGGATCATTTCTCCGGGAATCCGAGCCAGCGTGAAACTGCCCGACGGCAGGAGCTTGCTTCCACCCTCTTGGAAGGACTTCGACTTCCCGTTGCCGGGAGATGAAGTCGCGGGTTACTTTCGCCGCGAGCGTGTGAGCGAACGCGGCCGTATCGTGAGACTCGATTTCGAGGGATACGTGCGGTCGCACGTATCGCTGAAGGATGCCCTGGTATCTTCGCCCAGCGCCGGACCGCCCGCGATCATCGAGGCGGTGCCCCATCCTCTGGCCGAGACGAACAGAGTTCAGCAGAGTGCCCTCCAGCGCATAGGACGGGCCTTAATCGTCGACGACGACGAGACGTTTCTTGCTTCTCTGAGCCGTTTCCTGGATGACTTAGGATGTCAGGTGCACCCTTGTAGCTCGTATGAGGAAGCCCGGCAGTTGTTTCAGAACGAAGAGGAGCTTTTCGATTTCGCGATTCTCGACGTCCATCTTAAGAATGCCAACGACTTTCTGGGCCTCGCCCTAGCGGAGGAGCTGGCACAGTTGCAGCCAAACTGCTGGATCGTCCTGATCAGCGGGGACGATCTGGACGGAAACAGCGAAGCAGTGTTAAGGTACTCGAGGTTGCCGGTAGCGGGGTTTGTGACCAAACCGCTCGGCATCGACGACCTTGTCGGCGCGCTGGCCGACACCACTCCTGTGACCACGCTCGGCGAGTATCTTTCGTCTTCGCCTCGGGGCCAGGCACCTGCTGAGCCAACTGCGGGAAGTTCGACATTCCGGGATGACCTTGAGGATGCTTGTGAATTGCTCCGAACGACCATCGGCGCGGAGTCTGTCGTGCTGTTCTCGATCGACCCGGTGAGCTACGAGGTGAGGATCGAAGCAAGAGCGGATCCGGAGAACCTGGTTGACCGAGTTCACTCCGACCTGGATCGCAGCCCGGTTCGGGATGCGGCAATCCGCGAGGAGGACATTTTCACCGTACACGCCAGCGGCCCCGACGATTGCGGGAAGCACAAGTATCTCGAACGGGCGTACAGGTACGAGTCCTGCATCGGTGTTCCGGTAAGGCTGCATCTGGGCCACCCACTCGCCCATGCGCTGTTTGCGTTCCACAGGGCTCGGAATGGCTTCAGTGAAAACTGCAAGAACATTGCCAAGCTGGCTGCGGAGAGCATAGGCAGGATTTTGCGGGCCGAGACCCTAGCGGCGGAGCTCCGGCAGATGAAGCCGTTCGAGCTGATGGGAAAAGTGTATGGCAGCATGGCCCATGACCTGAGAACCGCGCTTCCGGATGGCCCGATGCTCGAGAACCTTCTCAAGGATATCGACGCAGGAAACGTGTCCGGTGCGGCACAGACCGCTCGGGACATTCGCGACAGGAACGAACGGGCCAGGGGGATTGTCGAGACTTTCCGCAAGATGGCCAGCGGCCAGCATGACGAAGTGACCGATTTCCCAATTCCCGAGGCTGTGGCGGAGGCCGTTGGAACGTTTGCGAGGAGCAACCGCTTGGCGTCTAAATGCAGAATGGCTCCTTACTCCGGTCCTCCCTGCCCGGTGCACATGCGGCGAAGCGGATTGCACCAGATTGTCTACAACCTGTTGCTGAACGCCGCGCAGCAGATCGCCCGATTGGGGGCGTTGCGCCCCATCGAGGAAGAGATTCTGGTAGAGGTCCAACACGTCCGAGACGAATCCTCCGGAGACTGGGCTGTGGTGCTCGTTCACGATAACGGCCCTGGCATCCACAAGCGGGATTTCGAGCGCGTTTTCGACATCCATTACACCACCAAGGAAGACGGGTGCGGCATGGGTCTGGACATTTGCAGGTCGATCGCCAGCAGCGTTCGGCGCGGGGAACGGGCCGGCTCATTGCGTGTCCGCAGAAGCATTCTGTTGGCGGGCACCACGTTCGAGATTCGATTTCCCCTTTAGGAGAAAGCGGCGGCATGGAAAAAAGAAAAGTCCTGATTGTAGATGACGATCCACAAAAGCTGGACGCCCTGGTGCGTGACATGAACCGTCTCCGAGGCGACGCCGTCGGCGTCCAGTCGGGAGAGAAAGCTGTCGCCACAGTCCAGGACAACCCTAGGGACTTTCAGTTCGCGGTGATCGATCAGGATCTTGGCTCCGGAATGGATGGGATCGAGACCACGCGCAGATTGGTGGATCTGAGCGCCGATCTCTGTGTGCTGGTGTTCACAAGGGTGCCGTCCGACGACCCGGAGATGATTGCCAAGTTCAAGTATGACGCCCTGGCGGCCGGCGCATACCGATACCTGGAGCGCGGCTCTGCGGACCAGGCGCCCAAACAGATCTCGGACTTTGTGGCGGAGATTGATCAGTTGAGGCGTTTGCGAGACTGGATCCGGGAGTATTACGACACCCGTGCTACTGTGCTGCCCTCTTTGCTTACCCAGCTCGATATCGGGGTCGACATCATCGACTCTTCTTTCAAGCTCTGGTACATGAACGATGCCATGCGACGGATCACCGGCATGCCCGGCGGCGACTTGCCCCGGCGGCCCTGCTCGATTTGGCATGATTACCAGTTTGCTCCTTGCCTGGGTTGTCTTGTACAACGCACTTTCGACGGCAAAGGAGCCCTGCAGCGCAGGTTTCTTTCGCCGCTCCCATGGCGTGACAAGAAGAGGCTCTTCTACCTTCAAGTCTGGACGCAGCCGATCAGCGACGACAGCGGCCAGATACTCCTTGCTCCCGATGGACGGCCGCTTGCGGTCATGGAATCCGTACAGGACTTGAAGGATACCGAGCAGTTGCGCCAGATGCCACGCGATGAAAAGCTCAGGATTATTGCGGGCGCGCTGCGCGATTGCCCCCTCCGGAGCCGGCACTACAATCCGCGCTGTTTCGACAGAGTCCGGCTCTATCTCTGGGACAGTGTCAGCCAGAGCTTCGTTCTCAAAGCCGCCGAAGGTTTCGACATCCCACCTCCCCTCGACGTGCCGGTCCACCTGCCCTCAGATGTTCTCGCGCAGGCGGAGGACAAGATGCGAACGTTGGGATATGGATTTTTCTTTCGCGCCGATCTGGGGATTGGTCCGCTTCTCGCACGGGAACCCTTCATCTACTGGCCAATCATCGAGGAGGGGAGGACCGTCGCCGTGCTCGAAGCGATCGGCGGCCGGTGCAGCGAGGATGCCGTTCCCCGGCTGGAGCCTTATGCGGAGGAGGTGCGAAAGGCTGTCCGGGATGCTCGATCAGAGCCCGGAGCGCCCGGGGTGTTCGTCGAGGCCGCGATGGCTGGGGTTGACCAGAGGCTTCAGACCGTCAGTTCAACCGTCGAGGCGCTTCAACTCCTGGTCACTGAATGCTGCCGGCTGACGGGTAGCGCTTTGCCCGTTCTTCGCTACCGCGATGTGATTGAAAATGAAGCGGTTCTCCTGGTGCTGGGACCGTCGAAATATGAAAAGGTTGCGGAACCCCGGTATCAACTCTCCCACATCGCGTCCTGGTCGGTGCGTACAATCGTGTCGGGACAGGAGCAGTCCGCCAACATCTCGGAAGACGGAAACGAAATTGGCAAATCCCGAAGGCACCTGAGCGAGCCGGGCCGAGCCGCGCTGAGCGGCATGAAAGCGTTGTGTTTCGAGCCCTTGTTTTATCAGGGCCGGTGTATCGGCTCCATCGGATTTCACGCCGAGATAGACAATAACTTCACGCCGGAAAAACGCGGGATTCTGCGGTCCTTCTCCAACCGGATCGCGCTGGCCCTGCATGACTATCTGCTGGAAGAGCGCACCCGCAAACAGGTAGAGGCAGCTCAGGACGAAATCATTCGCCTGGTGCTGCACAACATTAACAACCCCTTGGCCGCCCTCCGGACGGAGATCCAGGGCATTAAAGACAGGGTGGCCCAGGACGCACTCGACAGGAACGATCTCGGGCGGCGAAGCGGTCGGTTAGAGGCGCAGGCCGCGAGGATCGGGAGGGTGCGCGGCGAATATCTGAAACTGCGCCAACCCTGGAACAGCCGGCTTGAGACCGTGGACTTGACCCAGGTCCTTCAGGAAGCGGCGGACGAGGAGACTGCTACACGGAGCGACGTGTCAATTAAGCACTTGCTCAACCCGGAAATCACGAATGTCCGGGTGGACGCCGCCGCTCTTCGGGTCTGTGTTCGTGTCCTTCTCCAGAATTCGCTCGATGAGTTCGACCGCTCCCGACATGGAAACCAGATCCGGTTCGGTTTACGACGGGCGTCGTCTGATGAGGGCAGAAGGCTCCGCACTACTAACCAAGTCCTCGCGGTCGATGTGACTGACAACGGGCCCGGAGTGCCTGGGGATATTGCCAAGGACCTGTTCAAGGTGGTGAAGAGCGGCAAAGCGACGGGTCTCGGAATGGGCCTTACCTACGCTCGCCACGTGATTAGCTCGGCGGGCGGCGACGTCTATCACGATCCGGATTTCACGGGCGGCGCGAAGTTCACCATCCTGCTGCCCTGTGTTGAGAGCGAACCAGAGAAGGGGGTCTAAGATGACGAAGTCGCCACGTGCGATTCGAATTCTGATTATCGACGACGATCACGACTACGCAGACAGCCAGGCGGGGTATTTGAAGGATCAGGGCTACGAGACCGTTGCCGCGTATACGGTCGAGTCGGCCCGGGATTATCTCGAGTCTAAGGCATCCGAGGTGAACATCGCGCTGGTCGACATGTTCATGGAACGAGACATGGAAGCCGGGCTGAAGCTTGTTGGCTTGATCTCGAAGCGATACCCATGGATTGTCTCGATTGTGGTCACTGCTTATGGCGACTTCGACAACGCTATCAAGTGCATGCAGGCGGGATCGTTCAGCTACATCATGAAGGGCACCTCGCCGCAGGGGTTGATAACCGAGACAGTCAAGAAGGCCGTCAGTCAGGCAACGATCCGCCTGTCTGTACGGGACATTAGGAAGGTGGCCGAGGAGATTCTGAAAAGAGCCCACGACATTGAGGGAATGCTGTTGAGAATCACGGATGAGGTAGACATTGAATCCGATGCAACTCAGGCGGATGAGAAGTGAACCCGTTCTCTGCGGAGGTCTGCGATTTCGCGAAGGCCGTCGAATCCGCGCGCAAGATCGCCAAGGGGCCCGACTTTTTCCGGCGGCGCGATACCGGCAAACTCAACGAGCTTCGGGTTCTTCGCCGGTGGAACTCGCATACACCGTCGTTGCTGGACGTTTGGGGCGGCGGCTACTTCCTACGCTGGCGGCGCAAGGGTACCATTATCGATCCGGGTGTGTCGTTTCTTCGATTATTCAGTCTTTATGCTCCCTACGGTCTCCGGGACGTGAACATGATCGTGGCGACCCACGATCACTTTGACCACTGTGGGGACCTTGGAACGCTGGTCAGCTTGCTGCGCGCTTACAACAGCCTCAGGAAGGACCAACGCCGCAAGAAACACGTGTGGGATCTGGTGGTGAGCCACGGGGTTGCAGATCAACTGGGCCCGCTGCTCGTGCATCCGGACAACGCGGGAACAATCCGCTGGCGAAAGGCCTTGCCTCCGCAAGATGTTACGAGCATGCCCGCTTCTGGTCGTCCGGCGGCTGGGAATCCGAGAACACTCTCCACGAAGTACCATTACACCCTGCGTGCGCTGAAGGCGCTTCACAACGAGCTGCTCGGAGAGAGCACGGGATTTGGGGTTCGCATCACCCTGGCTGGTACGGGTAAGTGTATCGTGATCTCCAGCGACACGGCGATGGCCCCCGGGGCCAAGCGTGCCAACGGGGACGAGCTTCTTGAGGGCTACCGCGGCGCCAACCTGCTAATCCTCCACGTCGGGACGATGGAAAAACCCGGTGAAAGCCGGCTTAAGCAGCACCTGGGCTTCAACGGCGTGGTCGAGGTCCTCTCCCGGCTCGCCAAAGATAAGGCCTTGGAACTGGTTGTGCTGAGCGAGTGGGGATATGAGTTCGGCCGGTTGGGATTGTGGGGCCGATCACGATTTACTGAACTCGTCGTCGAGGAACTGGAGCGCAGAAATTGCCGGAGGTTTTTCGCGGCCGTCGATGGAGCGCCTCCGGGCGAGAGCAGAATTCCGATTCTCCCAGCCGACTTGAACCTGCGCATCAGCCTTCCGGATTTCGGGGTCTGGCCAGACGGGGCCAAAGACGCGGTACCCGCCGTGAATATCCGGGCCAGCGAGGGCATCGACCGAATCCGCTATCTCGCGAAATGACAGATAGCATCCGCCGGCATGAACTGGCCGGCTTCTCGGCTTTCCGGGCGCGCGAGGAGCAGGCACCGTCGGAGGACCCGGGCATCCGGCGCTCACTGCTGCATCGGCAGATCATCCGCGAGGAAAACGGGCTCTGGCGGCTGCGCGTTCCGCTGATGGCTCGCTGGCTGCGGCTGCGCGGGTAAGCCGGGATCAGACCGATGTGCCCGTACCCAGGCGAATGGTGCAGCCCGGCTTGGGTATACGCTGACGCGGCCCGCGACCCTCGATGACAAAGCGGCCTGATAGATCACCGTCGACCAAGATGTGATTCAGATCAGTATTCCAGACGAGAGGCAATTCGAGGACAAGAGGCTGTAGTACTTCGTATCGGACCGGTCCGTCGGCCAGCAGCGCCATCACTGTGGCGTCGGCCTCTCGTAGCTGTCGCTCCCGCTCAGACTGGAGATCTCTCGATGGAACATCCGCCCCAAAGTCCATCTCGGCCTGGCCGCTCTTGCGCTCACGATTCTCGCGCTGCGCTTTTTCCCGCACCACTTGCTGCTCAGTCACCACCCTCTTCTCAACATCGCGGAACTTCTCAATGCCCTTCGCGCTCCTCGTCCCGTAAACCAGGTGAAAATAGGCCCGGTCGTGGAGGGGCTTGAGAACCCGTGGGAAGGTCGCATACGGAAAGCTTCCCGTCGCGCGGACCTGTTCGACGTACAGGCTGACCAGCGCCGATTCGCGGCCGGGCGTGTCCCGAATCGAGCGCCAGTCGCGGGTTCCAAAACAACGATCCAGCGAGTCTTCGTTGGCAGGATTCCGAAAGCTCAGGAATCGGTTGATGAAGTCGTACATAAAGTTGATCATCACTTCGCCCTTCGGGCGTTGGAGAATTGGCCGCAGGTTATCCATGGCAAAGCCGGTCCATCCGGTCGGGTCGACAAAAAAGAATGTGAATGTCGTGCCGACCTGGTCGAGAATTTGGCCGATGTTCTCCTCGAAACTCCCCGGGAGCGCCGTCGTCTTGACGTCTCCGCCATGTTCTTTGAGAACCTGTTGAAGGTTGGTGAACGCGGCAGGGGATTTTTCGACGAAGATCGCACGAATCGTGGGATGTTTCCCGCTCTTGGCAAGGCCGTTGCGGACGGAATTGAGGCGATCCAGGGCAATACGAATCGAAGTATCGCCGAGTTCCTCGTCCGCTGCGCGCCAGGGTCCCGAGAAACAGTCGACGTACACGAACTCTCTTTGCGAAAAACCGATGTGGTAGGCGACAGTCTCCAGGTACCGCTCAAGGAAAAAGTGTTTGAGATAAGTTTGTTCGCGGTCTTTGTAATACTCGACCGGTTTCACGGTTCCTTTCCTTCAGGCCACCGCCTGTTGCGGCTTGAGCTCGACGAGCGGCGTGTTCGGCCACGCCTCGGCAAGCGGCGCCATTGCCAGCCGTAGATCGAGCCGCTCCTGCCGTGACGGCATCTGGCTCGCCGATAGGACCGGCATTTCATCGTACGTGCGGCCGTCCAGGACGCGCCCGTGTTTTCCCTTCTGGACGCCGCCCCATTGCTTAAAGAAGAACCGGGCGTGGGCGTCCCGACAGGATTGGCGAATCGCGTCAACCCACTGCTTTTCCATCGGTCTTGCTCCGGGACCGCTCTCCCCACCGACGATGACCCAATCGATGCCGCGAAGATTTGGTTTCCCCAGATCTTCAAGGAGAGGTTCGATGCTCAAGAAACGCGTGCGAGTGGAAGTGTTGCGCAGATCGTCGATGCGCGGCAACCCGTGTTTCCGGTCCTCAACGCTGACCCCCCACCATATGTGCGGAGCGATGGCAGCGGCCCTCAGCCGCCCACACAGCAGGGATCTAAGGCGCGTCGATCGCTTTGTCAGGACTTGGTAGGTGTGCCACGGAGTGCGGAGCATCACTTCCGCAACCGCCATGATGTAGCCTTCAGGTACAGACTCCTGAAACAGATCGCTCATGCTGTTCACGAAAACCGCTTTTGGAGAGGACCACGATAGGGGCTCAAGAAGCTTGTCCGGAACCAGGCGTGGATCGAAGCCCTGCTCATACGGATGGTTAGGGACGCCTCGGAATCGTTCGGCAAATGTCTCGGCATAGCAGTGCTTGCAGCCGGGACTGACCTTTTGGCATCCCCGGACCGGGTTCCAGGTTGCCTCCGTCCACTCAATCTTGGAATGCTCGCTCATTGCGAAACCCTGCGGCCATTATTACATTTCTGCTCGGAAATGTTCCGGCCGCCGGAGACCCCGCCGTGATTGGTACCCACAGGTCGGCCTGGGTCCGGAAGCGGCTCGCTGGAGGCGGTGGTGCGGGATGAAACCATCCGCGCCGAGCGGCGAGGCAGAATCCGGGTCGAGATAAAGGCAAGCTTGGGCGTGCGTCCGTACGATGGAGGCCGGGCAGGCCGGAGTGACGGGACCTTGCAGCGCGTTCTTCAACCTTTCGGCTTTCCTTTGGCCGGGTAACGCAGCAGATGATGTGGCTGGCCGAAACCAGCGTGGGGCAAGTGAGGGTCATGGCCTCTCTGGGCACGGAAGCCAGGTCCGAAACATAGCCCTCGCCCACACCGCGTCAGGGTCGGCGAAATTGGCCTCATGCGGATCGTTGAACCCAGTAAGGCGGTTCTCACCGAATCCTAAGAGATTGGCGGCGGAGAGAATGATTCGGGCGCGGCGGCCTCACGGATGCGCCGCTCCAGAATGGGACTGGCGTGCCGGGCGGCGGCGGACCTCGGTTCTGGTTTGCGCCAGATTCGCATATCCTTTAAGGTATGAACCGACGACATTTTCTGACGGCTTCGGCAAGCGCTGCCTTGCTCGCCGCCGCGGATACGGATTCAGCGGGACCCGATTACCAGAAGCCGGTGTTCAATCTCCACAAAGTTCTGGACGCTCCCGTCAAGATCGCTTCCATTGAATTGTTGCAATCCGGACCGCGTTACTTCGTCCGTACGCGATCGGCGGATGGCGCCGAGGGTGTGATCGAGACCAAGGACATCGTGGACTACATCCCCATCCTGCTGCGAAGGGTGATTCCACAGTTCATCGGGAAGGACGCGAGGGATCTCGAGAACCTAGTCGATGAAGTTTACATCGCCCATTACAAGATCGCCGGCCAGGCGTTCTGGTGCCCCGTGGCTTATGTCGAGCAAAGCCTGTTCGACCTGATGGGGAAGGCGGCGCACAAGCCCGCCGGCGAACTGATGGGCGGGGTGCTGCGCAAGGAGATTCCCGTGTACCTTTCCGGCTCGGGCCGCGAAACCACGGCTGAAGAAGAGGTCGATATCTACGTGCGGGGCGTGGAGGCGACCGGGGCGAAGGCGGTGAAGTTCAAGATCGGCGGGCGGATGAGCGACAATCGGGATGCGTCTCCGGGGCGCACCAACCAGTTGCTCGAGCTGGCCCAGAAGAGGCTCGGCGGCAAGGTCGCGCTGATGGCGGACGCCAACGGGTCATACGATGCGGCCAATGCGATCGAGATGGGCAAGCGGCTCCAGGAGATGAAGTACTTGTGGTTTGAAGAGCCGTGTCCGTGGGAAGAGCTGAGCGAAACCAAGAAGGTTGCGGACGCGCTAGAGATGAAGGTGGCTTTCGGCGAGCAGGATACCAGCCTGTGGCTGTTCCAGTGGATGATCGAGAACAAGGTCATGTCCGTGGTGCAGCCCGACCTGAACTACAACGGCGGATTCATTCGCGCGGCGCGCGTGGCCCGGATGGCGCGCAAGGCCAACATGTGGATCTGCCCGCACAACACGCAGACCAGCGCGGCTTCGGTGAATATATTGCAGTTTGCGGCCACCACCGCCAACATCGGCCCCTATATGGAGTACGTGTGGCGCGCGCCGGCGCGGAAGGAATCCTGGTACTCGCCCAATTTCGAGATCAAGAACGGCGTGATTCCGGTTCCGACGGGACCGGGGCTGGGGCTGGAGTTCGATCCGGACTTTTTGAAGAAGTGCACGGTGGTGAAGCTGTAGGCGCCGCCTTGATCCAATACAGGCTGGGCAGGCCCAACGCGAGCGTCACTACGTAACCCGATGCCTGCGCCACCAGGATGTAGGCCAGGGCTGAATCCCGGCTGATTCCAAATGGCGTCAGAACCGTCACCGCGACAAATTGGTAAATCCCCACATAACCGGGCGTGGAGGGCAGCGCGCTCCCCAAGCCCATGCCGGTGAGCAGCAGCATGGCCATGGCGAAGGAGAAGTGGAGGTGCAGGCCGTCTGCCATCAAAATCGCGCCGAAAGCGTCCGTCATCCAGATGGCCACGGTCAGCGCGGCGAAACCCAGAAAGCGGCCCATGTTGTGGAAGGCACGTACTCCCAGCAGCACCTGATTGGCGAAGCGCAGCAGCCGCTCCCTAAGCGCGGAGGGCAGCGGAAGCCGCCGCAGCAGATTCCGGCACAGGCTTTCTGTATGAGGGAGCAGTGCGATGGCCAGCGCTCCCGCCGCGGCCGCAATGGCCGTGGTGCGGGAGAGGTCCTCGATCCAGCGCGGCTTGGCCGCAACTCCGAGGAGAATCAGCGAACTCCACAAGACCAGGGCGATCACATCCATCAGGCGCTCGCAGAGAGCCGTGGTCAGGACGTACGTCTTGCTCAGGGACGAACGCGCGCTGATCGCCAAGGTCCGCACCAGTTCCCCGGCGCGGGCCGGCAGAAAACTGTTCCCCAGGTATCCCGCCATGTTGGCGCT
>Ga0187889_10002353_pt1 | contig 18600 bp, 13 predicted proteins | sample June2016WEW_7_10_2_FD_132992 | JGI IMG/M metagenome (GOLD analysis project Ga0187889, IMG submission 132992) | Peatland microbial communities from SPRUCE experiment site at the Marcell Experimental Forest, Minnesota, USA - June2016WEW_7_100 | ecosystem: Environmental > Terrestrial > Soil >... | reverse complement strand
CCGCTGGTTCGGGAGCGAAAGCTTCATCGCTGGCAAGGACGCGGCCGCGGCCGCCCGGGCCGTGGTCGAGACGCAGGCCTTGAGCATGCGCCTGCATTCGGCCTGGATCGGCGAGACCATGAAGACCGTGCTGGTGACCGGCGGTGCCTCGCGCAACCCGGGTCTTTTGCGCGTCCTCGCCGACGTCTTCCAGGCCACCATCACCCCGCTCGCGGTGGCCAACTCGTCGGCGCTGGGTGGTGCTCTGCGCGCCGCTTCTGTGCTCGGGGGCCATTCCTGGGACGAGCTCTTCGCTCGCTTCGCCCCGCCCGAGCGCGAGCTCTCGGTCAAGCCCGACCCCAGCACGCGATCGATCTACGAGAAGATGACGGCGGAGCTGGTCAGCAAGCTCTCGCAAGTGATGTAAGCCTGGCCGCCCGGTTGCAATAGAAAGGATAAAGCCCATGTCACGCATATTCGACGGCATCGAATCCATCCCCTACCAGGGACCTGAAGCGCAGAGCGCGCTGGCGTTTCGCTTCTACGACAAGAACCGCATGGTGCGCGGCAAGCGCATGGAAGAGCAACTGCGCGTGGCAGTGTGCTACTGGCACACCTTGTGCGGCAATGGCTCGGACGTGTTCGGGGCCGGCACCTTCGAGCGCGCCTGGCAAGCCGAGGGAGGGGACAAGCTCGAGCTGGCGCGGCTCAAGGCCGAGGCTGCCTTCGAGTTTTTCCAGAAGCTGGGCGTCCCCTACTACTGCTTTCATGATCGGGACGTGGCGCCCGAGGGCAAGTCTCTGGCCGAGAGCAATGACATCCTCGATCGCATGGTGGACGTGCTCGCCGCCCACCAGCAGCGCACGGGCGTGAAGCTCCTGTGGGGGACGGCCAATCTGTTCGGCAATCCTCGCTTCATGGCGGGTGCCGCCACCAATCCCGATCCAGAGGTCTTTGCCTATGCCGCGGCGCAGGTGAAGAAGGCCATGGACGTGACCCAGAAACTGGGCGGAGAGAACTACGTCCTGTGGGGCGGCCGGGAGGGTTACGAGACATTGCTCAACACCGACATGAAGCGCGAGCTCGATCAGATGGGCCGCTTCATGAATCTGGTGTGCGAGTACAAGCACAAGATCGGCTTTAAGGGCCCCCTCCTCATCGAGCCCAAGCCGCGCGAGCCCACCAAGCACCAGTACGACTACGACAGCGCCACTGTCCACGCCTTCCTCCAGCGCTACGGGCTCCCGGCGACCGACTTCAGGCTCAACATCGAGAACAACCACGCCACCCTCGCCGGCCACACCTTCGAGCACGAGGTGGCGTACGCCTGTGCCAACGGTCTGTTCGGCAGCATCGACATGAACCGCGGCGACATCTTGCTGGGCTGGGATACCGACCAGTTCCCGAGTGACGCGGGCGAGATGGCGCTGGTATTGCGCCACATTATCGCCGCGGGCGGCTTCACCACCGGCGGCTTCAACTTCGACGCCAAGGTGCGGCGGCAGAGCATCGATCTGGCCGACCTCTTCCACGCGCACATCGGCGGCATGGATGTGCTCGCCCGTGCCTTGCTCATCGCCGATAAGATGCTGTCTGACGGCAAGTTGCCCGCCGCCGTGGCGGCCCGCTACCAGGGCTGGAACGGGGGACTGGGCAAGGAGATCATGGATAAGAAGCTGACCCTCGATCAGCTGAGCGAGCGGGTGCTCAAGCAAAAGCTCGAGCCCAAGCCGCGTTCCGGCCAGCAGGAGATGTTCGAGAACCTCGTCAATCGCTACGTGTAACGGCCGCGGGCTACAGGCTACAGACGCCGGTGTCTGTGGCCTGCAGCGTCCTGGGCCGCGAGCGAAGACCGCGTTGCGCCAACAGCCGGACGGCTGCTAACAGCCGGACGGTTCGAGCGTGGACAAGTCGCCGACGTCCTGACCGAGGAAGCGCGCGCGCAGGACGCGTCGCATGATCTTGCCGCTGCTGTTCTTGGGAATGGCGGCGAGGAATACCACGTCTTGCGGCGCGGCGAATGACGACACCCGGTTGGCGACGTGCATACGGATGCGGCTCTCCAGCTCGCGGCTCGGCGCGATACCCGCGCGCAGCACGACGAAGACCACGACCTTCTCGAAGCGGACGGGATCGGGGGCGCTCACGGCGGCGCTCTCGGCGACCTCGGCCATCTCCAGCAAGGCACTCTCGATCTCGAACGGCCCCACCAGGTGGCCGGTGGTGTTGATGACGTCGTCGGCGCGGCCCACGAACCAGTAGTAGCCGTCGCGATCGCAGACCGCCGTGTCGCCGGAATCGTAGTAGCCGTCTTGAAACTTGCTCGCGTAAGCGTCGGGACGGTGCAGGTATTGCCTGAACAGTGAAGGCCAGTCGCCGCGCAGACACAACCTGCCCTGGTGTCCGGGCTCGAGCGCGCGACCCGCGCGATCGAGGATGGCGGCCGCTATGCCCGCAACCGGCTTCCCCATCGAGCCCGGCCGGATAGGCAGGCCCGGGCGGTTGGCGATCATGATGGCGCCGGTCTCCGTTTGAAACCACGTGTCGTGAATATCCCTGCCCAGGATCTCGCGGCCCCAGCGCACGACCTCGGGATTGAGCGGCTCGCCCACGCTTGCGATGTGACGTAGTGCGGTGAGGTTGCGCCCGTGGAAGAGGCCCTGGTCGTCACGCATCAGCATGCGCAGCGCGGTCGGAGCCGTGTACCAGACGTTTACCGCCTGCCTTTCCAGGATAGTCATCCAGGTATCGGCGTCGAAGGGACCGTGGTAGTGGATTTGGGTCGCGCCGAGCGACCAGGGTCCGACGATGCCGTAGGCGGTGCCGGTGACCCAGCCCGGATCGGCAGTGCACCAGAATACGTCGCCGGGATGGACCCCCAGCACCTCCGCGGTGGTTTGCCGTTGCAGAGCGAGCGCGCCGTGCGTGTGTAGCACGCCCTTGGGCTTCCCGGTCGAGCCCGAGGTATAGTGCAGAAGCGAAGCGGTGTCGGGCGAGGTCGGCGCGACCGCGAAGTCTGGTGATGCGGAACGCAGCAGGCGGGGTAGGCTCAACGTGCTGTCGTTCACGTCGTCTTCGCTATCGACGATCAGCACGTGACGCAAGGTCGGCACCCGGTCCCGGATGCGCGCGACTTTCCTCAGCAAGGATCGCTTGGTGACCAGCACGCGCGCCTCCGCGTCGGCCAGGCGGTCCTGCAGGGCGGGCTCGCCGTAATTGATGAAGAGCGGGCAGACCACCACGCGCGCCTTCAAGCTGCCGAGGAAGGCATAGAAAACCTCGGGGATCTTGGGCAACAGCACGAAGCAGGTCTCGCCCGCGCGCACCCCGAGCGCGCCCAGGACGTTGGCGAAGCGCGAGCTCTGCTCGGCCAGCTCGTGATACGAGATCTCCACCGTGTCCCCGCTACTCTGCAGCCAGCGCATGGCCAGCCCGCCCCCGTTCCTGGCCACCAGATCGGTGCAGGCGAACCCGATGTTCTGCTCGGGCGAAGGCGCAGGATCGCCGTCCCGCGCCGGCGGAGGGGTGGGCACGATCTGCGAGACTAGCTGCTCCACGCTCAAACCGTAGAAATGTGTCCGAAGCAGCCGGGTACTGTCAACTGCCACGAGCACGCTCCCCAACCCGACGTCCCCCTTTGGTTTACCATTCGTGACCGCGCCTCGGTCGCGGTCGCGGCCGTGGTCGTGACCGTGCTGTGGCCGTGGCCGGAGCACTTGTCCGTGCTCGGGAGTTGCAAATGGGAACCAGGCGCAAGATGGTGGCAGGGATGAATGGCCCATCGCACCCTCGTTTGGCCCGCCAGCCGCCCGGGCTTTTCCTGCTCTTCGGCGTGGAGATGTGGGAGCGCTTCTCGTTCTACGGCATGCGGGCCTTCCTCACCCTGTTCCTCATCAGCACGGCGGGAGGATTCGGTTGGAGCAAAGAACAGGCCAGTCATCTCTACGGCTGGTATCAGGGCCTGGTCTACTTGACGCCGCTCTTGGGCGGTCTCCTCGCCGACCGCGTGCTCGGCACCCATCGGGCCATCATCATCGGCGCCATCGTCATTGCCGCGGGCCACTTTTGCCTGGCCCTGCCGGCCCATGCGACCTTCTTCCTGGGCCTTCTCCTCATCATACTGGGTACCGGCTTCTTCAAGTCGAACATCTCGACCATGGTCGGCCAGCTCTATACCGAGGGCGACCGGCGCCGCGATTCCGCCTTCACCATCTTCTACATGGGCATCAACCTGGGCGCCACTATCGGGCAGATCATCTGCCCCAAGCTGGCCGACTCGTTCGGCTGGCACGCGGGCTTCAGCGCCGCCGGTTTTGGCATGGTGGCCGGTCTCGGCGTCTATCTGGCCTACAAGCGTCGCCTGCTCGGTCATCTCGGCGAGGTGCCGGCGGCTCGTCCCGCCCGCGCCCGCGGCGGAGCGGCGCACGCACCCATCCCGCCGCTCAGCCCGTCGGACAAGCAGGGCCTGACTGCTCTGGCCGTGCTGGCCTTCTTCAACATCTTTTTCTGGATGGCTTTCGAACAGGCGGGCTCGTCCATGACCTTCTTCGCCGAGGAGCGTACCCGCCGCGAGCTTCTCGGCCTCCACATTCTGGCGCCCCAATACCAGTCGGTTAACTCCCTGGCCGTGATCGCGCTGGCGCCCGTGTTCGCCTGGCTGTGGAGTCGCCTCGAGGCGCGCGGGCGCGCCCCCAGCACGCCGGTCAGATTCTCGCTGGGTTTGCTCCTGCTCTCCTCGGGTTTCGTGGTGCTGGTACTGGGCGCCCACCTCTCCGATAGCGGCATCCGGGTGAGCCCGCTGTGGCTCGTCGGGACCTACCTGCTCCACACCTGCGGCGAGCTCTGCCTCTCACCCGTGGGTCTGTCGATGGTGACCAAGCTAGCCCCGGCCCGTCTGGCCTCGGTGATGATGGGCGCCTGGTTCTTTTCCATGTTCATCTCCGACCTGGTGGCCGGCCTCCTGGCGGGGACCATCGAGAAGGTGGAGCGCGGACAGCTCTTCCACGTCCTGGGCGGCCAGGCCGATTTCTTCCTGATGTTCGTGGTGTCGACCTTCGTCGCCGGGGCGGTGCTGCTCGCCCTCGCCCCCACGGTGAAGCGCCTCATGGCCGGACGGGCGTGACCGGGTTGCGGGCGGAGTCTTCGCCATGGGAGGATAGGGGGGTGAAGAAAACCCGAGTCATCGTGCTATGCGGAGGACGCTCGGCCGAGCACGAAGTATCGCTGCTCTCGGCCCGCCATGTCTTTGCGGCGCTCGACCGGGACCGCTTCGACCCCGTGCTCGTCGGCATCGACAAGCAGGGGCGCTGGCGTCTCGAGCCCGAGGCGACCCTGCTCGCGGCCGCGGGCGATCCGCGCTTGCTCAAGTTGGTCGCCGCGGGTCAGGAGCTGGTGGTTCCCGTGCATCCGGCGGCGGCCGTCACCTGCACCAACGGGTCCTCCGACCGGGCCCCCGACCACAGCGCCCCGATTATGGGCGCGGACGATGTGGTCTTTCCCGTGCTTCATGGCACTTATGGGGAGGACGGGACGGTGCAGGGCATGCTGGAGCTGGCCGACGTTGCCTATGTGGGATCCGGGCCGCTCGGATCCGGTATCGGCATGGACAAGGACGTGGCCAAGCGCCTGCTCGTCCAGGCCGGCATCAGTGTGGTGCCCTGGCGGCTATTGACGGCGCACGCGCTGGCCAAGGATGCCGCGCACTGCCTGGAGGTAGCGAGCGAGCTGGGCTTTCCCCTTTTCGTCAAGCCCGCCAACGCTGGCTCGTCGGTGGGGGTGAGCAAGGTCGAGCGCTCGAGCGAGCTCTTCGCGGCGCTGCGGCAGGCCCTGGAGCTCGACACCAAGGTGCTGGTGGAGACGGCGGTGCCCGCGCGCGAGCTGGAATGCGCGGTGCTGGGCAACGATGAGCCCCTGGCCTCGCTACCGGGGGAGATCGTGGTCCGCCATCGCGACGGTTTCTATTCCTATCAGGCGAAGTACGTCGACGCCGACGCGGCCGAGGCCAAGATCCCGGCCGATCTTCCTGCCCCTCTCGTGGCGCGCGTGCGCGAGCTGGCGGTGCGCACCTTCGTGACCCTCGAGCTGGCGGGGATGGCCCGGGTGGATTTCTTCCTCGACCGGAACACCGGCGCGCTCTTCGTCAACGAGGTCAACACCATTCCAGGTTTCACGCCGGTATCGATGTACCCGAAGCTGTGGGAGGCCTCGGGCGTGCCGGTGAGGGAGCTGGTGAGCCGCCTCGTCGACCTCGCGGTCGAGCGCCGTCGCGCTCGCCGCGCCCTCAAGACCCAGATTTGAGAGCACTGCATGGCTCGATGCGTCTTTATGGCGCCTGGCTCGGGTCGCCCGGCGCAGCCCGAGGCGGGCTCCCACCCCCACCCTCCCGGCCACTCCAGGCTTGCAGGGGCGGCCTCACCACCTTAGTTTAGCTGTTCCCGCGCCCGGCGCGGGGGCGGAAGGATTCCCTTGCTCAGCACGATTGCCAAGAAGATTTTCGGTACCAAAAACGCGCGGGTTTTGAAGGGCCTACGGCCGCTGGTGGCTCGCGTGGGCGAGCTCGAGCCGGCGCTCCAGGCCAAGACCGATGAAGAGCTGCGCGCCAAGAGCGCGGAGTTCCGGCAGCGCATCGCGAACGGCGAGACCTTGGACAGCCTGCTACCCGAGGCTTTCGCTGTGTGTCGCGAAGCCGGGCGCCGTACCGTGAACATGCGCCATTTCGACGTCCAGCTCGTGGGTGGCATGATCCTCCACCGCGGGTCCATCGCCGAAATGAAGACGGGCGAAGGCAAGACCCTGGTGGCCACCCTCCCCATCTATCTCAATGCCCTCGCGGGCAAGGGTGTGCACCTGGTCACCGTCAACGACTACCTGGCCCGGCGCGATGCCGACTGGATGGGGCGCATCTATCGCTTCCTCGGCATGTCGGTGGGTGTGATCGTGCACGGGCTCAGCGATGGCGAGCGCCAGCACAACTACCGCTGCGACATCACCTACGGCACCAACTCGGAATTCGGGTTCGACTATCTGCGCGACAACATGAAGGAGTCGATCGAGCGCTACGTGCAGCGCGATCTGAGCTACGCCATTGTCGACGAGGTCGACTCCATTCTCATCGACGAGGCGCGTACCCCGCTCATCATCTCGGGCTCGGCAGAAAAGGAGGCCGATCTCTACGGTCGGGTGGACGGTATCATCCCCTCTCTGCGCAAGGACATCGACTACACCGTCGACGAGAAAGCGCATTCGGCCATGCTGACCGATTCGGGTGTGGACCGGGTCGAGCGCAAGCTCAACGTGGGCAACCTCTACAACCCCGAGAACATCCAGTGGCTCCACCACGTGACGCAGGCCTTGCGCGCCCACACCCTCTACAAGCGCGACGTCAACTACCTGGTCGAGGACGGCGAGGTCATCATCGTCGACGAGTTCACCGGGCGCAAGATGCCGGGGCGGCGCTGGTCGGATGGGCTGCACCAGGCGGTCGAGGCCAAAGAAGGGGTGGAGATCCAGGAAGAGAACCAGACCCTGGCCACCATCAGCTACCAGAACTACTTCCGCATCTACAAGAAGCTGGCCGGTATGACCGGTACCGCCGATACCGAAGCGGAGGAGTTCCAGAAAATCTACAAGCTCGACGTCACGGTCATCCCCACCAACAAGCCCATGTTGCGCGCGGATCACCATGACCTCGTCTACAAGAACGAGCGTGGCAAGTTTCGCGCCGTCCTGGCCGAGATTGAAGACTGCTACAGCCGGGGCCAACCAGTGCTGGTCGGCACCGTCAGCGTGGAGAAGTCAGAGGTGGTGGCCTCGCTCTTGCGCAAGAAAGGCATTCCCCACAGCGTTCTCAATGCCAAGCAGCACGAGCGGGAAGCGCACGTGGTGGCCCAGGCTGGACGCAAGGGTGCCGTGACCATCTCGACCAACATGGCCGGGCGCGGGACCGACATCATCCTCGGCGGCAATGCCGAATTCATGGCCCGGGCCGAAGTCGACCCCGAGGCGGCGGGCCGCCCCGGCGCCGAGGTCGATGCCGAGAAATTCGAAATCGCCTACGCCAAGTTCAAACCGCAGTGCGATGCCGAGCGCGCCGAGGTCCTGGCGGCGGGCGGGCTGCACATCCTCGGTACTGAGCGCCACGAATCGCGCCGTATCGACAATCAGCTGCGCGGTCGTTCCGGGCGCCAGGGCGATCCGGGCAGCTCGCGCTTCTTCCTGTCCCTCGAGGACGATCTGATGCGCATTTTCGGCGCCGAGCGTATCAGCGGCCTCATGGAACGCCTCGGCATGGAAGAGGACGTGCCCATCGAGCACCCCATCATCAATCGCTCCATCGAGCGAGCGCAAAAGCAGGTCGAGGGCCACAACTTCGACATCCGCAAGAGCCTGCTCGAATACGACGACGTCATGAGCCAGCAGCGCAAGACCATCTATGCGTTGCGCCGGCAGGTGCTCGAGGGCCGCTACGCGCCCATGCTGAGCGAGGAAGAGACCAAGGCCGGTCGGCAGCCCGAGGTGCCGAAGGAGTCGGGCCGGCACACGGTCGCGTCGCTAGCCCAGCTGGTGCGTCCCACCCTGGCGCGCATCCTCGATGCCCTGACCACGTCCGCGCCCGAGCCGGGAGCCGACCCGGCGCTGCCGCTCGCGCCTCGGCCGCTCGACCCCGCGCTTTTCCGCTCCTCCATCTACCGTCAGTTCGGCGCCTATCCTGAGGTCGCGGGTATCGTCGAAGATCGGACCCAGACGCTGGACCGTCTGGCCGATGAGGTAGCCAAGCTGCTGGTTCAGCAACGCGAGCGCGTCCTGGACTTGTCGGAAGAGGTACTCTCCGAGCTGGTCGATGCCACTTGCTCCGAGAGCGCGCACGCGGAGGAGTGGGACATCGTGGGCTTGGCCGCGGGCATGCGCGAGCGCTTCGCTTTCGAGCCCACCATCGATACCAAGGGCCTGATGGAGAGGGACAAGCTCGCCTCTGCCATGTGGGAAGAGCTGGAGAAGGTCATCGAGGCCCGCGAGCAAGAGCTCGGTTTGCAGCTCTTCTTGTACTTCAGCCGCCACTTCATGCTGGAGGAGATCGACCAGCGCTGGATCGAGCACCTGCGCAACATGGAAGCGCTGCGCGAGGGTATCCACCTGCGCGGCTACGGGCAGAAAGATCCCAAGCAGGAATACAAGAAAGAGGGCTTCGCCATTTTTGGCGGCATGATGCAGAACATCAGCCGGAACGTGTGCGAAAAGCTGTTCCACGTCCAAGTTCGCCGCGAGGAGAGCGAGAGCGAGGCCCAGCAGCGTCTGGCCGAGGCCAAGAAGAAGGGCGCCCGTCGCACCGTCGAATCGGGCGGTGGATCCGAGGCCGGGGCGACCGCGGCGCCGGAGACGGCTCACGCCCAGCCCGCGCGGCGCAGCGAGCCCAAGGTGGGCCGCAACGATCCGTGCCCCTGTGGCAGCGGTCGTAAATTCAAGAAGTGCCACGGCGCACCGGCCTGACCCTCCTATCCCGGTCGGCCGCCTCCTTGCTCTTCTTCCCACTTCCCCAGCTTGGCGGGGGACGACTTAGCCTCTAACATCTGCCCCATGCGCGACCTTCTGCAGGATGGCCTCGAGTGCCTACGTGACCTTGGCCCGTGCGCGGCGGTGTTCCTCGGACTTACGGCCTGCGGATCGAGCGCTCCGCCCGCCGCGGCTATCGCGGCCCAGGTGTCCTTCCCGGACTCGGACTTGGTCCGCATGCCCAACTTGTCGCTGATCGAGGCGGGCAACGCGGTCACCCTGGCCGGGTATCAAGCGCCGGCCGCTGGCAGCGCAAACGGGCAAATCCGCTGGGGGAGGGCTTCGTTCGCGGGGGCCTTGACCGTCGCGACGGGATTCGAGCTGAGCCCGCCGGTGCTGGGTCCCGCCTTTGCCGTGGTCGAGAGCGCGTCACCCGCCGACCAACTCGTGACCCTGGCCATGGTCGCCAGTGCCACGGTGGCAGGTGGATATACTCTGGAGGCTATCGTCCAGGATCTGAGTGCGCCCGCGCCCGGAAGCCCGGTGGTGCTGGCCGCCCTGCCCGCGGGAACTGTTCAGGCCAATCTGCGCATGACGGCGGGCGCGGCCAAGACAGGAACGCTGGGTTTCGTCGCTTGGGGTGTCACGGGGAGCAGCGCTGTCCAGTATCTCGTGCTCGGCCCGGGTGCGACGGTGGTCGCGCAAGGTACGGCGTTCGATCAATGGGCGGGCGGTCCCGCATGGGATTGCCTCGCGCCGACCAATGGCCCCTCCGGGCTCGGCATGAGCGTCGTCGCTCCCGACTTGACCCTGCTGGGCTCGACCGATTGGGTGACCTCGGAGCTGGACGGCAGCGGGGCCCCCACGGGCGAGATGGAATACTCCTTTCCCCAAGCGGTTTCCGGCTGCAGCATCACCGGTTCGCCCACGGCGGTCGGCGGTTATGACATCGCTTTCGCGGATCCGCCGGGGATCGGTGGGGTGTTCTACTATCCGCCTCCGTCCGGAGCGACCAGCGGCAGCGATTGGCCCTTCCCCCTCCTGATGTCCGCCAATAGCTTCCACGACCTGCGCGACCTTCCCGAGGTCGCCTTTGCCGCCCCCGCCGGAAGCGACATGTTGATAGGGCTGGCGCGAGCCTCCGGACCCTACTTGGTGCGCTTCACCGATGAAGGGGTGCCGCACGGATCGGCATTGCCTCTGCCCAGCAGCAGCGGCAACACCGGCCCCGTGGCATCGTGGGTGGGGCCCGATTATATTTATGTTACCTACACCGACCAAGTTAGCTTGACTAACGTTGTGCGTCGTTGGGTCACCGTCGACCCGCTGCCCCAATTGCCGTGAGGCAAGCTGCGTCGCCGGCGGGTTGGGGCAGGGTTCCCGGCAACACCGCGGAATATCTCGACCGGGGCAGCGGTTGTCATCACATCCAAGCGACCCTCCCAGGGTCACGGTTAGCTCTCGAGCACGCGCAGGTCAGGTCATGATTTTCAAACGTCGCACTACTCAGGCGGAGTTCGAACAGGAGGTGATGCCGCATTTGCAGTCGCTCTACGGTGTCGCCGTGCGCATGACAAGATGCGACAGCGACGCCGAGGACCTGGTGCAGGACACTATCCTGCGCGCCTACCGATTCTGGGATGGCTTCCAGCGCGGCACCAACGCGCGTGCGTGGCTGATGCGCATCATGACCAACCTGTTTCGCAACCGATATCGGGAAAGGGCGCGCGAGCAGGAGGTTCTGGGTGAGGCCGAGACGAGCACCGCCAACGTTGGTCAGTTCCAAGGAGCGGCCCCGCGCGACGCCGAGAGCGCGCTCTTCGGCCGCATGCTGTCACGGGATGTCGAGAAGGCCCTGGCCCTGCTCCCGCCGGAGTTCAGGCTGCCGGTCATTCTGGCTGACCTCGAGGATCTCTCCTACAAGGAGATTGCCGACATCATGGAGTGTCCCGCGGGCACGGTCATGAGCCGCCTCTACCGGGGGAGGCGCATGTTGCAAAAGATGTTGAGCGACTATGCCGGTGGCGGAGCAGCCACGAGCGGTGACGCCGACCCCGCCTTGCCGGCCGGCGGAGTGGCACCCGCGGAGGCGACGGGCCAGCCCGCGCCCGAGGACGCAAATCTCGTCGATTTCGCGGCTTGGCGCCGGAAGCGGCAGGAAGGGGGTGCGGCGTGACACTGACGTGTTCCGAGGCGGATAGAGTTTTGCACGCCTACGTGGATGGCGAGCTGGCCGCTACCGATCGAGCAGCCTACGAGGCCCATTTGCACGATTGCGCTGCTTGCACCCATGCCAGCCGCTTCCAGGCCAGGTTCAAGGCCGCCCTGCGCGGCCACCTGCCACGCCCGGCCCTTCCCGTGGGCTTGCGTAGCCGAGTCGAGGCCGCCCTGGGCTCGTCCCCCTTTCCTCGCCGACGCTGGCTCTGGCAGGCCTATCCCCGTGCCTTTACCGTCGCCGTGGCGGCCGCGGTGGCGGTGATCTTGATGGTTGGCAACATGCAGCGCGGCGTGCGATCGCCCGTTCTCGAGCAGGCGGTGTCGACCTTCCATCGCGACCTGCCCTTCGACGTGCTTTCGGAGAGCTGCGCCAAGGTCTCCGACTGGTTTCGCGGTCGCCTGGATTTTGCCGTCCAGCCGACGACTTTTGCCGGGCCCGGCGCGCGTTGTCAGGGCGGACGCTTGGTCAACGTGCGCGATCATTTCGGTGCTTATGTGGTGTACGAGGTCCCGGCCGGCCACCGCTTGGGCATGATGGTATTCCCGTCGGGGAGCGAGCCCTTGGCGGGATCGCGCCAGCGGATCCTGAACGGGCGTCCGGTCTACCTCGACACGCGACGGGGGGTGTCTACCGTGACCCTGCGCGAGCCTTCCGGGCTGGACTATGTCTTCACCGCCGACCTGGACGAAGAGGCATTGGCGAACTGGGTCGAGAAAGTATACCTCGGCCGTTAGCGGCCGGTTCGGGGACCCGGCGCCTGGTAGCGGGAGGCCATCCGTAGTAACGTCACGATCCCATGGCTACACGAACCCTGCTGTGCATGGAGCCTGACGATGACGCTCTGGGCATCATCGCCAGCACCCTGGAGCCCTACGGCTTTGCGATCACCAACCTGGCCAACGGCGACCAAGTGGTCGAGTGGGCGAGGCATCATCGCCCAGAGCTCATGATGGTCTCGGTCGAGCCGAAGAAGGTCGGCTACGCTATATGCAACAAGATCAAACGCAGCGCCGAGCTGAAGGACGTGCCGCTGATTTTGATGTCTTCTGACGAGTCGCCGGAGAAGTTCGAGCAGCACAAGTCTTTCAAGCTGCGGGCCGATGACTACATGTTCAAGCCGCTCGACCGGCACGAGCTCATGCGCAAGGTAAACGTCCTGGTCGGCCTGGACGGCGAAGGCCTGGGGCCGGCGCCGTCGGCTTCGGCCGAGATTTTCATGGGCAGCGACGTGGTGTCCTCGGAAATCGCCATCGATCCAGAGGACATAGTCGACGAGACCAAGCTCGAGACCCCCGCGCCGGTGGCGGGTGCGGGATCGGGTGAGGGGCCGCTGGGCGGGGTCCTCGATGCCATGTTCGACAAGGAAGCGGACGCGGCCTTCGACGCGCTCGAGCTTCCCGCGCCCCCCGCGAGCGGGCCGGCAGCCGGCAAGCTCACGCTGGTCGATTCCTACCTGAGCTCCGTCACCCCGCCCCCCGCTCCGAGCCCGGGCCCGGCCTTGGTGGCCGTGGCGCCCGCGCCCGGGTCGGCGCCCGCGCCCGCATCGGCGCCCGAGGTAGCGGCGGCGCCCGAGACGGGGGCTCCGCCCGAGGCGGGGGCTCCGCAGGCGGAGCGTGACGACGACTGGACGGAAGGGGCCCAAGAGGCCACCCGCGCCGCCTTGCCTGCATTTCTGGTCGCCGCCTCGGCTCCCGATACGGATGGGGCGGACGCGAGCGACATGACCGATACCGCGCCGCCTACCGTCTCCGGCGTAGTCGCCAGCGCTGCCGACCAGCCAACCGCCGAGGTGCCCGCTCCCCTCGAAGTCGAAGTGGAAGGCGATCCCGAGCTCCTGCGTAAGTCGGCGGCCCGGGTGGAGGAAGACGTTCCCCTGCCGGAGGAAGTGCGCAACACTTCGGTGGTCGGCGGTGCCTCTAGCGTCGCCAGCGACGCCGCTTTCAGCGAGCTGCAAAAGCGCATCCACGAGCTCGAGGACGAGAAGCGCGAGCTCGCTTCGGTAATCGAGGATCTGCGCACGCACTTGCAGGCGCAGCCGCTGCACAAGGAAAGAGATCTTCTCAGTCTGCGCGAGACCATCAACCGTAAGGAGAAGGACGTCCTCGATCTGCGCGACGCGCTCGACGCCAAGGACCGACAGCTCCTCGATCAGAAAGATCGCATGCGCGAGCACGAGCGCGCGCGACGCGACCTCGAAGAGAAGATGATCACCTTCGAGAAGAATCTGATGCACGCAAGCGAGAAGGCGTTTGCGCTTGCCCAGGACAAGGAAAAGGCCCTGGAACGGGAACGTGGGCTCAAAGCTCGTCTGGAAGATGCCCACGGCGAAATCGCCAAGAACCACGACGAGCTCGACGTGCTCAAGCGACGCCTGGCCACGCTGGAGGACAGGGCGCGGGCCGAGGTCGACCGAGTGCGTAGTGAGCTGGAGGCGCGGCTTTCCGAAGACGAAGAGGCGCACAAGAACGAGCTCGCGCGCCTACGCGAGGATCGCGAGGCGGAGAAGGCCGCGCGCGAAGCCGAGGTGCAAGCCGAGATAGGCCGGATAAACACCGCCCACGCGGCGGAGAGCGAGCAAATGAGCAAGAGACACGCCGAAGAGAAGGCGTCGCTCGAAGATGCTCACGAGCTCGAGCTGGCTCGGATGCGGCGGGAGCACGAGAAGAGCCTGGCCGCGCTACGCGAGGAGCACAGCGCTGCGCTGGAGAGCGCCAAGCACGAGCACCAGGTCGCGCTGGAGGACAAGGAGCGCGAGGGCAAGAACGAGCTTGCTGAGCTGCGGCGCGGTCACGAGGCGGCGCTTGCCGCGGCCGAGGATCAGCGGAGGCGCGAGCTGGAGGAGGCGGAGGTCAAGCGCATCGGCGATCTCGATGCCGCGGATGCCCGCAGGCGCAATGAGCTGCAAGCGCGCGACGAGCAGCACCATGCGGCAGTCGCGGAAGGCGAGCGGCGGAACCTGCAGGAGCGGACGGAGATGGTGGAGAGGCACCGGGCTGAGCTGGAGCAGGTCCAGTCCAGAGCTAGCGCGATGGAGGCTGATATTGCCGCGCGCAGCGAGGAGCTGGCGGAGACCCACCGGCGCTTGTTGCGGGTGGAAGGCGAGCTCGATACCGCCCGTGCTGACGTGCGCGATCGGGAAGTCAAGCTCGGCCAGGCCCGCGACCGTGTTACCGAGCTGGAGAGCAAGATTGCCGACCTGGAGGACCAGGCCTTGCGGGCCTACCGTCGCATCAAGGACGACGAGAAGGCCATCGATCGCGCCAAGCGGGCAGTTGCGGTAGCGCTGACCGTTCTCGATGAGCGCCCGAGCGGCGCGGCGGCCCAGCCGACGCTGCGGCCCACCGAAGAGAGTAAGCCTTGATGAGCAGCAGCGCGGCTGCGCTGTCCCAGGCGACGATGGCCGCCTATCAGCCCGGCCGCATCTAATGCCCGAGGTTGGCGGGAACCGTGCTGGGCTCAAGTCATCTGAGCTAGCCGCGCTAGGGCGTGTGTACCGCAGGCGAGTGTCGCCGCACGAGGTGGTCTCGGCGGAGCTCGCGGCTTTCCTGTGCGAGATATCTCGCCAGATAGCGCGGCAGGTCGGAGTCCTGGTTTCACGCCAGGGCGAGGTCGAGCAGGTCTTCGTGGGCGACGCCTCGCGCATCGTGTTGCCAGAGGTTGGCCGGCTGCGGTCCGGGTATGGCCGCTTCCGTGGCCTGCGTCTGGTGCACACCCACCTGCGCAACGAGGTCCTCTCGCGCGACGACCTGGTCGACCTGGCGCTCTTGCGTCTGGACTTGGTGGCGGCCATCGGAGTGAGCCAGGAAGGTCGGCCGGCTGACCTTCATCTGGCGCACCTGGTGCCGCCGCAACCGGGTAAGGAGCCGTGGGTCCACCTTGCGCCCACGCCATTTCATCGGGCAGAGCTCGACTTTCTCGACCTCATTTCTGCGCTGGAAGAAGAATTCGATCGGGTGATTCCGCGGTCACGCCAGGCGCGCTCAGGCGAGCGCGCACTGTTGGTGGTCGCCGAGTTGGGGCGCGGGCAGGGGCTCTTACCGAGCCGGGTACACGAACTCGGCGAGCTGTGCCGAACCGCGGGCATAGAGGTCGCCGACGTGGCGCTGCAGCGACGAGCGCAGCCGGATCCACGCTATCTGATCGGTAGGGGCAAGCTGGAAGACGTGCTGGTGCGCGCCATGCAGTTCGATGTCCAGGTCCTCATCTTCGACCCCGACCTGTCGCCTGGTCAGGCGCACGCCATCTCCTCGTTCACGGACTTGAAGGTCATCGATCGGACCATCCTCATCCTCGACATCTTCGCTCAGCGGGCCAAGAGCCGGGATGCCAAGCTGCAGGTCGAGCTGGCCCAGCTGCGCTATCGTCTGCCGCGTTTACAAGAAGAGAACACCATGATGAGTCGCTTGGTGGGTGGTATCGGAGGTCGCGGCCCGGGTGAGACCAAGCTGGAGATCGGGCGCCGCCGGGCGCGCGAGCGTTTGCACCGCCTCGAGAAGGAGGTGGAGGACACCAGGCGCCAGCGCCAGGGCCGCCGCGAGGCGCGCAAAGCCCGCGGCCTTCCGGTGGTGGCCATCGTGGGGTACACCAATGCCGGCAAGTCGACCTTGCTCAATAGTCTGACCGGGAGCGAGGTTACCGTCGAAGACAAGCTCTTCGCCACGCTCGATCCCACCACGCGTCGGTTGCGCTTCCCTCGCGAGCGTGAGCTCATCGTCGCCGATACCGTGGGCTTCATCCGCGACCTGCCCAAGGATCTCGCGCAGGCCTTTCACGCTACCTTGGAGGAGCTCGACGATGCCGACTTGCTCTTGCACGTCGTCGATGCCGCGGACCCGGATCGGGAGCAACACATTGCCGCGGTCGAGCGCATCTTGCTCGATCTGCATCTGGCCGAGACCCCGCGTCTACTCGTTTACAACAAGGTCGACCGGCTATTGCCCACCGAGCTGGCGATATTGGTGGGCGACCGCCAAACCATCGCCATAAGCGCGCTCGATCGCCGAACGGTCTTGCCGCTCTTGGCCGCGATGGAGGAGGCTCTCTGGCGGGAGGGGCATAGCGTGCGTCCTGGCCCCGGCTCGGGGTCAAGCTCGGGCCACTAGCCTCGGGCCACTAGCCGAGTCCTGGCAGTGAGACGCCGGCCTGTTGGCTGGCCAGCTGGGCGATGAGCGCGAGCAGCTCCACCCCATGTCCGCGGTCGTCGAGCCATCGGCCCGCCCGCTCGTCGCGGCCAAAATGCCAGGCCTGATCGCGGAAAGCCAGCCATAGCTGGCGCAGGGGGGCCTGGGGCGACAGGATCAGCTTGTGGCTCTGCCGGAAGGTTATGACCAGGGCGCCCTGACTGCGGTCGGCCTCGGCTAGATCCGGATCCACCTCGTCGAAGGCCGCGTCGACCGAGTCCATGGCCTCGTCAGCGTAACGGCGGAAATCCGACTCGTTCATCATGCCAGCGGACCTCTACTCCGCTATTCCGCCTTTTCCGAGTAAGCCTGTCCGATGAGCCCGCGCAGGGCCTGGCGATCCTTGGCCTGTATCTCCTCCATGGGTGGGGCGGCTGGCGCCGGCTCCCCCTCGCGCGCGGCGCGCTGCGATGTGAGCTGATCGGCCGCATTCTTGCCGATGCCCTTGACCACGTGGCCGGCCGCCCGGTCCACCAGGTCATTCACCTTATCCTTCGCCCCTCGCACCAGACCCTGCGACTCTGGCGTCTTCCAGATGGCCTGTATGTGCTCGAACAAGGTGCGATCACCGAGCTTGATCGTCGTGCCGAACCACAACAGGGCGGCAAATCCGCCCAACACGAAAATGAGGCGCAGCAGCCTGAGCACCCTAATCTGTTACCACCACGCCACTAGAGGCGCTAATTTTTTCACCCCCAGCCGACCTAGCTAGCTAGCGCCGCAGGTCGCCTACCCGATAGGCATCGGCATGCTCGAGCAGCTCGGCCAGACGTTCGCGCTGCTCGTCATCGACCGGATCGATGGTGGCCCCGAAACCCGCAGGGCGCTTGCCGGGGTAGCCGTCGTCAATGCGGATAATGCGACCACGACAAGTGATGTTGGACCTGGGGTTGTCGGCCAGCCCGTCCACCGCACCGAAGATTACCAGCCCGAGATCGAGTCCCGGAACCAGATCAGGATATTCTTTCGGCGTCCCCACCAGGTAGATGCCCCCCGCCGAGACGTTGCGCACTTCCATGATGTGTACCTCGCGCGCCGCCACTTCGGCTTGAGCGAAGATCTCCACCCGGGAGCTCTTGCGGCGGGATTCAGCATCGTCGGCGACAGGGGTCATCGTCAGCGCAGCAGCAAACAAGCAATCGCGGAGGGCATGGGAACACTCCCAGGATACCCTCCGCGTTCGGTTATGGCGAATGCGGGACGCTAGAAGTCGTCGCCGCCGCCCATGCCGCCCATACCGCCCATGCCCCCGCCACCCATGCCACCGCCCCCTGGCGCCGCCTCCTCTTTCTTCTTGGGCTTCTCGGCGATTAGGGCCTCGGTGGTGAGCATGAGGCTGGCTACCGAAGCCGCGTTCTGCAGCGCGGCGCGCACGACCTTGGTCGGGTCGATCACGCCGGCCTTGACCAGATCCTCGTACTGCTCGGTGGCCGCGTTGAAGCCGAACGCTCCCGTGCCGTTCTTGACCTTGTCGATCACGATCGACCCGTCGACCCCGGCATTGGCAGCGATCTGGCGTAGTGGCTCCTCGATGGCGCGCCGGACGATGTTGACGCCAAAGCGTCGGTCATCGTCGAACTTCAGCTTTTCGAGCGCGGCCAGGGCACGGATGAGTGCCACGCCGCCCCCGGGAACGATGCCTTCTTCGACGGCCGCGCGGGTCGCATGCAACGCATCTTCCACGCGCGCCTTCTTCTCCTTCATCTCGCTCTCGGTCGCGGCGCCGACGTTGAT
>Ga0187889_10002341_pt1 | contig 18683 bp, 16 predicted proteins | sample June2016WEW_7_10_2_FD_132992 | JGI IMG/M metagenome (GOLD analysis project Ga0187889, IMG submission 132992) | Peatland microbial communities from SPRUCE experiment site at the Marcell Experimental Forest, Minnesota, USA - June2016WEW_7_100 | ecosystem: Environmental > Terrestrial > Soil >... | reverse complement strand
GTGAGCTTCGCAGCGCTGCTGAGGGAGGTAGCCGCCATCAACGGCATCGCGCGCATCCGCTTCATGTCGCCCTACCCGCTCGACTTCAGCCCCGCGGTTATTGCCGCCATGGCCGAGCTCCCCAAGGTGTGCCGGCACGTGCATCTCCCACTGCAGTCCGCCTCCGACGCCGTGCTGGAGCGCATGCGCCGCGGCTACGGCTTCGCCGAATATCGCGCCTTGGTTGCGGCCCTGCGGGCGGCCATGCCCGAGATCGCCATAACCACGGACCTGCTGGTGGGATTCTGCGGCGAGAGCGAGGCGGATTTCCAGGCAACCTGCCAGGCCCAAGCCGATGTAAGGTTCGATAATGCCTTCACGTTCGCCTATTCCGAGCGCAAAGGCACCTTGGCGGCACGCAAGCTCAAGGACGACATTCCCGCCGAGGTGAAGCAGCGGCGTCTTGCCCAGATCATAGAGCAGCAGCGCCAGATAACCGCCGAGATTTATGCCCTGCAGGTAGGGCGGCGCGAGCAGGTGCTGTGCGAATCGATCTCCCGCCGGTCCGAGCACGAGCTTCTGGGCCGCACCAGCACCTTCCGCCCCGTCATCGTGACCGCCACGTCCCTCGCGGTAGGGGCTCTGGTCGACGTCGACATCTGCCGCGCCAGCCCGACCAGCCTTTACGGCCAACCCATCAACGCGAGGGGAGCATGAAGGAACCGACCTCCGTTGCGATCAGCTTCGTCTGCGCGGGCAACATCTGCCGCTCTCCCACCGCCGAGGCCATCATGCGCCACCTGGTGAGGGAGGCCGGCCTCGAACAAGCCATCAGCGTCGAGAGCGCGGGCACCGGCTCGTGGCATGTGGGCGAAGACCGCGACCGGCGCAGCCGAGCCGTGGCCAAGCGACGGGGCATGCCCCTCGCGGGTTGCGCCAAGACCTTCGCAGCGGCTGACTTCCACCGGCTGGACCTCATACTGGCACTCGACACCGATAACGCCCGCGATCTGCGCCGGCGCGCGCCCGACGACCAGGCCGCCGAGAAGATACACTTGCTGCGGGAATTCGACCCGGCCGCGCCCCCCGGGTCCAGCGTGCCCGATCCGTACTATGGGGGGCCCGACGGCTTCGAGGAAGTCTTCGATATCTGTCTCGCGGCGTGCCAGGGCCTGCTCGCCTTCCTGCGCCGGACCCGTGGCATCTAAGGCCGAAATGCGTGGAATGGCCATGGAGGAGACGAGCGAGGAGGTGACGAGGCAGGGGGTGGCTACCGAGCTCGGTAGCCGCGTCATTCGCTGGCGCGCGGTGGCGGGTGGCGACATCAATCAGGCCCACGAGGCCGTCCTGGCCGACGGCCGCACCGTGTTCGTGAAGAGCAATCCCCAGCCACCCCCAGGCATGTTCGCCAAAGAAGCTAGAGGGTTGGCCTGGCTGGCCGAAGCGCGAGCCCTGCGCGTTCCCGCCGTGCTCTGCCATGGCCCAGGTTTCTTGGTACTGGAACACATCACGGCGGTCCGCCAGCAGGCCAACTACGACGAGCAGCTGGGCCGTGGTCTGGCGGCTCTGCACGCATTTGGCGCCCCGGCCTTCGGGCTAGACCACGATAACTTCATCGGCCGCCTGCCCCAAGCCAACGCCGCCCTGCCCACCTGGGCAGAGTTCTATCGGACGCGCAGGCTCGAGCCGCAGCTGCGCCTGGCCGTGCAAGAGGGCCGCGCCAGCGCGGCCATGCGGGCGAGCTTCACTCACGTTCTGCCGCGTCTCGAAGAGCTGGTCGGTCCCCCCGAGCCACCCGCGCGCCTGCATGGCGACCTCTGGGGCGGTAATGCCATGGTCGACGAGCATGGCCAGCCCTGCCTCATCGACCCCGCGGTTTACGGTGGGCACCGCGAGGTAGACCTGGCCATGATGAGGCTATTCGGCGGCTTCGGTCCGTACGTCTTCGCCGCGTACCAGGAAGCGTTTCCTCTCGCCGCTGGTCACCTGACTCGCGTCCCGCTCTACCAGCTCTACTTTCTCATGGTCCACGTCAACCTGTTCGGTGGATCGTACGTCACCCAGGCCGAGCGGGTGCTGGCGCACCTCGCTTGAGCCCGCCCGCGAATATCCCCCGCGCTCACGCGAATTATTGTGTAAAGGACCCTGAGAGTGCCCTTTGCATCCCCCGCGCGGAGCGGTTAGCTTGCCGCTCGCCGTACTGCTTGCGCTATGGTGATCGGGTGCTCTAGGTGCGCTCTCGCCGATCATCCTCACCCCACGCCTTCGTCTACCGGGCAGGCATTGGTCTGGCCGGCACGCAGATCACCTGCGATGCCGCCGGGTTTCCCAGCGATCTGATATTCCTCTCGCATGCGCAGGTCCTGGGCCAGCGGGGGCCCGCGCAGCTCGCGGGGGCGAAGGCCAAGGGCCGACGGCTCATGACCACGGAGACCACCTTGCGCCTGCTTGGCGCCGACCGCAGCTTGCGCTCACGGACCTTGCCTGCCGCATTCGGCCAGCCGTTCAATCTGGGTGGCCAGCGTATCGAGATCGTGCCGTCGGGCTACTGGCCCGGTGCGGCCGCTCTGTTATGCGAGACTTCCCACCGCCGCGTCTATTACCTCGGAGCTTGTGCCCCCGAGGTTATCGTGCCCGGACTGGGTCCGGCCGAGCCCCGTCGTGCCGACGCTGTCTGCCTCGACGCGCGAGCCGGCGACCCTCGCCTGGTCTTGCCGTCGCGCCGGCAGACGTTGGCCGACATCCGCGCCTTTGCGCGGCGCGCCCTGGACGAGGGTCGCACCCCGGTCTTGCTCATCTCCGCGGCCAGCGTGCTGCCGTCCGTCGCCTCGGACTTGCGCCGGGAAGGCCTGATCCTGCGCGCCCATCCCCGGCTGGGCCGCGCGCTCGCTGAGCTACACGATGTCTGCGCGGCCATTCCGGTGGTCGCTCCTGCCGGTCGGCGGCTACGCATGGGAGAAGTCTGGCTGTGGCCAGCGGACCGCCCGGGAAGCGGCCCCAAATGGGCGGCGCTGCGGCCCGGGCACGCCACCAGGGTGGCCCTGGTCATGGACCCAGCGCTCGAAGCGCTTAAGGGCGAGATTCCCGCCCGCGCCAGCCTGGATGAAATCTTCACGCTCACCCTCCTACCGGGCCACCAGGAGATTCTGTCCTTGCTCGAGGACTGCGGTGCGCAAGAAGTGGCGCTGCTGCATGCGAGTTCCGACGAGCTCCTGGCCGATCTGCGCGGTCGCGGTTTCGCCGCCTACTCTCTCGGGCCGCCCCGGCAAATGACGCTGGGAGGATAAGTGGCTAGGTGACGCCCCGTGGGCCAAGCCTGGCGCTTGAGAGTGGAAGTCGGGCTTCTTTGGGGATAGAAATATCACGTGTTCAATCTAGGTGCTGGCGAGCTGGCCGTCATTCTGGTTGTCGCGCTCCTGTTCTTGGGCCCGAAAATGCTGCCCGAAGTTGCGACCGGGTTGGGCAAGATCATTCGGGAAATTCGCAAGGCCACCGCCGATATACGGCATGACATCGGTATCGACGAGGTGATTCGCAAGCCCCTGCAGGAGCTACGCGACGCCGCAACCCTGCCCCCCGAGGAGCTAAAGCGCCGAGACGAGGTCAAAGCCGCCCAGCGCAAAGCGGAAGAAGCCGCCCGCGCAGAAGAGCAGCGACGCAAGCGCGCCGACGAGGAAGCCGAGCGCAAGGAGCGTGAGCTGGCCGCCGAGGAAGCCAAGCGCAAGGAGCGCGAGCTGGCCGCCGAGGAAGCCGAGCGCAAGGAGCGTGAGCTGGCCGCCGAGGAAGCCAAGCGCAAGGAGCGCGAGCTGGCCGCCGAGGAGGCCGAGCACAAGGAGCGCGAGCTGGCTGCCGAGGAGGCCGAGCGCAAGGAGCGCGAACCGACCGCCATTGTCGCGATGGGTCACGGCCATCCCGAGCAAGCCGGCGCGGGCACTGCCCCGGGCGCGCGGACTGAGCCAGCCAGCCCAGCGGCTGCCCCGCCTGCTGCCACCGGGCGAGCCGGGGCCCAGGCCGCCCCGCTAGCCAGCGCAGAGCGGAAGGGCGCCGCCACGGCAAAGGCCAAGGCCAAGCCCGCCGGGGTCATCAGCCCTGGTGGGACGATGATCGCGGCCAGCCCGCCTCCAGCGGAAGAGCTGGAGACCTTGACGCCATTGCCGGACCTGTCGCCTCCTCCGGTAATCGGGCCACCCGGCATCCTGCCGCCGCCGCTGCCGCGTCTGCCCAGGCCGGGTGCTACCCTGGCCGAGGCAACCGTGGTCGACCTGCATGCCCAACTCAAGGCCGTGGTGGACAGCCAAAGATCCGCGGCCGGGCGTCCCGGCCCCATCGCCAGCCGGACGGCCCCGACCAAGCCCCCCGCCCGGCAAGAAGACAAGAGCGACGAGAAGAAGCCAGAGCAAGAGAACCGCGGCAAGAAAGGCTAGCCCATGGCGGAGTCAGAAACCGAAGCCCAGCCTGGAAGCGGCGCCGATCCATACCTCGAGAGCGCGCAGGAGCCGGCCCGCCTGGCGGCTAGCGGGGGCGAGGGCAATGACAAGGAGGCCGCGCCCCGTCCCGACGAGAAGCGCATGTCCTTCCTCGAGCACCTGGCCGAGCTGCGCGTGAGGCTGCGCAACGCCATATTGGGCTTCCTGGTGGCCATGGTGGGCTCATTCGTGGTGGTCGAGCACTACTTCGATTGGCTGACTCGCCCGGTGCGCAGGGGGTTACGCGACGCCGGGCACGAGATGAATTTCTACGCCCGCAGCCTCACTGAGCCGTTCTGGGTTTACATGAAACTGGCCATCGTGGGCGGCCTGCTGCTTTCCGCGCCCTACGTGTTCTGGCAGCTGTGGCGCTTCGTGGCGCCCGGCCTCTACCGCAAGGAGCGCCGGATAGGAGCTCTGCTCAGCGGCTCGATCGCTATCTGCTTCGTGGGCGGCGCCATCTTCTCCTACAGCGTTATGTGCGAGCCCGCCGCCTATTACCTGACCAAGCTGTGCACGACTTTCGCGGGCGATTTGCCCTTCAAGCTTGACACCATGCTGATGATGGATGATGTCGCCAACTTCCAGATGATGACCTTGGCCGGGTGCGGTCTGGCTTTCGAGCTGCCGGTGTTGCTCTCGGTTCTGGGCTGGATGGGTATCGTATCCAGCCGGTTCCTCTTGAAGTTCAACCGCTATGCCATCGTGCTGGCCTTCGTGATTGGCGCGGTGCTGACGCCCAGCACGGATCCATTCACCCAGACCATGCTCGCCCTGCCCATCTTCGGCCTCTACAACCTCTCCATCCTGATTGTCTGGCTGATCGAGCGCGCCCGCCGCCGGCGGGAAAGCGCCAGCGCCTCCCTGGCCGTCAGGTGACTCGGTACCAACCGAGCATGGCCACGCCAGCAACCGCAACCCAGATGACAGCAGTGTTGCGGCTGGCACGGCGGTGCGCGTCGCCCACCTGCACCTCCAGATCGGCGAATCGGCGCAGATTGGCATCGGTACCCGGCTGCCGCGACAACAGCTCCTGCTCGGTGCGCAGCCGATGCGCCGAGCTGGCGCCCGGGCCCAGGCAGTAATAGGCCGCGGGCAAGAACCCGATGACCAGAGCCACGGCCAGGCCCCAAAAGGCGCGTCGCGCCGGCCGGTCCCGCGCCTGGGCAAAGCGACCGGCCCTTTGTTCGATTTTGCTCGCGTACATGCGGGCAGCGCCCATACACACGCGGCAGCCGGACGCCTTGCTCTTGTCGTAGTAGAGGCCGTGCTGCACACAGCGCACGAGGTTGAGGTTCCTCGGATCCTCATCCATCGCCACTCCGGATTCGCCTCCCCCGTCCATCTCGCGCAGCGAGGTGGGGATAGACGGCTTGGACCGGGCTACTGGCTCCTCGGCCAAGGTCTCGGAGCGTGCCCTTGCCAGCTCCAGGGCGGGGGCAACCTGGAGGACAAGACCGGACGGCGGCACGAGATCCTTGGACACCTTGGGCAGCGGCATCCGCTTGGCCAGCATGACCGGCGTCTTTTCCCCAGGAGGAGGGAGATCGACGACCCCGCCCGCGGCGGCTGCAGCCGGAGGCGGCCCCAGCGGGGCGAAGGTGGCGGGAGCGGTGGCCTCAGCCAGAGTGTGCGGTCCCGTTCCATGGAGATCCGAGGTACGCGCCGTCCCGGCAGCGGAAGCGCTGGGCCGAATAATGGTCACGGCACCCATGGCTTGCAGGTCCTTGATCAAAGCCTGCGCCCGTTGCGGCTCGAGCTCGTGGCCGGCGCGCAGATTCTTGGCCGCCACCGCCTGGGCAATCGTCGCCAGGGTAAGGCCGTACCGGGCCGAGAGGGTGGCGGCCAGGCGAGTCTCGCCTGCCGCGCTCGGATCGGCGGAGCCCACCACGAACACATCGAATACGTTGCCGGGCATTACCTTCAGTATACGCCGCCCCCGCAGATTTCCTCGGGCGCCCACTTCATGAGGGGCGCCAGGCTCCAGGCACCTGGAGCCTGGCCAAGGCGGCGCCCAAAATCCGAAGAGCCCGGACGGACTTCAGCCTGACCCCTAAATGCCCCCGGAGGCCGGCCCATTTGCTCTACCGGACGTCGGCGCGAGCGCCGACACCCGGTGGCCTATCTAGATCTTGCCCACCAGATCGAGGCTGGGCTTGAGCGTGGCGGCGCCCGGCGTCCACTTGGCGGGACAAACCTCGCCCTCGTGGGTGGCAATGAATTGCGCTGCCTGAATCTTGCGCACCAGCTCGTCGGCGTTGCGGCCTATGCCGTTGTCGTGTAGCTCGGCTACCTTGATCTTACCCTCGGGGCTGACCACGAAAGTGCCGCGGTAAGCGAGCCCTTCCCCATCGATGTACACGCCAAACGCCCGGCTGAGCGCCCCGGTGGGATCCGCCAGCATGGGAAACTTTATCTTCTTGATAGTGTCAGAAGCGTCGTACCAAGCCTTGTGCACGAAGTGCGTGTCGGTGCTGACCGAGTAGACCTCGACACCCATGCTCTTGAGCTTGTCGTACTTGTCAGCCATGTCGCCCAGCTCGGTCGGGCACACGAAGGTAAAGTCCGCGGGGTAAAAGAAGAATACCGACCATCGCCCTTTCAGGTCCGCATGGCTGATGGTCTTGAACTTGCCATCGTGATACGCCTGCACGTGAAACTCGGGAATCTGAGAATTGATGATGCTTGCCATGGGTCTCCTCTCGCGTTGTGCCGTTTGGATGCCGCCCCGGGCGGTGGGGTTCCCGCCAATAGGTAGTAGTAGCCGCTACCTCTAGTGGCAGCTGCCTCGTGGCCCACGGGCGCGGTTTCTCCTCTGGCCCCGCCTGAGCGGTGTTAGCCTGAATGCAGCCAGGCTCGTGGGTTGCGCGCAGTGGAGACGCGCGCCCAGGATTGGTAAGGTTGCTCATGCTCAGAAAGCCGCAAAGCCAGACCCTCGAGCGCTTGAAGCAGATCGTTGGGCCGTCCGGCTTTTCCGAGGACCCACACGAGATCGCCCCTCACCTGATCGAGTGGCGCAACCGGGTGGTGGGCCGCACGCCTCTTTTGCTCAAACCGGCCAACACCAGCGAGGTGGCCGAGGTGGTGCGCGTGTGCGCCGAGGCCGAGGTCGGCCTGGTTCCCCAGGGAGGCAACACCGGCCTGGTGGGCGGCCAGATCCCGCGCGCCGACGGAGGCGAGGTGCTGATCGTCATGTCGCGCCTGCACGCGATCCGTCGGGTCGATGCCGTCGACAACACCATGACCATCGAGGCCGGCTGCACGCTGGCCGAGGCCCAGCGGGCGGCCAGCGAAGTCGACCGCTGGCTACCTCTCAGCCTGGCCGCCGAAGGTACCAGCCAGGTGGGCGGCAACCTCTCGACCAACGCGGGGGGCATCCACGTCCTCCGCTACGGCAATGCGCGCGCCGGCGTCCTCGGCCTCGAGGTCGTGCTCCCCGATGGCCAGGTCTGGGACGGCCTGCGCACCTTGCGCAAGGACAATACCGGCTACGACCTCAAGCAGCTCTTCGTCGGCGCCGAGGGTACCCTGGGCATCATCACGGCCGCGGTGCTCGAGCTCTTTCCGCGTCCCGCGCAAGTGACCACATTCCTCGCCAGCGTGTCCGACCCGACCAAGGTGCTCGAGCTACTCCAGCTGGCCCGCACCACCGGTGACACCATTTTGGCCTTCGAGATGATCTCGCGCTTTGCCCTCGAGTTGGTCATCCGCCACATCCCGGGCACATCCGATCCGCTGGCCCGGCCCGCGCCCTGGTACGTGCTGGCGGACCTCACCCTCGCGCGGGAGCAAAGCGAAGCCCTCCTCGCCTCGGCCCAGGACAAGGCCGTCCTCGACGATGCCGTGCTCGCCAGCGGCGCGGCGCAAGCCCGGGCGCTATGGCGGCTACGCGAGTCGATATCCGAAGCGCAAAAGCACGAAGGGGCCAGCATCAAGCACGACATCTCGGTACCAGTGTCGCACATACCGGCCTTCGTGGCCGAGGCGCTCGCAGCCGCGGCGCGACTCATCCCCGGCATAAGGCCGGTGCCCTTTGGCCACGTGGGCGACGGCAACCTGCACTTCAACTTCACCCAGCCCGTGGGCGCGGACGCGAGCACCTACCTGGCCAGATGGGACGAGCTCTCCCGCGTGATCCACGACCTCGCCTTTGCTCACGGCGGCTCCATCAGTGCCGAGCACGGGATCGGACTCTTCAAGCGCGAGGAAGGGCGACACTACAAGAGCGCGGTCGAGCTCGACCTCATGCGCCGGATCAAGGAAGCGCTCGATCCCAAAGGGATCATGAACCCGGGCAAGGGGATCGCCTAGGGGCATGACAGGGCGGCGAGCTGCTGGCCGGGCCCAGCCCACCCGCTGGGCCGACGCCGAGTTGGCCCAGGCTCGGCAAGCTCTAGAAAATGCCGCCGATGGGGAAGCGGCCAGGGCACGGCTCCGCCGCTTGCCCAAAGCCGACGTCCATTGCCATGCCCTGCTCAACTCTCCGCTGGCCAGCTACCAGACCGTGCTCGGCCATCCCATCCCGCCTCCGCCCCCGCGGTTTAGCACCTTCGCCGAGTTTGCCGGCTACCTGGCCGCGCATCTCTTCCCCGCCCTCAAGACGCTCGCCGGCACACGCTCCGTCTTGCGCGCCGGCCTCGAGCGCATGGCGGAAGAGGGGGTCGTCTACACCGAGGCCAGCATCGATCTGCTCTTGCCCCTCCACCTCGACCTCCCGGCCGACGCGGTCATCGCCATGGTCGAAGAGGAGCGCCAGCGCATCGCCCCTCGCCTGTGCTTCGTGCCCGAGATCGGTATCAATCGGCGCGTCCCCCCCGCCAAGCTGTGGCCCTTGTTCGAAGCCTATCTCGAGTCCGGGGTTTTCGGCTCGGTCGACCTCTACGACGACGAGAGGGCAGGTGATCTGCGCGACTTCCGCCCCTTCTATCGACGCGCCCGCGAGCGAGGGCTGCTGCTCAAAGCCCATGCCGGCGAGACCTGCGGCCCCGCCAAGATACGCGAAACCCTCGCCATCCTCGAGGTCGAGGTAATCCAGCACGGGATTGCCGCTGCTGCCGAGCCGCGGCTGATGGAGCTCCTGGCGGAGCGAGGCGTACAGCTCAACTTGGGCCTGGCCAGCAACATCGCCCTAGGCTTGACCGGCGATTACACCGACCATCCCATACGAACGCTACTCGCGGCCGGTGTCGAGGTAGCCCTGGGCACCGACGACTTCGCCGTCTTCGGCACCAGCCTATGTGAAGAGATCTTGCACCTGCGCCGCGCGGGCATGGCACTCTCCGAGCTGGCCAAGCTACGCCTGGCCCCACCGGCCCCCTTCAGTCCGCCCTGAACCGAGGGACCGACGCCAAGGATCAGCGGGCCACCTCGAGCAATACCTTGCCCATCGGGCCGCTGGCCAGGCGCGCAAAAGCCTCGGGCAGGCGCTCGAAGGGCAGGACGCAGTCGAGCACGGGACGCGCCCTGACGAGGGCGAGCCGACCCAGCACTTCCTGCCACGCCTCCCGCGCCTGCTCGGGCGTATAGGCCCCCACGGCCACCCCGCCCAAGCGAATGCGGCGAAAGAAGAGCGCCGCGGTGTTAAAGGCGGGAACCGGCCCCGCCAGGCGGCCCACCAGGCTGACCTTGCCGAGATTGCCCAGGGTGACGATGACCTCGGACAGGAGCGCGCCGCCGACATTGTCGATGGCCAGCTCGATCTTCTGGGGAGAAATCGCGCGCTCTACCTGGTCTGGCCAGCCGGGATCCGCGGGATCGAAGCATTCCACCGCTCCCAGCTGGCGCAGCCGGTTGCGTTTTTCTGGGTTGCGCGACAGAGCAACCACCCGGTGACCGAGGGCTGTTCCCAGCTGCACCGCGGCCACACCTACTCCCCCCGAGGCGCCCGTGACCAGCAGCGCCGAGCGGGGTGGCAACGTGCCCCACATGACCAGCGCCTGATGAGCAGTCAGGTAGACCAGCGGCGCCGAAGCCGCTTCCTTTTCGTCCCAGCCGGGGGGAACCTCGGCCAGACTGGCACAAGGAACGGCTACCCGCTCGGCGAAGGTGCCGGGCCGCTCCGCCCCGATCGCGCTGCGTAGAATGATGCGAGTGTCGCCTGGCGATGCCTCACTGACACCTGGACCAACCGCTACCACATGTCCTGCGCCGTCACGACCGAGGATGTGCGGCAGAGACGGCAGGGCAGGGTATTGCCGCTCCGCCAGATACCGATCCGCCGGGTTGAGCGCCGCATAGTGCATCTGCAGCACTACCTCGCCCGCGCCAGCCACCGGCTCGGGAACCTCGGCCAGCCGCAGCCCTGCCAGCCCACTGAATCGATCGAGAAGCCACGCCCGCATAGTTTTCCCCTTGCTAACTCATTTCATAGCACGGGCCTAAAGCAACACCCGCCGCCGCCCGTCCGATAACTCCTATGCGGCGGCGGCGGCACCGCGGCAAGGAGGGCAAGGAGGGAATGACCAGTCGGGTCGATCGGCAGGCCGGCCGGCCGGCGGGTGGACGGTGAAATCCTTGTTGCATGCGGGTTACCAGTGTCCACGCCGCGAATCGTGAACCCGTCGTGGGGCATCGAAGTAGGTGGAGGTAGCACAACACAACTCCAGGCAAGCGAAGGTGAGTAACCGAAACAATTCACGGAGATAGACTATGGACAGGATCGTTTGGTCTTATGTGTTTCCAGCCCTATTGGTAACGGCGATCGCGCCACCAGCCGCCAGCGCAGGTGAAGAGCAGGAGCTACCGAGCGTGGAGGATGCGAGCCCCCGGGCCGACGTCTTTCTACCCTCAGCGCAGCGCAAAAAGGACTGCTTGGGTAGCGCCAGAGTCTGCCTATTCGCCGACGGCGCCGGCACCATCGCCGGCATCGACATCGACCCGTCGGTCGGCATCGTCACCACCCTGGCACGAGGGATCCAACTGGCCGGCGCTGCCACCGCCGGGGGCCAAGCCAGCGAGGCTTGGCATGCGGAGATGATCGCGCGCTTGCGCGCCCGCACCCTGAGCACGGAGCCCGTCATCGTGGCGGTGATGGACTACGCGGACCCCGAGGGCATGGCCAGGAAGGAAGCCGTCGCCGTCTGGCAGATCGACGGCGCGGCGACCAAGGACATGGGTATCCGCCTGGCCCTCGCGGCCGAGGACGGATTCCAGCCCAGACACACCTATCTGGTGCGCATCGTCCAAGGCGTGGGCCCCAAGGAAAAGGTGCTGGCCGAAGGCAACTTCCTCCTCGAGTAAGGCACCACCCGCACGCGCCCGGGGACCGCAGGCTCCCTGCCCCCGCCTCTCCCCTCGCGGGCGCGGCAAGGGTGGCCACGCCTCCAACGCCGGCTCCCCTCCCTGCGCCCGCGTCTACCCTTCCCCCATGCTCCGGCCCCCCAAGCACCCCTTCCCGCACCCGCGTCTCCCCCACCCGGTGACACCCGGTGACCCCTGCCGGTTACCCCGCGCTCGCGCGCAGCCGCCCCACCGCCTCCGCCACGCCCTCGGGCGCCCGGAAGACGGAAACCCCGGCCACCAGCAGTGTGGCGCCGGCCTTGGCCACCTCGCCGGCATTGGCGGGTGAGATCCCGCCGTCGACCTCGATCGCGCATACGAGCCCCCGCGCCGCGATCATTTCACGCAAGCGCGCCACCTTGGCTAGCGTGCTCGCTATGAACCGCTGACCGCCAAATCCGGGATTGACCGACATGAGCAACACCTGCTCGACCTCGGGCAGCACGTCTTCTATGGTGGCAAGGGGAGTGGCCGGATTGATGACCACGCCGGCGCGCTTGCCCAAGCCGCGGATCTGCTGCAGGGTTCCATGGAGATGCGGGCAGGCCTCCTGGTGTACCAGGATCAGATCCGCACCGGCGCTGGCGAATTCGGGGATATAGCGCTCGGGCTCGACGATCATGAGGTGCGCCTCCAGGAAGGTCCGGGTGACCTTGCGCGCCGCCCCCACCACCATGGGCCCGAAGCTGATATTGGGCACGAAACGCCCATCCATCACATCGAGGTGAAAGCGGTCCACCCCGGCGGCGTCCGCCTCGCGCATGTGGTCGCCCAGCCTGGTGAAGTCCGCGGCAAGAATGGACGCGCAGATCTCGACTTTCTTTGTCATGCACTGCTCCAACCAAACTATGCCGCCTGGCCGCTTGGCCTTCAACTCCCTTGATAGCGGGACCTTGTCCCGGGGAGCGCTGGCCTTTCAATGGGCGCGCTGGCTCGGCACCCGTGGCCCTGACCCTGGCGCTCCTATAGCCGCAGCTTTTGCCGCCATGGGCAGTATCCCCGGAGGCGGGGCCGGGTCGGGGACCAGCTTGCCGGGTCGCCGGCGAAACAGCGCCCAGGGCGGCGCCGTCCCGACCAGCTCCACCATGCCGTGATAGCCACGGAACAGGTCTAACCCAGGGGGCAGGCCGCGGGTGAAGACGTAGTCGAAGATCTCCAGCATGCTGGCCGGGGCGAAGCTGGCGGGCACCCACGGACTGGTGATGAAGTTGCGCCCGAGCTTGACTCGACAGGGCATATGGCGAAGCCCGCAATATGCCGGAGGGGCCATGCTGCCCGGGGCGGGACGCAAAGCTGGGTAGAAGTCGGGGATCCCTACCATGGCCGACTCGACCGACATGACCTTCGACTTGCGGTCGAACATCAGCCCGATGGCCTTGCCCCCGGGCGCAACCCTCTCGGCTAGATCGACGAAGCCCGCCACCTCACCCGCATAGGCGCGGTAGTGCAGGAAGAGCTGTCTGCCGTAGCTTATACCCAAAACGAGGGCGGGCACCGGGAGTAGCCAAGCCAAGGGGCCACGCAGGCGCAAGAGCCCCGCGGGCACGAGCAAGAGCAGCATGAGCAGGACCAGCACCGAAAAGCGCGGGAAGAAGGTCATCAGCTCCATCTCTTGCAGGTGATGGGGCAACGCAATGTAGGCGGTCAGGGCGCCCAGAAAGGCAATCACGACCGCGGCGGTGATGCTGCGCGAGCGCACACCGCGTGACGTTTGCGGGCCCAGCAGCCCCGCCCAGTAGAGTAGCCCTGCCACCAGCCCGACCACGAAGAACGCGCCCGCGATGAAACAGAGGGCGCGACAGGCCGGCAGGTTGACCCCGTCGACGAAACCCCGCATGGCGTGCATGGGGAGTAGAAGGATGCGCTGCCAGATATCGACCTGCAGCGGGCGGTGGCCCAGATCGCTGAGCCGGTGACGTTTGAGGATGTGCCAGGCCACCGCCAAGGTCAAAGGCGCCTGCCCGGCCACCGGGGCGGTCGTGATCTGCCAAAGGGCCAGCAGGGCGACCGAGGGCGCCAGGGCGGCGGTAGCGACCAGCTTGCGCCTCCACGTGGCGGGGACCAACACCGCGAAGGCCAGCGCGGCGCAGATGCCGTAGAGGAAGTTCTGCAGGTGGCAGAGGTAGAGCAAGAAGGCGACGACGGCGGTGACTGACCACCAGAGCATGACCAAGCGGCGCCCGCGGGTCAGGGCGAGCTTGGCCATCGACGCCAGCAGTAGGAGCACGACGGGCAGCGACAGGGCAAAGCTCACGAACCCGTAGTGCAGCGTCAGGTTGTAGGCCAGGGGAAAGGCCAAGAGCGCGGGCACCCGACTGCGGCCGCAGGCCGCGAGCAAGCTCGCCATCGCCAAAGGCAAGCCCGCGATGTAGAGCGCGATGATCAGTTTATGGGCCGCCAGTAGGCCCATGACTTTGCCCAGCACGTCCAGGGCCAGAAAATGCGCGGCATAGGGGGCGAGACGCAGACCGCCCTCGTAGTATGGCGCGTAGGGCGAAGCCGGGTCGCCGGCCTTGGCCAGCATGTCAGCCGCGGCGATATGAAAGGGCAGGTCCAACCCCGGCAGAAGTCGCGTCGCGAACAAGGGCGCCAGCAGAAAGGGGAGCAGGATGGCATACCCCACGCCAAAGGACCAAGGGTCCCACACCCGACCCGAAACCAGCCAGAGGAGCGACCGTCGAGCCGCGCCCAGTAGCCCGAGCGAGCCATCCGCGAGCCAGGCGCCCCAGCCTGATCCTGCCGGGCTATCACTTGAAGAGCGACGGTGACCTCGCGCGAGGTCTGGGCCGCCCGGAAGCGGCTTGGGTTCGTTCATGCCTGACCTACTACTATGCGATTTCTTCTCGGTACGCGAAGATCTTTTTCAGCGCGCGCTACAGGGTGGCGCCGCTACCCGCGCGGCGGCTCCCAGGTCGCGGTCACGCGAATTTCCGTATTCATCCGCGCACGGAGCTTGGTGGATTCGGCCGATCGTGGGAGAGTAGCCAGACACCATGGACGAGGCGACCACTCGGGCGGATGGTCCGGCGCAGAACGCGCCTTGGATCGCGCCGAAAGGGGCGGTCGACAGGGGACGAACGCCGCGGATTTCCCTGCGTCGGCACTGGGCGATCCTCTTGCCGGCGTTCGTCTATCTCTACATTTTTCCCTATCTTCCAGCGCTGCGCAGCCCGAATGAGTTGTGCCGGCTGTTGCAAAGTCGCGCCCTTGTCGATCAGCACACCCTGGAAATCGGCGAGGAACTGCGCGTTCATGGGCAGGTTGGGGATCTATCCTGCGTGGCGGTGGCGCGGGCCGCGAGCGGCGCCGCGATGGAGCGGCTGCCATGCCCTCAGGCCGGAGGCAATCCGCGCTTTCGCGAGGAGCATTTCTTTCCCTCCAAGGCCCCGCTCCTGGCTTTCGCCGCGGCGCCGATCTACGGCGTGCTCAAGCTGGTCCACGGAGACGTGTCCGAGTTGGCGCTGATGTTCTTCGCGCGCTTGGGCTGCGTGATCCTTCCGTCGATTCTGCTCTTGCTGCTCGTGCATCGCTATCTAACCGCCATGGTTTCCGCCTCCCTCGCCGATTTGGTCACGCTGGTCTATGCGCTCGGCACGCTGGCCTTTAGCTACTCCGAGCAATTCGTCAGCCACCAAACCACGGCGGTGCTGGCATTCGCGTGTTTCTTCGCCCTTTGGCGCTTGCGGCGCGGGGAATGGACCGTGTCGGGTTACGCGGTGGCCGGTTTTTTAGCAGGACTGACCGTTGCCGCCGAATACACCGGCGTTCTGGCCCTGCTTCCGCTCGGGGCCTACGGCGCGCTCACGGCGCCCGGCGGCGGCCGGGGGAGATTGCGGGCCGTCTCGTTGGCGTTCCTCGGCTTGTTGCCGCCCGCGCTGGCGCTGGCCGCCTACCACCAGGCGGCGTTCGCGCATCCGCTGGCCACTGGTTACCGATACCTCAACGACGCCGGTTATCAGGGCTGGCACCGGGGCGGCATTCTGGGCATCAAGCTACCCAAGGCGTACGCTTTCGTGCAGTCGTTCCTCTCGCCCCTGCGTGGGCTTTTTACTCTGTCTCCAGTGCTTCTGTTGGCCCTGCCGCGCCTCTTCGATCCACGGCGGCTGCGCGCCCGTAGCTCCGAGCTGTGGCTCAGCCTGGCCATGCTCTTGCTGTACGCGTACTTCACCAGCGGCTTCGCCTACGAATCGTGGGGATGGACGACCGGCCCGCGCCATCTGACGCCGCTCATTCCTTTCCTGCTGCTGCCGCTCGCCCAATTTCTCCGTTCGCTCGGCCAAGCGCCAGGGCCAAGTCGCGGCCCAGGCGGCACGTGGTGGCAAGTCGTGGCCAGCGGCGTGGCCGCCGGTTTGATCGCCTTGTCTCTACTGACCACGCTGATCATGACCCTGGTCAATTACATCTCGGATACCTTCACCAATGGCCTATACCAACTGGCGCTACCGCTGGTCCTGCACGGCTTTCTGCCGCACAGCTGGCTGTCGTTGGCGGGCGTGCCCAACCCCTGGGCGGCGATTCCAGCCGTTCTGGTTGCACTGGTTGCGGTAGGGGCTTGCGTGTTCATCGTCATTCGCCCCCTGTCGCCCCGTCGACGTATCCCGGCCTTGGCGGTCGCGACGGTGGCTGTTGCGGCCGTGGCCACGTTCCACGCCTCGATCCGGCCTCCCGGATATCTGGTCGCGCGCGAGCGGCAAGCCGCCGAATTCATGACCGACGTCTATGTCCCGAGGCCGCACCAGCCGCCACCGCGACTGTGGTCCCGCTGAAAGCGTTCGAGAGTGGGTCATCGCGCAAAGCATCCTCGTTACCACAGGGCAGCTTCAGCCGGATGGGCGGGCAAAACGCGGAGCCGTGCCTCATTGGTTGAAGGCTGGCGAGGCGATCGAGGCGATGGGCGCTCTTTACAACCGGAAGGCACGAGCTAAGCTCGGGCGACTTACGACCATGGTGCAGATTGGCTGACCAGAATTTCCCCGGCGTATCTCGCGTGGTCGACTTTTTCGATCGGCGGAGCGACGCTGGCGCGATGGGCAGCTCGTTGGAGCTCAGCTATGGGCAGATGTGGCCATCCTTCACGCTGGATCTTTTCCGGCACAGCGTGCTTCGCGCTGGCAAACGCTGCGTGACACCGGACCAGGAATGGAGGCCGATGCCTCTCGCTGGCGGTGACGAGCGGAGCGGCGGTCGGGCGCGTCCGTGACACCCGGGTCGAGCTGCCAATTGGCCCGTCCGCGTGCGCTGCGCGGCTGGCACTTCCTCGTCTTTGCGGTGGTCTATCTCTACGCCTTTCCCTACTTCGATCGTTTGCGCAACGCCAATGAGATGCCCCGCATTGTCATGACCAAGGCCATGGTCGACCAGCGGGTCTTCTACATCGATAAGCTCATGGGCGAGCTTCGCTCCCGCAACGACACCTCGATTGCTCCAGACGGCCACGTCTACCCCAACAAACCGCCTGGGCCCTCGCTGCTGGCCGTACCGGTCTACGTCGTGTGCAAGCTGCTCGGGGCTACGTCACTACGCGCGGTAACCTGGGCGTTCCGGGCCACGGTGGTCACCATACCATCAGTGCTCTTCCTTCCCGTCTTCTACCGGCTGGGCCGCCGATTCGGCACCGACGAGCCCTCACGGCGGGTGGCCTTGCTAGCGTACGCCCTGGGCTCGCAGGCTATGCCGTACGCCTTGCTGTTCATGTCGCACGCTCTCACCGCCGTCTTCTGCGGAGCGGCTTTTGCCTCGGCCGTGCGACTCGTGCGCAAGGCGTCTGGGCCCCCGGGCTGGGCTGCTCTCTGGGTCGGTGTGGCCTCCGCGTTGGGCGTTGCCATGGACTACCAGGCCGTCCTGCCCGGCATCGTTATAGGTCTCTATGTCGTGATCTTCGCGCCCCGACGGCTGACGGGGCTGGTTTTCATGGTGCTCGGCGCCCTGCCTATCGCCCTGTTCTTGGCCTATTACCATCACCTGGCCTATGGTGGAGTGTTCAAGACCGGGTACTCGTACGCGGTGGACACCGCGGTCAAGCACGGCTTCATGGGGTTGGTCGGGCCGAGTTGGACATCCTTCGTCAACACCATGCTCCTCCCGTCTAATGGGCTGCTGGTGCTGGCACCGTGGGTCGTGCTGGCCATCGCCGGAGCCGTCATGGTGGCGGCGAACCGGCGCCTGCGTCGTCGCTGTGGTCCGGAGGCGCTGGCGTGCTTGGTGATCTTGCTGGGCGACATTCTCATGCTCAGCTCCCTCGTTCCCTATATGTCCCGCAGCGGTTGGGGAGTCGGGCCGCGCTACATGACCCTCGCCATGCCCTTCGTGGCCTGGCTGGCCTTGGTCGGCCTGGAAGGGGCCAGGCGGAATCGCGCGACCCACATCCTTGCGCTTGCGCTAGTGGCGGCGAGCATCGCGGTCTTCGTGGTAGGGGGGACCACCTTCCCGCACTGGCCCGATCGACTGAAGAATCCCCTCTACGACCTTGTCTTCCCGCTGCTCCAGCGTGGTTATGCCGTACACTCGCTCGGTACCGCCGTGGGCCTTTCGGGATTTCTGGCCATCCTGCCCCTCTATATTTTCGTGGCCGGAGTGGCGCTGTGGCTGCTCGGCCTGGGGCGCCGGAGCTGGGGCAGAGCCGTTCTCGTATGTGGGATGGCGACCTTGCTGGTACTCGCTCATCGTGCCTTCCCGACCACCGATCAGACCAGGGTCAACCCCTGGCCGATGATTTGCAGCATCTGGGAGCCGAGACGCTAGCCCAACGCAAGAGGCAGGCACAATCAGAGGACATCCGCACCAGGGAGGGTGAAGCCCGCGCCCGCCACCCAAGATGCCGACACGCGCCGCATCTCCTGTAGGAAAGGCAGCGCGCTCGGCGCGGAAGAGGCGGTCGAGGCAGCGTCGAGCCAAAAGGAGAGCGAGCAGATCCTTGACCAAGGAACGGCGGCAAACCGATCCCGGAGGAGCTGCTCGCCC
>Ga0187889_10002339_pt1 | contig 18698 bp, 42 predicted proteins | sample June2016WEW_7_10_2_FD_132992 | JGI IMG/M metagenome (GOLD analysis project Ga0187889, IMG submission 132992) | Peatland microbial communities from SPRUCE experiment site at the Marcell Experimental Forest, Minnesota, USA - June2016WEW_7_100 | ecosystem: Environmental > Terrestrial > Soil >... | reverse complement strand
GCTGTCCAGTAGGCTTTAGCGGACTTCGCCACGGCGTAAACCGTAGGTGCCCGGAAAGTGCCGGGATTGGTGGTCTGGGCTATCAGAGCAGCCATGCCCACGAGGAGCGCGAGTGGTAGTAAAGTCTTGAGGGTTCTCATTTCAGTTCTCCGTAAAATTTCGGTTGTCGTAGGCTTCCGGGTAGCGTCTTTGACAATACCCTCGGCCCGCCATCGCTTCGACTTGAGCGAGCTTGTCGGGATCATCCCGAAGCGCGAGCGCAGCCATGCTTCGACCGCGCTCCGCAGCTTCGGCGTATTCTGCCGGTGTCATCGTCGCTCTTAAGTCTCCCATTTCCATGTTCGGTTACCAGCGGAACATCCGGTTCATCCGCATGTCCACCGTCGAAGTGGTTGCGGCGGCCGGCAATCCAACGGCATCTCCGAGATACCGTTGAAGCATCTGGCCGATCTGGGTGAATGACGGCGCTCCGCCTCCGTCCAAAACGTCGGCCCGGCCCGCAGCGTCCGCAGCCGCATAAACGGGGCACCCGTCCGTGGGCACGCCGGTTAGCGGAGTAGTGAACGCGATGTTGGCAAGGCCCGCTGCCTGAATCCACCAGTTGTATCCCTTGGTCATGGTGGACACGAAAACGCCAGCGCAGAGGGCCACGCCCTGAGCGCCGCTTTCGTCCGGCGTCACTTGATGGATCGACTCGGCAACTCCGGTGTCCCAGAAGGCCAGCCGGCCGAGGGTTGGCGTCAACGTGGAGGTCGCCTTGGTCCTCACGTAGATGTACAGCCCATCCCACAGGTTCGACGTGGTGACATTCACCGTGTCCGACAAGGCCAGCGCATCCACCGCGTTGAGGATGATGCGATCCCCTGGCATCGTCTGTTGGCCTTGGCTGATTGCGAGGCCGGAAGGCGCCGAGGTAATCAATCCGCCGACGATGGCATCGCCAAGGTAGTAGTTCAGCTTTCCACTGATCCGAATGTTCTGTTTTGTGAAAGGGCCGGATGGCATGGCTTTTCTCCTTTACGCCCCAAATCCGATCATGAGCTTGTTGTCCCGCGGCGAAGGCGTATACCAATTGACTCCCTCGCGATAGAACATCACTTCCAGATCCGGCGCATCCTGCGAGGGGATCGGTCCCTTGAAGTAGTGCCGGAACGCGGGGTCGGAGGCCGGGGTAAGAACCCAATCCTGCAATCGCAGCCACATGAAAGGCTCACCCACCTTGCAGGTGGTACTGGCCGGGAAATTGGAGATTGCTGTCTGCGCCGCCGTCAAGGCTCCGACCGTGATATCCGAAGGCACCAGCGAAGCCCCGATGAGGCCGGTGGGCAGTAACGCCCCGAACTTGGTGCTGGGCGCCAGGTTGTCCAGGTGGATGTAGGCGTCCATGATTTTGAAGCCGGTGAGGCCAATGCGAACGTCCGTCTCCTTGGCGAACATTTGCTTTGGCTCTTCGCGGGCCGCGATCAGGGCGAACAGTTCCCGGTTGCACAGGCCGGTGTCGGGCCTTTGGATGCACTGGAGGTAGCCGCGCAGCAGGGCCAAGTAATTCACTTGCCCTACCGCTCCCGCCGCGTCACCGCACCAGAGCGGAATAGAGTTCAGGGCGATGCCCACCGTACCGTTGCGCGTCTCGCCGCCGATGGTCAGGTAAGTGTTGCCCATCCATCCGGGGTTCACGCCGTCGTTCAGGAACTCATCCATGCCGTTCACGGCAATTGAACGATCCTGAGACACCGTGGCGGCCGATGCTTGCCCGTGTCGATACGCGTCCACGTTCCAGTCGGTGTTGAAAGCCTTCACCGCCAGTTGCATGTACGTGTCGTAGATGTCCACGGCAGCGTTCGGGCCGGCGTTGATGACTTTGTTTTTCCACTCGTTGATCGGGATTTCCTCGATGTATTCCCGTTCACCGAAGGCGAAGGCCGCGAGCAGCTGCTTGTCTTTCACTTCGCGCGTGCTGCCGGGAACCGAGGCGCCGCCCGTGGGCCGGTCATACACGAAGGGGATCTGGTTGAACAGTCCGCCCGTGTAAGGCCGTTCGTTCGCATAGAAGCGCACGATTTTCTGAAGCCCGTCTTCCACGAACAGGTTGTCCTGTACGACATCCTGCTCGATTGACGCGCGGGTTGTTGCCGATAATTCATCAAAGAGCGTCATGAATCTCTCCTGTTTCGTTCACGCCGGGATACCTCCCGGATTCGATGGCATGTACGACAACTTCTTCTGCCGGACAGCACGTAAGTATTTTGGGCAGTGTACTCATGCCCCCGTGGGCACTCAGTCTTTGCCGTTTGTAGAGCAGCTAAAATCACGCCACCGCGCTGACTGCCACGCCTGAGGTTTTCCTTGTGACTAACGGGTTCAAGATGTTTTGGATTAACGCACGATGGAACCCTGCATCTGTGATCCAATTCCATCCCTTTAGGGACAGGACCGTTTTCACGTTCCCACATTATGATGTGAGCGGGCCTTACCTTGCCCTGCCTTTTGTCCCAAGAACTTCCGTATCCTGTCCCGGATAAGGCTCCCGTCCATAAAAAGCATCCCGAGTTAGGCTCGGGGCTGATCTTGTTAAGGAAGCGATCTGGGACCGATAGATACATTTGCTTTCCCTAGTGAACCAACTCACTTTGAGCCTGCACCTTATTGGCGCGCTCGATTCGTTGCGTCTTCAACTGATTGGGTGTACCGCGTTCCCACGGGAGGCCCTTGTCGCCGGTAGGTTTCGCCGGGATGAAAGGCTGGCTGGACGGCGCCCGCATTTGCAGGTTCGGGTTGCCGCCGTGTTCGCTGATGTACTTCGCAACGCCCGCATCCGCAACCTGCTTGTCGTGAGCTTCCTGCTCCTGCTTCGCAAGTCCCGCGCGCCGTTCAGGAACCTTGTACTTCGCTTCCCAGATTGAGCGGATGGTAGCCGCCGGGTTCCGTTGCTGGGCCGTCAGGAAGTCATCGTAGAGCGTTCCGAACTCTTCGATTGACTTTCCGAACAGACGGGCGTGCTCATTGGCGATGTCCACGTAGGTTGACATGGCCTTTCCCTGTGCCCTTGCAAATGTCGGGATATCCGACATCGTGACCAGATTGTGTTGCTTTGGGTCGAAGGCGGCGGGAGCTTCCGGGCGTGCGGGCGCTGATGCTTCATCCTCTTCCGCCAGGTACCCGAAGTCTTTTGCGATTTTGACCTTCTCTTCAGCCGCGACCCTCTTCATTCTTTCGGCGATCAACTCTTTTTCGGCCTTTGTCATGGCCGGTTGATACTCGGAGTCGAGTTTTCGTTGCCACTCGTCATTTACCGACCGCAGCGTGTCCCTCTCGGTTTCCAGCCCTGAGTACGTCGCTTCCAAGGTTTCGCGCAGCGCAGGCGTAAGCACTGCAATGTCCGCGTCCGAGAAGCCCTTCGATTTTAAAATCTCGTCAAGTTTCATGTCCTTACCTCATCGTCATACTGGCGGCGCTTGGCTCTCAGGAGATGGGTGAGCAGCGAGAAGGCGCGGCTGAATCCTTTGGCACGCATCGTTTATGGTCCGTACTTCGGCCGTTGTCGCTGGATACATCATCCCGATTCGCCTGGAGAGAGAGACGATCTGCCGCAAAATCCACTCCGCCTGTGCCGCGCGTGGATCGGCCTGCGCTGGCGCTGGCGATGGAAACCCCCCACCCGCACCTGGCCCCATGCTCTGAGGGTCTTGAGGTGCCTGCTGACCTCCGAGGTCCTGTGGCGGCGAGTAGGGTTGCGGGGACATCGGAGCTAGAACTTCTTGCCCTTCCCGGCCTTCTCGTAGCCGCTGCCCTTAATCCGAGTTTTTCCACGCCGTTTCGTACCCACCATCTTTGCCATGACTTTTCCTCTCTTCACTCTTGAAACGGGGCGACCAACTCACGGACTCGGCAGCCGCCCCTTGCTACTTCCGGTTGACCCTCTTTCTCGGGGAACCAAACATGCGCTTCACTTTCGATGGCGGCATGTGCGGCTCGTTTCCGGGATCAAGGGGCGAGCTATTTGTGGCCGCGCTTGCGATCGCGTTTCTTCCCCCGCTTCCGCATCTCGACAGGACCGAAGGTGAACATAGTGGCATCTCCTTTCTGGTACCCTACCCCAAAAAAGCAAAACGGCCCGCAAGCAGTTTTCAAGCTGCCTGCGGGCCGTCCGGTACGATGAGGTTCCGTGTCGCTCAACGCCGGGGTCGAATCCCGACTTTCTGTTCCGATTAAAACTCTACACCAAATGACGATTCTTTGTCAAGTGGCTTTTTTGCTGCGATGGCGTTTCGCACCGAATTCCGCTGCCGGGGCCGATCCTTTGGTTGCCGGCGCTCGGGGCTTCCTGGTTCTTTTCGGTGGCTGATAGCCGAGCGCCGCCAGCTTCGCGTCGATCTCTCGCCTCTCTTGCAAAAGGGCTTCGATCAGTGTCGGCTTCCATTCGGCAAGCCGCAATACGTTTTCGATTTCGTCGTATATTTCTTGTTCCAAGTGTTTCTCCTTTGTTCGTTACGAATTATGGAATGGGGAGGGTCTACCGGCTAGTCTCGATTTCCCGTTAACAGGATTCTCGATCCGGCAGGTTTGGCATTCTATTTCAACCATCCCCATGATAGGCTCGGGGGCCTTGCGGCTTATCCCTGCTTACACAGCCAAACTCAATTATACCCCGTTCGGCACCAACCGAACGTAACGGCCATCTGGCCTCTGTTCCATGTGCTCCTGAACATACCGGTATTGCTCGCGGTTCATCAGCAATCGTGCGCCCCCGCACTCTTCAACCAAGCGTAGGAGAGTTGCGCCACATCCGAACGGGGCAACGTTGATGGTGGCGGGTTGGATGTCAATGTTCTCCATTGGGCACCAACCGGATGGATTCCTGGGTTGTGACATGGCTAAATCCACCTTGGCTAAAGTCGATCCTCAGTTGGCCCGTGAAACCTTCCACGTACAGGGCCGCGATCACAACAGCCAGATCCTCCATCGAAGCAACTGGGATATGCCGAGTCCGGCTCACCGCATGAGACTCATGGGCCGCCTGTACCAAGATACCGCCCTGTTCCAGCAGTAGATCACGCTCTGAGGGAATCAACCCAATTCTGGCTATCATCGGCTTTCGGTGATTGTAGCGCGCGACCCGCCGTCCTTCGTCTGCATCTGAGGCTTCTCATTCCCGCTTGGCGGCCGACCGCCTTTTTTTGAACTCCCCGGCTTCGGCCCGCCGAGCATAGCCGGGTCGATACCGGAAGCCTCCATGATTTTCTGCGTTTCAGACAAAAACAAAATCTTCTCTTTCTGCTCCGTCTTCCAGCGGTCCTGTTCATGCAGACCATCGGGGATATGCACGTCTGGCACTTCGCAGGCTTCCATCACGGTAGCGTCGGCAACCGGCAACCCGCGCTGCTTCAACTGTGCCAGCAGCAGCCGGTAGCTCATCTGAGAAATCTCATGGGCAGAGTGAGGCAATAGGAAGTGCTGGACGTTATCGGCAAACCATCGTGCGCGCTGGCGTTGGTCGTACTTGCTCTTCGTGGGGGTTTCTGATCCGGGTTCCGTCGTGTCCTCTCCCGGCATGTGAGACGGTACAAGGCTCGACGGTTCATAGTCGAAGACTTCCGGCGCCATTCCCTCGATGCCCACGTACTGAAGCAACGTGGGAGTATCCATGTACTGAAGCATCAACCACCCGACTTGGTTCCCTGTCGCACCCAGCGACTTCTCCATTCCCCGGCAGATGTCTCTTACCAGCGGGCCGCTTGCCGCAATGAGCGCCTGGGCATCGTCCATGCCTTTCGCGGTTGCGCGGGCCTTGGCTAGTTCGATCATCTCGCGGGTCTGTAGCAGGTAGTCGAGTTCGTTCTGGAACTGCTCTCGCACCGCAAGAGTCGTCTGGCTGATTTGAAAGAATGACTCATCCACGGGCGATGTGAATGGCTTATCGACTTGCGAACCATCGTACCCTATTCGGTTCCGCGGCTCCATCGGGTCGAACGACTTCGCCTCTTTCAAGGTCACCGCGTCCTGATTGTATGCGAGCGGGCGATCCAGGTCGATGCGAACTTTATCCATGCAACCCCGGTCGATTTCGTCGATTGATCTCTGGAGTTGCCATCCGTCGTGGATCGGGCTGAGTCCCATCGGTTCCCAGGGCCACCAGTCCACGTAGAAAGGAATCAGGTCAAGCTCGGGACACCAGTTGAACTGCGGGCCGTCGTACATCACACAGTTCTGAGAGGAAATCAGTAGGCGCCCGGCGGGGTATAGTCGCGCGTCGTTCTCATCGGCCACTCGCGGTTTCCCATCGGGGCCTTGCATCTCCATCCCGAGTGACGGTACTTCGTAATACCACGGGCTTCCCAGTTGCCCCATCGGCATTGTGTAGCCGGTCATGTTCAGCGCCAAGTCATTGATGCGCGTGTAGCGAATCGGGATCAAGAGATCCGTGAGGGTGTCCGATTCCTTTTTCGAGAACCAGTTGGCCGCCCGCTTCGCAAGGTTCTGACTCGCAGCTTTTCGAATCTGTGCTGAGTACCAGTAGCGGGACTGGGTTGGTTGCAACTTGTCCTGGTACAGCGGGAACATCCCATGCGCCATCCAGATCGGCTGCTCATCCAGGTACGTCACGGCGTAGGCGTTGTTCCAGTCGCCGTTGCTCGGCATTTGGACTGGGCAGACGCTTGGCGCTCCGCAAGTGTCAATCTCGATTCGGCCCTTACCCTTGCCCCCCATCGCGCGCCGGTAAACTGGCCTTGTGAAACCGACGCCGGTTGCGAAGGCCCACAGTAAAGCGGCTTTCACGTCCTGATCCCAATACCCCTGGAGATACAGCGCACGCGCCGTCTTGTTCATCATCTTGGCGTGTTCGGCATAGGCGTTTGTGGCGTGCCATCCCCAGATGGGGCGAATGTTGCTCAGGCCCGCCGCCGCAACGCGGATGTTGGTTTTCAGCCGACGCCCGCTGATGTGGGAACGGTATTCGAGACAATTCTTGATCGACTCATCCCCGCTGATGATGTCGAGAGCGGTTCCCCAATCCTTAAATGTACGCTGCGCTTGCTGCCATTTCTGGCCTTCGGAGGTCGCGTCGTCAATCCATCCGAGACGACGTTTCTCATCTGCTTCGGCGGGGGGAACTTGCCAAGAACGTGGGACTTGATCGCTCATGGGATTTGCTCAATAGAGAAGAAATTCCACAGCGGGGTGTCTGGGTCTAACCCGGTTCGCCGCGCGGTCTCGTTCACGTAGTTCTCGGTGTTGTTCCCGTCGGAGGCTGGTGCCCATGCCGTAATGAGTTGCCGCAACGTGTAGCCTCGGGCGATGTCGAGCGCGATCTGATGGTACAGGCCGGCGATGCCCTCCGCCAACGTAGGTGCCACCCAGAATCCGTTCGTAATCACCGGGTGGGCCAGCCACGGCGCGGCCCGCAAGTCACCGGGGTTATTGTTTCGTTGCGGAAGTGCCCCATTGACAAAGAATCCCTCTTCAGAGGCGATGGCGGAAGCGATGAGGGAGATGATGCTGTCCATTGGTGCCCTATTGTCCGGTCTTCGTTTGCTCGGTGTGGGTCGTGACGCTGCTGGTCGGGTCCGTGGTGCGCTTCACGCTGTCGGTTACGGTCTTCACCGTTGGTAATGGGTTCTGCTTGAGGTACGCGAACATGTTCAGCAGCCCGTTCGACAGGAACATGGCGCCGATCAGGATGTAGAACCCCTTGTGCATGGGGTTGAAGTGGTTCGGGTCCACCAAATTGATGGTGACCCCGCTGACGATTGCCGAGGAGCCGCCGCCGATTAGGGCTGCGAGAATTCCTTCGATCCAGTTGCTCCAGTCCATGTTAGAAAAAACTCCGTTCTGCATGTTTAGCCTCCCTGTTTCGGTATTGTCGATGGTGAAAGATTGAGCCGCTGGAAGATGTCGCGCCACGCGGCGGATTCGGATATTGCCTGTGCGAAAGTCTTGTTCAGATCTGCGAATCCAGCCAAAACTGGGAGTATCACGCCCTCAAGGATGTCCTTCAACTTGGCGAGTTCGGCGTCCACCGCCGCATCCACGATGGCCGGGATATGGTCTTCGAGGACCAGCCCGGAGGCTTGCGCCTTAGCGATTCCGTCCTCGATGTTCTGCTTGAGGGCGGCGTTGTCGATGACGTTCATTTTCGCACCACTTTCTTGACCACCTTTTTGACCGTCGCCTTCGGGTGCTTGATCGCCCTCACCAAGGTGTCTCCGTTCACCAGGATCGTTGTGACCGCTCCCGCCGCTGGCAGCACGTCCTTGACGAACTTAACCGCCAGCAGCGGAGAGCAGAGCAATAACGCGATGGCGACGGCCCGGCGCATCGGCTACGAGGTCGCGCCAACCGGCTGACTGGATGGCCCAGGAGGCGCCACTGAGATCGCGGCGCTCTGTGCTACGAGAGCGTCGGACTGTTTTTGGATGGCGTCCAACGCGGCTTGATCTGCCGGTGCCAGCGTGCCAGGCGAGTTTTGGAAAGTCGTAATGAGGGCACCCAGGGCTGCTATGCCCTGTACGATGCTGTTGAGGGTGTTGCTGATTGCGGTTAGATCGGCCTGCTCTTGTGCGGCCCAATCCGTAATCTTCGACATGATGTTTTTCTCCAGGGTTATGCTCTGTTCGAGACGATTCTGAATCCCCCTCAGAGCGGTGTTGATGTTTTCGAGGACCGCTCGGCAGTCCTCGTCTTTTTTCCGCGCCCAGCCGAACATGCTGGTCTACGTGGTGGTCGGTGGCACGGCGGGAGCCGCGGCCTTCACCGCCGGAGCAATGGCCTTGATGTCCGCTATCAGGGCCGCGTCGAGTGTCACGTTTACCAACCCGGCGGCGGCGGCTTTCTCCCCGTCCTCGATAGCGACAATGCACTTGGCAAGTACGGCTTCCGCCGTGCGCTCGATGTTCACAAGTTGCGGACATATCAAGCCGGTGATCGCCTCAACGGTAGGAGCGGCTTTGTCCACTTTTTGCAGGATCGGCAGGACATCGTTTTCGATTGTCTGCCCGGCTTTCTTAAGGTCGCCAATGGCGACTGCGTAAGCGTGTTCAAGGGTTAAGATTAAACTCATGCTTCCATCGTCCTACTTTTCTGAAATTTGTCAAGAGGCTCATTTTGAGCCGTCAGGCCCCGGTGCTATCCGGTCTTCGATTTTGGTGTGGGAGTCCTGCTCCACAGCCCACAGGTAACGGTTGGCATTGAACAACTTGGCTTCGAGCGCCTTCCGCTTCCCTTCGGCCCGTGCCAACCATGCGTCAATGAAGTCTCTTTCATAGGCTGAACAGTCGCTATCCCGACGCCGCTGCATCATCGCCGCAGCCGTGCGTTGCCTCCCCGCGTCATAGACTTCGCGGAAGTGTTCGCGTCGGGTTTCGGCTTCCCGTGTTTCCTGCTTTATGAGATCGTCCTGGAGTTTCAGCCACTCGCGCCACGTCGATGCCTCGCGCCACATGAACCCGAGTCCCTTGAAGTGCTTTTCGAAGATCCAACGGGCGATCTCCGGCTTGTCCTTGTCGTAGGGCGCCAGGAGTTTCAGCCCCACTTTGTTCTCGAAGTAGATGATGGGGCGCAAGGTCCCTCTCGCCATCCCAGTGTTGTCGGGCATTTTAGTGTATCCCCCGTAGGGTTACAAGGGCAATGTAGGAACACACTGCTATCGCTGCTCCCCTGAGTCCCGCCGCCACCCCCCCAGCCGTTACAGCAAAGACTAGTCCAACCCAAAAACACGCCCACTCAATGCGGTCCTTTTCGCTCATGCAGTCCTCTTAGGCATGGAATTTTGTACCCGTTCCAATGGGTGCGATGTCTAGCCGAGGTTTCCCCCTGTCCCCTCCGCCGTGCCATTTGCTGTGCATCCGGTCTGAGTGGCTCTTTCGATCATTCGCGCAGAACGCCGCCAACGCGTTGGCAAACACGCCATCATCAGTAGTCTCCTCAGCGTGCTCGAATTTATCTTTCCCGCTCCCTGTGTAGTGAACTTCCCAGTTGTCCATCTCCCATATCGTGTACGGAGAGTTCACGCGATACCAGTCGTTCTGCACATGCATCACGAAGGCACCTGTGAGCATCGGTCGAGACCAAACGCCCGTAAACCATCCCCTCTTTCGAGACTTAGACTTCCGCATGTCTTTCGGCATTGAGTCGTAGCGGATCATGCGATGGAACCGGGAATACCCGTGAAGCGCCATTTGGTCTTGGCAGGTATCCCCAACGCACGCGACTTGTTCAATCGCGGCGTAAGGTTCCCGATAGCGGGTGGTCTGCTCCATGAACCGAGAATAATAGGCTGAAATTGCTAACGCCCAAGCCCATGCTTCAACATGGTTGACGTTGCTATCTCGCCATTCTGCTGCTTGGAAATCCTGCTCGCTTTGATCTCGGGCGCGACGGGCCATGGCGATTGCAGATCCATCCTTCCCCATTCCGTTGGATGTATCAACCCCTTCCGAGTAGTCGTATCCAGGTTCCGCTTCATCATACACGAACAGCTTTCCCATGTGCCTCTTTGCGTCGCTTCGGATATCGTTCAATCTATCGAATGGTTCCTTCCAGAAGAGCGGCAGGAATTCCCATCGGTATTCTGTGCCGCGCCTGTCCACCCATCGAACGGGGACACGGGGAGCGTCGTAGTCTACCTCGTTCGGGTCGGGTTCGTGACGTGGCTGTATCGACTCTCCAATAATCCCGTAGACGTGGTAGCGCGTTTCTCGGTTCGACCAGACTTGAGCAACACACTCCTTACCAAACACGTTGTCATAGCTACCCTGAAACGCAGCGAGGTCCGTGTGGGGCATTTCCTGATACCAGAGTTTCTCGGTGCCCTTGCGCTTTGCTGACTTGAAGTTCCATTCCCAATAGTAAGCCGCTTCCGGGCGCATTACCCACTTCCGCCCGTCTTTCGATAGAGATTGTTCCAGAAGAGGGTTGGATTGCACGTACAGTTCACTTTCGGCCATCATCCGCCGAGTTTCCGGCTCAGGATTCCACCCCTCCGGTATTGGGTGAGATCGGTTCTCTGTCTCGTTGGGATACATGCCTTCCCCACAGTAGAACGGTATAAATAGGGCCATGAGGCGGGATTCCCCGTTCGCCCACCCCATCTTTGCATCCCAGTACGATTCTGCCCACCACCCTATCTTCCCCTTGCATGTCGATTCCAGCACTCCCAGAACTCGGGGGCTAGGATGCACGGCTTTGAACAGACCTACGTCAATCAACTCTTCGGCGTCGCTGTACGAAGAGACCTCACTGAGATGGTAGGCCACAACAGTGGTGCCCATGGCGATAGGATTCGTCTGCTCACCGTGCTGGAAAAACACGCCGGAGTCAATGGAGCCGAAACGCAAATATCCCTTGTCGGATTCCGCGCGCTTTGTGTACGGAGTTCTCAACCACCAGGGCAATTTGTCGTAGGCATTGAAGATCTTTTGAACCATCTCCCGTGTTTTGTCGGAATCAGCGGAAGCCATAACTGAGGAGACGCCGCGAGAGAACATGGTCTTCAGCAAGAGAAGGCCAGCCATAAGCGTTGTCATGCCTAATTGCCGAGCCTTCGCCAGCAGGATCTCGATAGACAGGCCCCGCGCCTGCATCTCGGACATTACTTTGAATAACACCTTCTGACCGGATCGGAACCGAAACAGCATATTGATCCCCTCATCTGTCAGTATCCAGTAATACCGGGTGAGAAAATAAGCCGCGTCCGACATCACCAGCGCCCGCTCATTCTCGATAAATCGAAATTCCTCAAGGTTCATGCGCGGGGACTCGGGGTTGCATAAAGCACGGAGTAAAGCGGTTTGGAGAACCTGTTGCGGTTCTTTGACTCCCTGAGCGGCGCGGGCGGCAGCAACGTATTCGGTTTCGTATTTCCGCTGTAGCGTTTCGTTGAAAGTTTGGATGTCGCTAGGGGAATGGTACTCCAGCCGGAAACCTAACACAGCTTCGGAGTCGGCAATGTTTAGTGCGACGATGGACGGGGCGTACAAGTCAGATCCCCATTTTCTCTTGGCAGAGTCGGCAGTACTGGAACTTCGTTTCGTTCCACATGACAATCACGAGTTTGGTTGAAGTGGCGATGCCTCCGCAGCGTGAGCATGTGAACTCACCCGAGGCCGGCTTGTCGGTCGCTGCAATCGTGATCGTTCTATTCGGGAGGCTCATCTTCTTCGCCTTCGTCGTCTTCATCGTCCGGTCCTGGGAGTGCCAACATCGTTGTCGGGTTGCGCTCGTTGAATCGGTCTGAAAGCCGCTGAACTGTGTGCTCCACTGGCGGCAACACGGCGACTTGGTTGACTTGCATTTTCTGACTCTGATCCACGTTGAGATTCCCGTACACCGGCATGATCGTGGTCTTCGGCAACGGCAACACGCCACCGCTCTGAAGCAACATGCGCTTCTCTTGAGTCCCCGCGATGGTCTTGGCTTGCCGTACCGTGACTTTCACGATATCTGGGATGCTGGAGTCTTTCAGTATCGCGGCGGCTACGCGGGACTGCGCGAAAACTTCTTCCTGAATCAGCCCAATCATGCGCTTGGTCGTCACTCCAGCCGCAACGCAGAAAGCCTCGAATGGTAGGACGCGGGCTTGGTCTGGCGTCACCTTCGCTCTCAACTCCACGATGGCGCGGGCTTCTTTCTCTTCGCTCCCCGCCAGGTACTCAAAGACTTTCTGCTTACCTCCAAGGCCGCGGAATAGATGCTCAATACGCGGCACCAGGGACACGTCGAGTGGCGTCACGCCCAACACTTCGTAGGCCGTAGCTAGCACTGCGCCGTTCGTTCGCTTCTTAGTCGCCATGCCTCTGCCTGTAGCTTTCGTTCCAGTCCTCAATGGTCGGTCGCGTGATCTCCGTCTGACGAATCTTCCGTGCCTTCGGTTGCTTCCGGGCGTAGTCTGGGAACTCCAGAGCCATGCGCTCACGATTCAACTGGTTGCTCGCTTCTAAGGCTTTGGCAATGCGGCGGAGTAACGCGATGGTGCGGAGTCCGGGGAAGAGTTTCACTTCGGAACCTCTATACCGGTGACTTGTACGCCGCCCCGTGGTGAGGTGCGAAGTCGCGCCATGTATCCTGCCATCCCATGCTCCATACATGCCCAATCTACGAACCCACGCCTGATTTCAGTGGCCCCGCAGCGCGCGCATGTGAACCGTGCATCGTAGCACCTACCACACGATAGCAGGGGGGCCTTTTCGCAATACCACCGTTGCCCGTGTCCGAAGATTCGGCAGGCGATGGTGCGAAGACCAGAGAAGAGTTTCACGATCCCTCCGGCGTATCGTCGATGAACCGCATCTTGATATGCTCCGCCAAAGATCGGAAGATTCCCGACGCGGTTTCTGGCGTGGCATGGATGCCGAAATGTTGATCGCCGATGTTAAGAGATATGCCGATTAAATCACGATCACCGGATACAGCGTAGTCGGCAAGGTTTGGAGAGCCAGCGGTGCGTTTGGCGAGAATGTCTGAATTCATTACTTCTCCTTCCCCCATATCTGGAGGTCAATCTCAGGGTACTTCACCCTGAATAGCTTTTGCTTGAGGCGGAACATCGGCGTCTCAAAGCCCTTAGAATCGACCACCGTATCACGCCCGTTCTCCGTGAACCGGAAATCTCCCTTGAACACGATGGCGCGCTGGGTTCGCCCGCTCGGTAGTTTGAATTTTGGCTGCAACACGAAGCGCGGCTGTAACTCCAAGTTGGAGATCCGGCCTTTCTCGGCGAGGATTTTCAGCGCTTGGTAATGCCGGGCCTCAAGAATCGAGTCGAACCGATGGTCGTCTATCGTGACCGGCTGGGCGTGGTACTTGTGCGGCTTAAGACCGTCGCCACATGCAGTTTGAACCGGGCATGGATCACCCCGCCGCTTGTATACGTCCGCGACCTGTGCTGTGCTCCAGTTCATTTGAGTTCGGCGATCAGAGAAGTGGCGACTCGTATAGCACATTCGGGAGAACACGCTATCTTGTTGCCTTCCAATTCGTATTCTGTTGAGCCGTGCTGAATGTCGAGCGTCTCATCAGTCCAGTTCCCTACCCCAACACGGTACACATCAGGGAATGTCAGGGTTTCAGAATGACGGCCACGCACCTTAACCGCCTTGGCTTCTATGTTCTTCTGACACCCATCGCAGATTATCTTGGTAGTTAGTGTGATCCCCATTTCACTGCTCTCTCGCCTTCTTTGGCCGACTTCGTTTCTTCACTCCCCACTTCTCCGCAACCTGTTCGCTCTTGTCGGTTTCAACTGCTGGTGACGGTTTCGGGTAGTCGGCGGGATCGTACTTCACTTCATGCCGCTCCACTTTGCCAAACAGTTCATTTGGTTTCGCAGCCGTTCGATTGATGATTTCGATGGGCAGTCCGGCGGCTACGCGAGCCAAGTTTGGGCTATCGACCGTTACTGCCAGATCGACTGCCAGCACCTCGGAGTCCTCGACATCGGCAAGTGGCGGCTGGCCTTCGATCCCGAGCGCGGCATCCGGCTTCGTGAACGTCTGCACGGTGACATCGTTCTGCGGCTGTCCGAAGTGGAAACGTATCTTGATCTCGAATGCCACGCTTCGGTATGAAACCGTGGGAGAAAAGTGGCAGTCGTTTTCAAGTCGTTCTCTCAGAAGGCCGATGGCGTAGCGGGCCAACTCGTCTCCGTTCAACGGCTTGTTGGGAACCGACTCATTCAGCGGCATCAGATCCCTCCCCCGGTACGACAATACGCGGCTTCTCGGGTTCCATCATCCCAACCGGGGGGTGCTTTCGGCATGTTTCGCAGGGGCACCCGAGCGCGGCTCTTGCCCGCTCAATCCTTTCCGGGTCCAGCAGATCGGTCGGCCAGAGGTCGTCTCCTGAACGATACCACGATTGTTCAGCCATTTCAGAATCCTCCCCCTGGCACCAGGATGCGCGGCTTCTCAGGCTGCATCATTGCAACAGGGGCGATCCCTAGTATAGCATCGCAAGCGAAGCATGAGAAGACCGCAGCGACCATATTCCCGAACTGGCTTTGGGTGGCGGTGAGTTGTGCTGGTTGCGAACCACAGCAGGGGCACTTCGGCCCGCGCACCGGACGGGCGGCTACGGGACCGCGTTTTGTGATATCTTCGACGTTGCTCACTTTGCAACGTCCTCCAACTTTTTCCGAAGTTGACTCGCCGCCGCATCGAACACCATCACCAGCAACTTCGGATCTCCCCGCATCACCCCGGAACAGTCTGGCAGGTTGTAACTCATGGCATCGCCAGATTCGGAAAAGCAGAGTCCGGCAAATGGGGTGAACGGAATCGTCTGTGATTTCTCCGGATTGGGGATGGTTCTCTCCCTAAATTGCTTAACTGCGGCGTCGGCCCATTTGAAGGGGAGTTCACCGTTTTCGTGTTCGGCCACAGTCGTCCAGACGCGCATCCACAGATTCCTCTCTTCATCGGATCGGAGTTGATTTTCGGACTCAATAGGGATCGGATAGCACGGTCGCAAGTCTGGTCTGTTTGTCTCTATCCACGTTTTTTTTAACCACTCAATCAGTTTCTTCATTCAGAATCTCCTTCGGCATTTCGGGCAATCGAGAAGTTTCACAACTCGCACCGCCCGTTCAAACTCTTCGCGTGATATCCGCGCGAACATCCCGTTTTTCAAGCGAAAAAACAGGTACCCCGGTTCAGCCTCAGTCTGGTACACTTACGAGCCTCCGTCTGCTGTGAATCTGAATCGGCAACCGCCACCACTCCCCAGTCTTGCACGAAGCGCAATGGGCGGGCTTCTGCCCCGGCTTTCGAGAGGACCAATCATGCCCATCTCGGAAGCAATGCCATTCGCACCCAGTTTTGCACGCTTCCGCATGGCGCCCATTCGGAGATCGGCAGAAGCGGCATGGTCCGGCGTGCTTCATGAGATGCCTGCCAGCGAGCAGGAAACCGTACTTCTTTCGTCCCCCGGATCTCGGTTGAGCATCCGGGCACCCCCTCCGCTTGCGATTCGTTTTTCAATGTCTCGGGCGCGGAAAAGCGCGCGCGGGTCTCGTAGCATAGACATAGACTACTCCTTAGCTGCCCCCGCAAGGCTGAGGCTCAACGGGTACTCACGCTGGAGAGGCGCCAGGTCCGCGCACTTGTCGGCCCAGATTTTCTGGATGGCCAGGAACAGCCCGAATTGATCGGGGATGACGTTCCATTTCCATTTCTTGAGCTTGTTTTTCTTGTAGCCCAACTGGAGCACGGCAAGCTTCGCGCCTTTCGGCAGAGTCGAATCCGCGTGCTTGTATGCGGCCAACTGAATCCGTTTCGACGGCCATACCTCCGATGAGATCGTGAAGTCGATGATCCATGTGTCCCGCCCGATCTTGCACCGGAGGTCCACCGTCCCGGCGTAGTGGTAGCGTTCATTCCAGACGGTGTACTCGTTCGCAATCACTTCCGGCTTGAACTCCTGGAACCAATCGCAGAGCGACATCAGGGCCGCGTACTCTTCGACGGTGATCTCTTCCAGTGCCAAGGTCCGCGGATTCTCGAAACAGTCTTTCATCGTGACTGTGCCGCCGTTCAGCAGCACGCTGATGGCCTGATGAACTTTCGATCCCTTGTCGCCCTGAGACGCCTTGATCTCTTCAGCTTCCGACCAGCCTTTATCCGCAAGCCAGCGGTAGAACTCGCGGCCCTTCGGATAGTGGTCTGAGATCCAAGTCACTGAGGGTACAAAGTCCCAACACTCTTGCGGAGTGCCTATTAGGATCTTGCGCTCGTAGTACCTCTCGTCGCGGAACGTCACGCGGCGAATTCCGCGCTCTTGGTCAACCTCGATGATTTCACGTTTCATGGACCGCCTTCTCCAAGCACTCTCGATGAACATACTCCTCGTAGGTCCCGTTACCCGGATGGAGCGAAACCATAAGCAGCGTAACTACGTCTGAATTCGAGCGCGGCTTGGGAGTCGATTGCGCCGGATAGGTGAGCGTTATCAGGCCGTGGCAAATGTAGCAAGTCATACCTCACAGCCAGTCTCTTCACGGTAGAGCCGGTGAAGAAGTTCAAATACTTCGTCTCGATTCAGATTGTGAAAGTCCCAGAACTTCGTGCCAAGCGTATGATGCGACTCAGGGCCACCGCCGGCCGTCAGGTGCAAGTGATGTTTCTGTCCGAGTGGCATTGCTTCACTGTCGGGGCATCGCTGGCCCATTCCATGAGGACCGACGTGTGCCGCCTGTGTGGGGCCGCATATCGGAGCAAATAATTCTTGATACCATGCGCGACAATCCGCCTGGAGCGAACCATGCCACCGTTTCAGGCACACGAAGCACGGCCACGTTCTCAGCCAATCGAGATATTCGGGATTATCCCCAGGCTGTTTCTTCCGCGGCTTGCGCCTCAACGCCATGACGCCTTTCCAATCCACGCGCTCTAGCGATTCTGGAAAACTCGACTTCTTGGCTCGAATGGCGCGCTTCAACGGGGAGTTGCGACGGATCGGTGCCGCGCGGTGTTTCAGTGGAGTGTGGCGGATCATTCTGGCCTCCAGGCGATTGCGACTAAGGCGCAGATACCAGACACCGCCATAACGCTCCAAGCGCAGGGAGGAAGTGCCGCAGCTAGAGCACCGGACAAGGCAGCGAATCCTAAGATCCACATACAGAGCAATCGAAAGTCTCTCATTCAATCCCTCCAATCTCGCTCTTTATGGATTTCAAACAAATGCCTCGCATAAGCCTTGGCGTCATGCAATGCTCCCCCAGACCAAACAAGTGCGACGACACATGCGATTACTAGCACTGTACCGTTGTCGCAGGGCTGGCTCATCCATACTTTGAGAGCTTCAATCATTCAACCCCTCCAATCTCACGAGCCGCCGCTTGCATTTCCTCAAGATCGCCTACAGAAGATTCTGCGAGCGAGCGTCTCAATACCGGAGCGTCTGCGCTTAACGGCGGTTCATCGTTTCCCGCTTTGCATGTTACGCACAGTTGAGTTTCCGGCATAGCGGCCAATCTCGCGGCGCTGATCTCGGCGTCACAAAGCGAGCAGAGACGGCGCTTCATGCTTTTGCGGCCTCCACTGGGCGTCCCTTGAAGCCCATGAGTTTGTACTGGTAGTCCGCGCCATCCGCATCCTGAACCCGGCGAGATCGGATGTCCCATCCGCGCCGTCGCAATTCCGCCACTCTCGAATGCCACATGACACGAAGTTGGCGGTAGGGGTGATGCACCCAACCATCTCCCGACAGGGCCGCAATGGTCAGGAAATCCAGCACTCGCGCATTGTCGGAGTCGGGCTTCAGTTCAGCCATGTGCTTCGACTCCAAACCCACAAGACTGCCTCTGCAAATAGCGTTGGGCCACCGATAACAAAGCGCCATGGACCTGTGCCGTCGAGCATCCAGTTCATACAGACAGCCATGATGCCAAGGTAAACAACCAGCCCGGCGCACGTGAGAAACGCACACCACAAGTTAGACTTCATGTTTGCACCTCCGATTGTTGCGGTGGGAAGAGTTTGTACAAATGCTCCAGCCGTCTCGTTTCGTCACGAAATACTGCGCGGTGCCGAATGTCATGCCCCTGCTTCCGCAGCCTCGACACGCAGTTCAGATTGACGTATGGCAAGAGTCGCTGAAGTGCAACCCACTTGCCCGAAGCGAGAGCTTCCAACACACACTGTTTCTGAGACTTGCCGGTTACGCCGATGTCTCCCCTCAAGATCCGGTCCCCCAGTTGCGCTGCAATG
>Ga0187889_10002322_pt1 | contig 18805 bp, 37 predicted proteins | sample June2016WEW_7_10_2_FD_132992 | JGI IMG/M metagenome (GOLD analysis project Ga0187889, IMG submission 132992) | Peatland microbial communities from SPRUCE experiment site at the Marcell Experimental Forest, Minnesota, USA - June2016WEW_7_100 | ecosystem: Environmental > Terrestrial > Soil >... | reverse complement strand
TAGGGGTCGCGCACCGGCGTGGGCAGCTCGACGATGCGCACGATCGTCTCGCTGAGATCGAGGCGACGCTCGGCAAGACGCTTCGCCTGCTCCCAGTTGAGCGCGCTGATCGTGAACTGCCGCGTCCAGTAGTCGTGCGAGGCGACGTCGATGTGATAGGTCTTCATTGCTTGACCTCCTTGCGCGTCTCGCGCCAGACGCGCTCCATGCCGTGCAGCTTGCGCAGCGCCTTGCGCCGCGTGACGTCGAAGCAGATCAGCGTCTTGCCCTCGGGCGTGTCGCAGGCGGCCCAGAAGCCCCCCGAGCCCGGCAGCGTGCGCACGGCCTTCATGACTGCCCCCGCTCTTGCTGAACGATGCGATCGAGCCAGATGCGCAGCACGGCGCCGCGCGAGATGCCGGCGTGCGCCGCCTCCTGATCTAGCCAGGCGAGCTGTGCGGGCTCAACGCGTACTGTAAGGCGCGGCCCGATGCGCGGTCGGCCGCGGTGTCTGGGCGTGGTCTCCATGACTCTCCTCTCCGTCAGTATTCGTCGGGCAGCAGGACGCAGGTCGAAGAGCGGTCTGCCTCGGTGATGATCCAGACCTTCAGCCCGCGGCGTGTGTGATAGGCGCTGAACAGGCGATCGCCAGCCAGCAGCGCGCGCTCGTTCTCGACCCAGTCGTCGTCCTCGAGGTCGCCCCAGTCGCAAGCGTGGTGGCGCTTGATGAGAGTGCCCATCTCAGGGACAGGGACGCTCTGCATCACGCCCGGCGTACAGACCAACCGTCCCAGCTTGAACTTGAACTTCGCCACGATGCCTCCTCACTCGATCAGGCGCCCGGTGAAGGGCGCCTCTGGTGTCTCCTCCTCGGGGTCACAGACGAAGCTGCCGTCCAGTTCCGAGTACACGGCGCCGTCCACCAGAACAGGTTCGCAGATATGGCCGGACTCGATCTCCTGACCGCAGCGCGTGCAGAAGGTCACCCTGCCGTCTCCTCGATCGGTCCCGACCAGCCGCAGACCTCGCAGTTGACCAGACCAGGCCAGCGGCTGGGGGTGAGGTCCCAGGCGCCGCAGTTCGGACAACAGGCCAGCGGGTGGTCTTGGACCAGATCCTGGTGCTCGCGCGCCACGCGGCGCACGTAGTCGTGGACCTCGCACTCGGGGCAGTCACGATCGTGCGCCAGCAGCTGGAGCATGGGCACGTCGGCGGCGTTGGGGATCTCGAACGCCTTGCTGTGGCCACAGCGGTAGTGCGCCACGTAGCTGGTGAAGGTGTCGTGGGGGATCATGAGAAGCTCACCAGGATCTCGCGCTCGGGGTGATCCTCGACCCGGCAGACGGTGCCGAGCGGGTCAACGTAGTACCAGATGTTGCTGGTGCCGCGCGCCTCGCGCTCGTTGTCGCAGACGTAGTAGCCGCCGTAGTTGCTGCCCACGTAGAAGCAGCGCAGCTCCTGGCGAGCCTTGGTGTAAGCGGCCTCGCACGCCTGCTTGAGTATGCCCCTGTTGAACCTGCCGCGAGCAGCGGTCACGGTCGGCATCTGGGTGGTGTACCTCATGGCTTGGTCCTCAGCAGTTCGATCGCGCGCTCGTGCGTGACGATCTCGGTGGCGACCAGCTTCGAGTGCGCCGGCGTGCAGGTCTGGCCGATGGGCGTCTCGAAGGTCTCGACCATCACCTGGGAGTCGGCGTCGGCGCCGGTGAATCGGCGCCAGCGCATGGTCTCGGTCTGCTGCATGGTTCCTCCTCGTTCGCTACGACCGCGAGCGCCAGCCGGCGCCAGGCGGTCGTGGCGGGGTGATCAGGCGACCTTGGCGATCGCCTTGTCGATCTTGGCGAGGCCGACCGCCAGGGTGTGCAGGTCTGCCGGCGTCAGGTGCAAGATGCCGTTCATCGTGCCCCTGTACGCGCTGATGGTTGCCATGCAGGTCGGGTTGGTCTCGTCGGGGCCCTGCTCGCTGGTGCTCAAGCGGACGCCGTCGTGGCCGAAGAAGGTGGCGCAGTCGGCAGCCGGGATGTCGATCAGCGCCAGGCGAGGCCGGCCAGCCTCGACGATGACCATGGCGTTGGCGCCCTGCGGCGTGTCGATGAAGACGCGCGTTCCTTCTGATTCGATGCGGGTGGTGGTCTTTCTCATGGTGGCCTCCTCTGGCTTGGTTGCTCCATCTATCGACCACAATAGGCGACGCCTTTAACTCTGCAAGCCAGAAGCGTCTCCTGCGTGGGCAACGCTGAACCCTTGCGCCGCCCCTCCGGCATGGTAACGTTACGCCACACTTCTGCCAGCGCCGTCAAGGGAGGTCGAATGCCCGCACCCAGTGAACCCGTGGTCAGCCCAGCAGAGTTCGCCCGCCGCGTCGGGGTCAGCCGCAAGACCGTCTATGCCTGGATGAACGGCGGCCTGATCACCTGGCGCCTGCTGGCCAACGGCCTGCGCGGCATCCCCGTCTCTGAGATCGAGCGCGCCGGCCGCCGCCAGGGCCATGCCTGAGCCCGAGCCCTACTACATCGACGGCCTGCGCGTGCCCAGCGTCACCCAGGTCACCGGCATCTTCGACAAGCCCGAGGTCACCCGCTGGCGCGAGCGCCTGGCGGCCGACGAGCGCGATCCCACGGCGGGCCGCGCCGAAGCCAAGCGCCTAGCCGACCGCGGTAACCGCCTCCACGAAGCCGCTCTGCGCCTGCTAGAGCGCAAGCCCGTGATGCCCTCGCCCGAGGAGAATGTGCGGCGCTGCGTGCGCAGCCTCGATACCTGGATCGCCGAGATGATCGACGAGGTGATCTTCGCCGAGCAGCCGGTCTACAACCACTTCTGGCGCTACGCCGGACGGCCCGACTTCTTCGGCACGCTGTTCGGTGACACCGGCAGCCTCTGGCTGGTCGACTGGAAGGGCAGCCACGCCGAACGCCCCTATTGGGAGTGGACCCTGCAGCTGGCCGGCTACGCCGACTGCGATGCGATCAACGAGGTCGCCATTCTGCGCGGCCTGCCGGTGCGCCGTGCGATCGTGACCATCAACCCCGATGGCGACTGCTTCCCGCACTTCCACCGGCTGACCTCAGACGAGGACGACAAGCAGACCTTTCTGTGCGCGCTGGCCTGCTACAACAGCAGGCAGCGCTACAAGACCGACGAGCCCCTCTAGACCAAGGAGAGACCATGGCAGACGCCCAGCTGAGCACCCTCGACAACGACGCCCTGGATCGCTTGCCGGCGATCATCGAAGCGCGCCGCCAGCTGCCCAGCTTCTCAGAGCAGGCCAACGCCCTGCAGGTCACCGACGAGGTCAGCAAGATCCAGGCCAACCGCCTGGGCCAGGCGATCGTGGCAGAGAAGAAGGCCATCACCGCCGAGCACGACAAGATCGTGCGCGCCACCAAGGAGGCGCACGACATCGCGGTGGCCAAGCGCAGGGATGAGCTGGCGCCCTGGGACGCCTTGGGCAAGCTGGTCAAAGACAAGGTCGACCACTGGCTCATCGAGGAGGAGCACGCCCGCCAGGCAGCCACCGAGAAGGCCCGCCTGGAAGCCGCCGAGGCGGCGCGCTTGGAAGAGCAGCGGCGCGCCATGATGGCAGCCGACGCCGAGTCCAAGGGCATCGACCCCGGCCTGGTGGTGCCACGGCCGGCGCCGGTCGTCATGCCGGCCTATGCGCCGCCCGAACGCACGGTGCGCACACAGGAAGGCACCGTCTCGGAGAAGATGGTCTGGCTGTGTGATGTGATCGAGCCCGAGGAAGTGCCCTGGGAGTACTGCACGCACACGCCTTCCAAGACGCGTCTCAACCAGGCGGTCGCCGATGGCGCCCGCGACATCCCGGGCTGCCGCATCTACCGCGGCGTGGCCCGCAGCTTCCGCTGAGAGGAGACCACATGGCAGGAACAGAAGTCGACAAAGCAGCAGAGACCTCGCCAGTGCTGGCAGCGCTGGCCGACCCCGCGATCCACCGACAGCTCGAGCGTGCGCTCAAGCCCTCGGGGATCTCCACCGACTACTTCGTGCGCGTGCTGCAGACCGAGGTGCGCCGCTCGCCGGCGCTGCAGCGCTGCACGCCCGAGTCCTTCCTAGGTGCCATGATGACCTCGGCCGAGCTGGGCCTGCGCATCGGCCTGTTGGGTGAGGCGTGGATGATCCCGCGCAAGGGTGAAGCCTGCCTGCAGGTGGGCTACCAGGGCTGGATGAAGCTGGCGCGCAACGCCAACGGCAAGATCAGTCTGGGCGTCGTCTACGAGGGCGACGAGTTCACCTACGACTTGGGCACCAGCCCGTTCGTGCACCACGCTCCGGCGTTGGAGGGTGAGCACGCAGACAAGGACATCAAGGCGTTCTGGGCGCAGGTCGAGAGCCCCAGCGGCGAGCGCATCCTGGCGATCATGAGCAAAGCCGACGTCGAGAAGCACCGCGATCGCTACGCCCAGAAGGTCGGCGGCAAGTTCAACCAGCCCTGGCTCTATGACACCGAGGGCGGAAACTTCGACCAGATGGGCCTCAAGTCGGTGGTGATCAAGGCCGTCAAGTGGGCGCCGAAGTCACCCCAGATGGAGCGCGCCTACGAGGCTGAGCTGAACGCTGAGCCCGCCTTCGATATCGAGGGCGAGGCCGAGGAGGTTCCACCGGCCGAGGAAGAGCCGCGCGTCAACAAGGCGCAGATCGATGCCATCAACAACCAGCTCGAGCGCACGGGCGTCGACTGGCCGGGCGTACAGGGCTACCTGCGTGGCCAGCGCGCCAAGCTCTCCAGCACCGTGGCGGTGCCCGAGACGATGGAGGAGATGGGCCGCGAGGAGGGCAAGGAGGTCCTGGCTGTTCTCAAGGCGATGAGCGATCGGCCGGTGCCGCCTAGCCCGTCGATGGCAGACCCCGACCAGCACGGCCCCGGCGCAGCTGAGGCAGCGCGCGAGCAGGAGGCCGAGCCGGCCGTCGAACACCACGACGGCTACGACATCGTCGAGGGCGAGGCGACCGAGGTCACAGAGCCCGAGGAGGCGCCCGTCGATGAGGCCGAGAAGCGTCGTCGGCTGCGCGTCGAGTCGCTCTCCATGATGGTAGCCGAGGGCAAGCTGTCCCAGAGCTGGATCGAGGTCAAGCTCAAGAACGAGTTCAAGAAGCCACTGGCGCAGATGGACAACGAGGAGCTGGACGCCTTCTTGGCTTGGTACACAGATCTCTCTAAGAAGGTGACCGGACGCTAGTCTCGTGGCGCGGTATGGCTGGGCAAGGCAAGGCAGGGCCGGGCAGGGCCTGGCCTGGCGAGGCTTGGCCTGGTGAGGCTTGGTGTGGTCTGGCCGGGCTTGGCGAGGCATGGCATGGCAACAAACGACAGGAGGAGATGATGGCACTGCAGGTTGTCCAAGTTGAGGTAACAGGCAAGACGCCGCTCCTGATGCGGCGCTACCCCTTGGCGCCGGTGGAGGGCATCGACAAGCAGCCCGCCGACGTCCAGGCCGAGGAGTCCGCCTATCGGACGCCGGATGGTGAACTCTACGTGCCGGGCGTCAACGTCCAGCGGGCGCTGGTTGCCGGCGCCGTGTTCTCCAAGGGCAAGGGCCGCGCCAGCTTGCAGAAGGTCGCGGCGGCATGCCTGATGGTGACGCCTGAGTACATCCTGATCGACCCGCAGACCTACACGATCGACTCACGCGCGGTGGTGATCCCCGCCACCAAGGGCCGCGTGGTAAGGCACCGCCCCAGGTTCGACCACTGGCAAATCGCCTTCGAGCTTGAGTATGACGACGTCCTGATGTCGATGCCCCAGGTGCGCCAGATCGTGGACGACACGCTCTCGCGCGTCGGCCTGCTGGACTTTCGCCCCGAGAAGAAGGGCAGCTTCGGGCGCGGCATGGTGACCGGCTGGGAGACCTAAGGGCGGGGCGGGGCACGGCGTGGTTGGGCGTGGCGAGGCGAGGTTTGGCATGGCTTGGCACGGTAGGGCAGGGCTTGGCAGGGCGTGGCATGGCCTGGACAGGTCTGGCCTGGTGTGGCAGGGCTTGGCAGGGCGAGGCGGGGCATGGTCATCAACCTGAAGGAGGACGGCATGGTGGAACCCACCAAGTACGATCTCTTCGTCGCTCAGTTGCGCATCGCTGAGGGCGTCAAGAAGGTCGGCTTAAACAGCTACGGCGCGGTGCGAGACGCTGGCGTGATGATCGACTCAAGCGTCCAGTCGGTGCGCGTGAACATCACGCCCTCGGGTCAGCCCGAGGCCGAGGTCCGCGAGTACTTCGCGGCCGCGATCCGCGCCCTCACCTCTGAGATCGGCCACAAGATGGTTGACCTGGCAGAAGCCGACCTGCGACGGACGGCGGTGGCGGCTGGCAAGGAGGCCGAGCAAGCGCTGGCCTTTGCGCGCATGGCACAGGCGAGAGGAGAGAAGGGGTGACCACCACTGCTGAGGCGCGCGAAGTCAGCTGGCGGCCCTCTGCGGGTGCTGTTGCCCGGGCCCGGGCCCTGCGGGACGCCCGCGACAACTCCGTGCCCGAAGGCCATTCTGAGCGCTTCGACAGGGCAGACGAGGACAACTGCGACACGCGCTGGACGGGCGAGATCCTCGAGCTGCTCTTCGCCGGCGAGGCCGACCGGCGCGGCGTCCCATACGACTGGCTGGGAGGCAGGGGCCAGCCGGACTTCGTCATCAACGGCGTAACCATCGACTGCAAGGCGGGCAGCGGCAAGGGCCAGCCTCGCAGCGACTACAACGTCGAGATATCACAGGACGGGCTCTCGTCGCCGGTTGACCTTCATGTGTTCGGCCACTGGACGCCAGAGGAGCAGACGATGCATCTGGTGGGCGCCATGAGCCATCGCAAGCTGGTGGAGACGGGCAGGTTCTACAAGCACGGTGACCGCCTGCCGACCGGCCTCCGCGTCAAGGACCACAGCGGCATTGTCTCAGCGACTGTCGAGGAGCTGGCCTCTCTCGAGCAGCTGTTCCGCCTGCTGGCCAAGCGGGGGGAGCGATGAAAGCTCTGACTCTCTACCAGCCCTGGGCCTCTCTGCTGGTCGCCGGCGTGAAGAACATCGAGACGCGCAGCTGGTGGACCGGCTACCGCGAGCTGCTGGCGATCCACGCCGCCAAGCTCGCCCCTGAGCAGCTCTACGACCGGCTGGGCTGGGACGAGTTCATGCGCCTCAACGCCGTCTGCAAGGGGCAGGGCCTGCCGCCGATCAACCTGCTGCCGCGCGGTGTGATCCTGGGATCTCGCTGGCTGAAGAGCTGCGAGCCAGTCGAGGAGGTCTGGTGGGGCGAGATGCGCGAGCCCGAGATCGCCTTCGAGCGCTCGCTGGGCGACTGGAGTGTGGGCCGCTACGCCTGGTGCTTCTCGGGGACGCGCGTCGTGTTGGACCCGCCCATCCCCTGGCAGGGCCACCAGCGACTGTGGGGCCTGCCCGACGGCTGGCTGATCGAAGGCGCCATGCTCCCCCGGGAGGCTCCATGAGCGAGCAGCAGGGTCTGCCCATCCCACGCACGCCCATAGAGGACGCACTGCTGCTGCGCGCGTTTGTCACAGACGAGCGCGGCCAGCGGCAGAGCATGATCTTCAGACACCCCGAGCGGGGCGCCTACTGGCGGGCGCGGGTAGTTGCCGCCGACGCAGCGATCGACGCAGCAGAGAGGCTCCTGGCGTTCCTGGGGGCCAAGGACAAAGGAGGATGATGGCTACCATCAACCCACAGATCACAGCGGCCACGGCGGGCGACCGCCGACGCGCCGCGCAGTTCAACAAGACCAAGGGGCCGCTAGGCCCGCAGGACAGCGCCTTGAGCCTGCTGGGCAGGGCGAGCCACAACCTCGGCCGTGCTTGCCTGCAGCTGGCAAGAAGCCCGCTGAGGCTCGAGCCGGCGCAGGTGCGCCGTGACCTGCACGACGCCCGCAACCTGATCGCGCTGGCGCTGAGCCGGCTGCCAGGCGAGGAGTGATGGAGGTCAACAGCGTAGTGATCTCGGGCAACCTGACCCGCGATCCAGAACTCAGAGACGCCGGCGGCACGGCGCTGTGCCGGCTGCGCATCGCCTGTTCGCGGAGGGTCAAGGACCGCAGCTCGGGCGACTGGCGCGACGAGCCGCAGTACTTCGACGTCGATGTCTGGGGGCGCAGCGGTGAAGCGTGCAACCAGTACCTCAGCAAAGGCTCGACAGTCGTGGTCCAAGGCGAGCTGCGCTGGCGCGAGTGGGAGCAGGACGGCAACAAGCGCTCGGCCGTCTCGATCAGCGCCTTCACGGTAAAGCTGCCCCGCCGCGAGAGCAGCGACGGCTACAGCAAGGGCTACGAACCGCCCGCCCAGCAGAGCGCACCAGCGCCCAGCGGCGGCCGGCCGATGGAAGCCGCCGACCAGTTCGGCGACGAGGACATACCGTTCTGATGGCCACGATCGACTGGATCGGGACTGCGGAGCACGACATCGACTCGGCCCTGCAAACGGGCGAGTGCGGCTCTCTTGAGGAGCTGTGCGACCACTGGCGCTTGCTGGCCATGCAGGAACGCGAGCTGCGGCTGGCCAGCGAGCGCCAGATCGAGTGGCACGGCCGCCTGCTCCACCAGGCGTATGCGCAGAGCGGCTGCCTGGAGTCGTTCGCATCCTGGATGGCGAGCCTGTCGCTGAATACGACCTGGGGCGACGAGCGCGACGAGGCGGTCTGGGGGCGCATGCCCGACGACAGCCCGCCGCGGGTCTCCGAGACGCCGCCGCTGTCTGCCTACACGGCCGGCGTCGAGCGCCACCCTCACAGGCCGCCTGGCCTCGAGCGCCGCGTCGGTGCGCCGCAGACCACGCCCCGCAACTGGTCGCGCTCAACCGATGGCTGCACGGGCCCTTGGGGGCCCGGCCACCCTGAGCCCGAGGTCAAGCCATGAGATGGGGGGACGCGCCTAACCTATCGCGCTTGCTGGGCGCTTTCGAGGAGTCGCAGGGCTGGCAGGCGCCCGCCAAGGTCTGCGCGAACTGCAAGTGGGTGAGGCCGGCTCTGTACTGCTCACCCTACTGGGGCGTCTACTGCTCCAATCCCGAGGACGTCGCTCGGGCTGAGCATCTCAGCGACCTGATCACCGATCCCATGCAGAGGGACGCGACCTGTTGGGAGGCAAGCGATGATGGATGAGCCCTATCTGCCAACCAGCGACGACCACTGCGAGCACCTGTCAGCCACCGGCATCGACGACACGCCGCTGGCCAACCCCAACAAGGTGTGGCGCTGCGACGGCTGCGGCATGCTCTACCGCGACGTCATAGAAGGGGGCGTCGCACACATTGTGCCGCTGGTCGAGGACGCCGCGATCGAGCTGGGCGGCGGTGTGATCGCCGAGGTCTACGCGAACGTCAACGGCACCCAGACGGAGTGGTGGACGTTCCACTGCGGCAAGGAGTACGTTGGTATCCGCCGGCGCGGCGACGACTTCACTGCCATCATGCCGGCGGCGGCCTTCTGGGGAGCGATCCTCAAGCTAGAACAGGGCGGAGGCAGACCTCATGGATGAAGCCACCGCAGGGGCCACGGCCGAGGTCGTAGAGAGCCTCACGGTGTGCGCCGCCGATGGGCTGCTCGACATCACAGACCTGCAAGCGGTGCAGGTGGGCTCGCAGTACGCCCGTGGCAAGCTGGTAGCCCGCCTGGACGCCGTTGAGGCGACCGACGCCCAGTTCCTTGCCTGGGCGCTTGAGCGCCTTAGAAGGGCGCGCAGCGAGGAGCGCCTGCGGGCACGCAAGGTGATCGTCGGGGCGCTGCGTATCACCGGCTGTCTGGAGGCGCGCGACGACGAAGCCTGGTCAACGCGCAAGCGCTCAAGGAAGGACAGACCATGAGGCTGCCGCTCTGGGGCCTGTGGCTGTGGCGAGTGATGGTGGGCTTCGCCGCGGGCTCGGCCTACGGTGCCTTCTTCGGCGGGCGCTGGACCTTCCACATGGCCTGCTGGTGGTGCCTGTGGTTCTTTGTGGGCAACCTGGCGCTGGACTTTCTGGGCTGGTTCTTCTTGGACCAGCCTTTTGGTTGGAACGAAGGCCGGCGGCGGTGAGGACGCATCGCTACCCCACGAGATCAGTTGCGCGGCCGGCAGAGACCGGCCTCGAGCGCAACCTGGTGAGCGACTGCTGCGCCCGAGCTGAAGCGATGGGCGCCATCCTCGAGGTATGCGGCCAGAAGAACGCCCGCGGATCCGGCACGACAGTGGGTACAGCCGACGCCAGGCTGGTTGCCTCAGGATATGACATCGCCGTCGAGTTCAAACGCCTGGGGCGCATCGCCTCAGAGGATGGCCAGCTCTCCCTCGCGCAGCGGGCGCTCATCTATGGGCGTCTCCAGCAGGGCGTTCCGACGGCGGTGATCTTCACCATCGACGAGTTCACCGAGCTGGTCAACTGGTGCCGCCGCAACGCCCGGCCGCGCTGGACGATCCCCTTCCGCGGTGAGCCGTGAGGGTTGGGCCCTGCCAGGTCGACGGCGGCTGGCCCAACCTGGCGCTGACCAAGCTGGCCTCCTGGTATGTTGCCAAGGGCGACCAGGTCGAGCGCTTCGAGCCCATGCAGTACTACGACCGCGTCTGGGCCTCGAAGGTCTTTGTCGACTCAGCCGACAATCCCTATTTGCCCGAGGACGCCTTGCTGGGCGGCAGCGGCTATCGCCTGACCAACCGCCTGCCGCCCGAGATCGAGCGCTGCAAGCCCTACTGGCCGCTGTGGCCGACCTGGCCGGCGGACCTGGGCTACTCGACACGCGGCTGCCCCAACGCCTGTGGCTTCTGCATCGTGCCCACCAAGGAGGGCGCCCTGGAGGTCGTGGCCGAGTTCGGCGATCTGACGACCGGCCGGCGCAAGCTTATCTTGCACGACAACAACGTCACCGCGGCGCCCATCGAGCACTTCCGGGCGCTCTGTGAGGACGCCACGGCGGCCGGCGTCGAGCTGGACTTCCACCAGGGCTTTGAGGCGCGACGCTTCACAGACGAGCACGCCGCCATCGTAGCGCGCTCCAGGTTCACGCGGCGGCTGCACTTCGCCTTTGACCACGTGCGCGACGAGGACGCCGTGCGCCGCGCGATCGCGCTGTGCGGCCTCTCGGGGATCCACCGCAGCCGGCTGACCTTCTACGTGCTGGTGGGATATGACAGCGACGCAGACCAGGACCTGTATCGCATCGAGACGCTGCGGGCGCTGCGCGTCGACCCGTTCGTGATGCCCTACGATCGTAGCGACTACTACCAGCGCCGCCTGGCGCGCTGGGTCAACAACAAGGTCGTCTTCCACGCCATGACCTGGCCCGAGTTCCAGAGGTTCAGAGGATGAACCCTTGCGCGACCCCGCCCAAGTCGTAGGATGGACGCCGTGATTGCTGCCAAGCCAGCGAGTGAAAGGAGCGCCATGGACGTGCTGATCTACGGTGGCTGAGAGCTGGATCGCCGTCTCGGTTCGACTGTTCACCAACCCCAAGTTCATCGCCTTACAGGCCCGCTTGAAGATCTCCGAAGACGAGGCCGCCGCCCTACTGCTACGGCTCTGGTCATGGGCCTTCGACTACGCCGACGACGGCGACCTGACGCGCTTTGCCGACCACCAGATAGCCGACGCCTGCCACTGGTCGAAGCTGCGTCCAGGGGACCCCGAGGGGGGGGAACTAGTAGCCGCCCTGGCGGCCCACCCGCGCGGCGGCCACGGTTTTCTCGACCCACATGGGGAGGGGTATACGATCCACGACTGGGACGCTTTTGGGGGTCGCCTGCCGGCGACAAGGAGGGCCTGGCGCGAAGCTAAACTCAAGGAAGCTCCCAAGGAAGTCCAAGGGAAGGTCTCAAGGAACTCCGACGGAACTTCTCAAAGAACTTCTCAAGGAACTTCCGCAACGAGAGGAGAGGAGACTAGAGGAGACAGAGGAGATAAGAGGAGAGATGTCTCTCACGAAGATCAGAGCGTTAGTATGCGCGCGCCCGCGCGCGAGGCGAGCGGCGGCGCCAACGACAACGGCAGCCCCCCGCCGGCCGCGGATCTGAGAGAGAACAGAGACCCCTTCGCGGTGGTGAGAGCGCGCTGTCTGGCGGTCGCCGGTCCGGCAACAGCGGCCGACATCGAGGACCTGGTGCAGGTGGAGATCATGCGACTGTCGGGGGCGGCATCACGGGCCGCCGACCCGGCCGCCTACCAGGCCGAGTGCCTGCGCACCTACGAGCCGCCCGAGGGCCTGATCGCCGCGCTGCGCATCCGCAAGGAGAAGGCACGGCGGGCGGCCTTCCCAGCGCGCGAGGCCCCCGACCACGAGGGCACGCCGCGCAAGATGGAAGTCGGCCGAGCGATGCCCGATCCGCCGGCGGCGTTCTAAGGAGGGCAGGTGGGCATCGTCGACTGGCAGGACTCCAACAAGGACGGCTTGGACGAGGAGCTGCGCTGCAGCATCTGCCACCACCTGGTCTCGAGCCGCGAACGAGCCGAGGAGGACTTGACGAACTGGACTACCAAGCGGCGCTGGTATCACTGGCGCTGCGCGATCGAAGCCGCTGGCATAGACCCAGGCCAGCAGACCCGACTTGAGGAGGAACCGTGGCAAAACAGGATCTGAGACAAGAGCGCATCTGGGATGAGAGCCTAGCTGAGGAGGAGGCATACCTGGTCACCGACCTGCGCAAGCCGGCGATGAAGGCCGTCGAGCGCGCCGAGAACGCGGTGGCCAACGCCAAGGAGCGCCTGGTTGAGGCCCGCGAGATGCTCGAGAAGATCGAGCGCATCGGTGAGATCGCGGCGTCCAAGACGCCCGACCCGCAGCTGCGCGGTGAGCCCCACCGGGCGATGCAGGTAGAGGATGCCTCCCAGGCCATCGCCGCTGCGCGAGCGATGCCCGACCCCGACGACCTGCCTGCGATGCCCGACCAGATCGAGCCGATGATGGCCTCAGACGAAGGCGAACTCGACCCCTACCTCGACCAGGCAGTGAGCGCCGACCAGGTGGTCGACGACGATGGCTGAAGCGCCGGCGGTCTACTACTGGCGCTTGGAGGCGATCACCGGGATGCGCCAGCTGGTCCGCCACCTGCCCAACCCCGGCGACCCCGAGCTGATCCACAACGTCGCCGAGTTCACCGACCTGGTGTGCGCCATGGCCCAGGTCTCGTGTGCGCTCCTTACCGTGGCGCAGCTGGTCGATCGACTCCTGGCTGCAGCGATGCCCGACGCCACCATGCGAGCCGAGTTGATCGCTGGGATCTCGGCGCCCCTGGACGACCTGCTGCGGGGTCTGGATGAGGAGGGCTTTGCACGGCCCCCTTGGGGGCAGGGCTAGGGAGGCGTCCCTGGTCGCCAGGGCGCACGGGGGCGCCAGGGGGCGCTTGATAGGGCGTTGGCGGGCAGGTAGGCGCTGAGGCTAGGTGTGGCCGTTGGGGGCGAACGGGGAGCGTGGGGGAAGAAGCGAGGCGGGGAAAGAGGCGATGTGGGCTTCGCCAGGCGCCCGCTCGCTTCGCCCTTCCGCCACCTCGCGCCACCTCGTGGAGGTCGCCTGCGGGCCTGCACGTGGCGCCACGGGGGCGCCCGCGTTGCGACGTCGTGCGACCTGCCACCAACCAGGCGCCCTGCCTGCCTGGCGGGCGACGTTGGCGCACGTGGCAGGCACGAGGTGCCGGCGAGGTGCGGGGCGCCGCCGGCGGCGAACGCGCGATAAACTCTATTCCGTAAAGCTGTCCCAGGCGTGAAAGCGCGGGCGCTGGTTATTACAGGCGCTTCTAAGCACGATCTGGCGCCGTGTCTGCATAGTCTGGGGCGCCTGCTCAGCGCCTGCTGAGCGCCTGCGGCAGCAAGAATCCCAGCGAATGTCGTGGCGTGTCTCGCCGAGTCTGGGCGCCTGTCTCGAGGAATGTCGGCGCCTGTGTGGCGCCGTCTCGAGGCCCGCTGGCGCGCGCGATCGCGGCGCCCAGCGTGGCCCGCTACCGGACGCCGGTCGGCGCGGGCTGCCAGCACTTCGCCACGCGCCAACTCGAACACCCCCCACCTTGTCCCTCACAGCTTTGCGGGATACCATGCCAGTCGTGGCAGCAGAACCCCGCACCACCTGTGTGCTCTGCGGCGCCGGCCTGCAAGGCAAGGCGCTGATCTGCGACCACCACCACCCGCAACGCGACTGGACCGCCGAGGGCTCTCTGGAGGTGCGCATCCTGATCGCGCTCTACTGTGCCCGGCCCTACTACCTGGACGTCTGCGCCGCGCTGGGCATGGACACCCCCGATGGCCATAAGGCGGTCAGCCGCGCGGCCTTCGCCCTGCGCCTAGCGGGCGCGCCAATCCGCGGCTTTCGCGGCTCAGGCTACCGCTGGCGCGATCCGGCCAGCCCGGCCGTTGCCGACGAGACCTAGGCGGGTGCATACTGTGAGACGACTGTGAGGTGTAGCTGATGTCGCCCATGGGCCCCAACGCCGGCGAGCTGATGGCGCAGATGCGCCAGCAGCGTGACGAGTGGCGTGAGACAGCGATCGTGCTGCTGCGGCGCTGCGCCGACGGCGCCGCGGTGATCCCCGACGAAGAACGCCTCGCAGCCAAGAGCTGCTCGGTCGTGCGGCAGCGCAACACAGTGCTGCGCACCACCACGATCGTGGCCTCGCCGGCCAAAGCCAAGCCTCTGCGGCGGCGCTAGAGATGCCCTGGGACCCGGAACCGGGTAGCTGGCGGTCCCAAGAGCCCGAGCCGCAGCACGCCGTCCCCGATGAGTCGCTGGTGGTCCACCACCCCATCGACGATGCCTGGCTAGGGCGCAGCGCGATCTGCGTCGAGTGCGCCAAGCGGCGCTTCTGTGAGGACCTGGGCTGGCTGCCGGCGCCCGACGGCAACTGCGGCGAGTTCGATATGCAGGCGCCCCATTGAGCGGCCCGGCGCAGATCCAGAGCTGGCCCGTGGGTCGGCCGCTGCCCTATACCCGCAACGCCCGCATCTGCCCGCCGGCGGCCGTCGAGAAGGTGGCGCGCAGCATCGAGGAGTTCGGCTTTCGCGTGCCCATCCTGGTCGACTCAGGCGATGTCATCATCGCCGGCCATACGCGCCTGGCGGCGGCCAAGCAGCTGGGTTTGGCCGAGGTGCCGGTAATCGTCTGCGCCGACCTGACAGACGACCAGGTGCGCGCCCTGCGCATCGCCGACAACCGCCTCTCCGAGGAGACCTCCTGGGATCCGGCGGTGCTCGCCGGCGAGCTGGCTGAGCTGCGCGAGCTGGGTGTGGATCTGGGGGTCTCGGGCTTTGAGCCCGACCAGCTGGCCGCGCTGCTGGCGGCGCCAGTGATCCCCGGCCTGGCCGACCCCGACGAGATCCCCGAGCCGCCCGCTGAGCCGATCTGCGCCGCCGGCGAGCTGTGGGCGCTAGGTGAGCACCGCCTGCTCTGTGCCGACTGCACGCGGCCCGAGGCAGTCGAGCTGCTGATGGGCTCAGAGCGCGCGCCGCTGATGGCCACCGACCCGCCTTATCTGGTCGACTACGACGGCGGCAACCACCCCCAGTCCTGGGGTCAGGACGCTCACGGCAAGGCGTTGAAGGCATCGGGCGTGCGCAGCGCGCTGGCCAGAGACGCAGCGCCCGACCACGAGGAGGCCACCAAGCACTGGGATACCTACGTCGACCACGACACCAGCGTGACCTTCTATGCTGGCTTTTTGCGCGCTGCCCTGGCTGGTGCGCTGGCCGAGCGGCCCGCCATCTACCAGTGGTTTGGCATGATGCGCATGGAGATCGTCTGTGCCGCCTGGGCGCTAAACGACGTCAAGCTCCACCAGGTGGTGCTGTGGACCAAGACCAGGCCGGTGCTGGGCCGCCTGTGGTACATGTGGGACTACGAACCGTGCGCCGTGGGCTGGCCCGAGGGCCGCCAACCGCCCAAGCGGCGCCACCCGCCCGCCTCTGCCCGCGCCACCTGGCCGCTAGGCGGCGGCATGGAGGGCGAGGCCGAGCGCCCCGAGCACCCCACGGTCAAGCCGGTGGAGCTGTTTCGCCGGCCGACTGAGTACCACACGGTGCCCGGTGAGGTCGTATACGAGCCCTTCTGCGGCTCGGGCACGGCGATCATCGCCGCCGAGATGACCGGCCGGAGATGCTATGCGATCGAGATCAGCGCGCCCTACTGCGACGTCGCCATCGAGCGCTGGCAGCGCTTCACGGGCCTGCAGGCCCGCAGGATCAGCTGATGCCTTCCGTCACCAAAGCCGAGCGCTACCTGCGCAAGACCAAGATCGCCGTGATGGTCCGCCAGGGCCTGGGGACGGCGCAGATCAAGGCGACCTGCGAAAAGCAGCTGCACTGGAAGATGCCGGCGCGCACGCTGGGGCGCTACCTCCACGAGATTGCCCAGGACATGCGCGACGCCTATGAGGCCGACCTCAAAGACCAGGTCGCCCTGCAGCTGGCGCGCTACACCGATCTCTTCCAGGCGGCGAGCGCCAAGCAGAATCTCGACCAGCAGCTGCGCGTGCTACAGCGTATCGACCGCCTGCTCGGCCTGCAGGCACCGCAGAAGCGCATCATCCAGGGCGGCCCCGACGGCAGCCCGCCGGTGCGCCTCGAGGTCGTCCAAGCGCTGCGCCTGATGAGCCAAGAGGAGCGCGACGAGTACCGGCGTATGATGGGGCGTATCGAGGAGCTGGGCACAAACGAGTCGGCGGTCCGTCAGATCGGGCCGGCCGCAGAGGAGGACGTCATCGATGTCTGAGCGGCTGTTGGGGCCCGAGATCAAGCAGACATCGCTGGTCTGCGCCTACTGCGCGCACCAGCAGGCGGTGCTGATCCGCACGAAGTACGAGGCGCTGACCGTGAGCAGCTCGCCCGGCAGCTGGTTCCACGCCGGTCTGGACTGCGACCACGAGCTGCGGCGCTGCCGCTTCGAGCTGAAGGACCTCAGTGAGTGAGCATCTGCTGATCACGCCGGCTGAGCTGGACGCCGCCGACGCCTCACACGACCTGCCGGCCTTCATCCGCCAGGCGTGGCCCATCGTCGAGCCCTCGACGCCCTACATGCACAACTGGCACATCGACCTGATGTGCGAGTACCTGGACGCCGTGCGCCTGGGCGAGATCACACGCCTGATCATCAATGTGCCGCCGCGCTACATGAAGAGCAACACGGTGTCGGTCTTCTGGCCCTGCTGGGAGTGGACCCAGCACCCCGAGCTGCGCTACCTGTTCTGCTCCTATGCCGCCAACCTCTCGACCAAGCACTCGCTGGACCGGCGGCGCATCCTCGAATCGGCCTGGTACCAGAAGCTCTGGCCGCACGTGGTGATCACCACCGACCAGAACCTAAAGACCGAGTATGAGAATACCGCCCGCGGCGTGATGTTCTCGACGTCGGTGGGTGGTGTGGTCACCGGCAAGGGCGGCAACCGCATCGTGATCGACGACCCCCTGGACCCGCGGCGGGCCTACTCCGATGCCAACCGCAACTCGGCCAACACGTTCTTCGACATGTCGCTCACCACGCGCCTCAACGACAAGCGCCGCGACGCGATCGTGCTGGTCATGCAGCGCGTCCACGATGAGGATCTCACCGGCCATATCCTAAGCCGCACCGAGGAGTCCTGGACGGTCTGCAAGGTGCCGGCCACCGAGGAGCGCGACACGGTGGTGACCTTCCCACGATCGGGCCGTGAGATCATGCGCAAGGCGGGCGAGCCGTTGTGGCCCGAGCGCGAGGGTCTGGCGCAGCTGGCGCAGATGAAGATCGACCTGGCCAGCCACGGCTATGCCGCCCAGTACCAGCAGGACCCGGCGCCACCCGAGGGCGCCATGATCAAATCCGAGTGGTGGGTCGAGTACCGCTGCGCGCCGACCGCCTTCGAGGAGATCATGGAGTCCTGGGATATGGCTTTCAAGGACACCAGGACCTCGGACTTTGTGGTGGGTCAGGTCTGGGGCCGGGTGGGCGCCAACATCTACCTGCTCGACCAGGTGCGCGGCCAGTGGGACATCATGCGCACCATCGAGCACATGATCGCGCTCAGCGCGCGCTGGCCCGAGGCGCTGCTCAAGCTGATCGAGGACAAGGCCAACGGACCGGCCATCATCCAGCTGCTGAACGGTCGCATGCCGGGCATTGTGGCGGTCACGCCGACCGACTCGAAGATGGCGCGCTGCGCCGCGGTGGCGCCCGCCATCGAGGCCGGCAACGTGCACATCCCCGACCCGCGCTTCATCCCCGACGCCGAGTGGGTGCAGGACTTCCTGCTGGAGTTCTCGCGCTTCCCGCTGGGTGTCCACGACGACCAGGTCGATGCCGCCACGCAAGCGCTCGAGCGCCTGGTGGCGTCCAGCACCTCAAGCGGCATCTCGATCGGCATCATCGGCGGGCGCATCGGCCATGGCGTGTTCGCCGGCTCCAACCTGCCGCGGCCGCAGATCTCCAGCGCCTACGGCGGCTCGAATCTGCCCGACCCCTACGGCTCGCCGGCAGGCGGTTCCAACCTGCCCGGCGGCGCCCGTCCAGGCAAGCACCACAACATCTGGTAGGGCCCCAAAACAGGCCCTCTGGAATAGCTCGACCAGCGAAAGCCCTGTTTTGCAGGGCTTTGTCGTAAAAAATCTGTCATAGCTCAGGGCTTGCGCCGCGGTACGATTTTCACATGCGTACTTTGCAGCGGTGCAGCGGCGTAGAGCAGCGGCAGCTCGGCGGCCCCATAAGCCGCAGGTCGGGAGTTCGAGTCTCCCCGCCGCGACCATTTTCCAAGGGGCTCGTGATGTAATGGCCTGGAACCCAGAACCAGGCAGCTGGCGCGGCCGTCGTTCGATCGAGGTCAACCCAGAACCCACCGTCGATGCCATCACGCCGGGCGGCGATCTGATCCAGCTCTCCACCGCTCAGGCTTTGTCTCTGCGTCCTGGCAAGCC
>Ga0187889_10002317_pt1 | contig 18822 bp, 13 predicted proteins | sample June2016WEW_7_10_2_FD_132992 | JGI IMG/M metagenome (GOLD analysis project Ga0187889, IMG submission 132992) | Peatland microbial communities from SPRUCE experiment site at the Marcell Experimental Forest, Minnesota, USA - June2016WEW_7_100 | ecosystem: Environmental > Terrestrial > Soil >... | reverse complement strand
TTGCCCGAAACACAATCTGAAGATTGAACTCCAACAGCGGCGCGACCGCGTTCGAGCGCGCGCAGCGTGTTGGCTTCCTGCCAGCCGTTTTCCAGGCACAACGCCTGCGCGATGAATTCCGCGTCCATGAACCCGCCCTTGCCGGTCTTGATGGCCAACTCGTCCTGGCCGTGCGGCGTGCGCTCTTTTTCGATGCGCAGCCGCATCTGGTGAATTTGATTTTTCCAATCCGGTGTGAAGCAGGTGGGTAATGTAGGACCGGCGTCCCGCCTGTCCTTCCTTTCTCGTTTCCGTTGAGATGGAGACAGGCGGGACGCCTGTCCTATGTTGGAAAAATCCGTCAGCGCCGCCGCCAATTTTTGAAACTGTTCGCCCAATTTCAAATCACCGGCAACCGTCCGCGTGCGGGTGAGCGCCTGGATTTCCCAAAGTTGCGCGCGGTGCCGGTAGTATTTCTCGTAGGCGGCCAGTGTATTGACGAGCAGTCCTTTTTCGCCATCCGGCCGCAGGCGTGCATCGGTGTGAAACACTGTCCCCTGCTCCGTCCGGCGCGACAGCAATTCCATTACCTCCACGGCCAGCCGCTGAAATTTCGCCAGCCCCTGCGTTTTAGAATCGGCGACGAATACGATGTCGAGATCGGAGCCGTAATCAATTTCGCAACCGCCGAGCTTGCCAAAACCGATGATAACGAATGGTGGCGTCTTGATTTTATTTTTGCGCATCACCACCTCGACCGCATATTGCAGGCAGGCGTCAGCCAGCGCGGAAAGCTCCTCCAGGTTTTGCTCAAAGTCGGCCAGGCCGAGAATGTCGCGCAGACCGAGCCGCATCAACTCGGCCTCGTGATAACGGCGCAGCCAGACAAACTGGTCCTCGTCATCAAGCCCGTAACGCAAGTCCTTCAAAATTTCCGGCGCGGCCTTGTGCTGGCGCAGGCGGCCGCTGTTGACCAGGTCCTCCACCAGATCCGGAGTCCGGATGGCGATTTCAGCCAGAAATTCGGAACGGTCAAACAGCAGCAACAACAATTCAAAGGCCGCCGGATTACTGTTCCACATCTCGAACAACGCAGTGCGTGTGCCGTAAGCCTCAATAAAACTCTCCAGCCGCGTGAGTACGCGGTCGGGATCGGACAACCTGAGATAGACATCCTGCCTGTCTCCATCTTTTTTCGCTGGTTGCGAAACAGAGACAGGTTGGAGGGCTGTCCTGCGTTTTTTAGGGCAAAAGGCCAGGAATTTCAGAATCAGTTGCCGCACCAGTTCCGTGGTGTGCGGTGAAACATGAACATAGCCCGGCCCCTCGGCAAATTCCTTCAACACCCGTACGGCCGCTTCCGGGTCGCGAAACGAATGTGTCGCCAGCAAATTTTCCCATTCCAGTTCCGCTCCTTCGAACACCTCCGGCAGGATTGCCCGGGCCGGCTTGGGCGCATCGGCCTTCAGGAGTTTGTCATAAACCCGCCGCACATTGCCGGTGTGACTTTGCAGTGCGGTCTCAAATTCGTTTAACGATTCAAAGCCCATCAACCGCGCCAGCCGCAGTCTCGCCGCACGGTCTTCGGGAATGACGTGGGTCTGCTGATTTTCCTCCATTTGCAGGCGATGCTCGACGTCGCGGAGAAACCGGTAGGCGGCGTCAAGTTGTTTTGCCTCTTCGTCGGCGAGCAATTTGTATTGCGCGAGTTTGGCCAGGCACGGGAGCGTTTGCACAGTTTGCAGAAACGGTTGCCGCCCGGCGTGCAGGATTTGCAGCGATTGGACGACGAATTCAATCTCGCGAATGCCACCACGCCCCAGCTTGACATTGCTTACCAATGTTTCCGCACCCACCACCTCCCGCTCGATCCGGTCCTTGATCGCAGCCACTTCGCGAAGCACGTCGGCGCTCAGCAAAGGCGGGAACCGGAAAGGCTGGATCATTTCGAGAAACTCGGCGGCCAGCTCTTCGTCACCCGCCACGCAGCGTGCCTTGATGAGCATCATGCGCTCCCATGTCTGGCCCCATTGCGCGTAATAATTTTCATAACTTTCGAGCGAACGCGTCAGCGGACCGGCGTCACCTTCGGGCCGCAGCCGCAAATCAACGCGGAACAAGAATCCTTCCGCCGTCATCCGTGATACCTCGGCGGCAAATGCCTCGGCGAGCTTGTTGAAAAACTGATGATTGGACAGGGAACGCCGGCTTCCAGCCGGCGTATCGCGATTTTCCACCGTCCCGCCGGCTGGAAGCCGGCGCTCCCGGGATTTGGCATCCGCCGGCGGCTCTTTAAAGATCTCGCCTTCGTCACTGTAAAGAAACAGCACATCCACGTCGGAACTGTAATTGAGTTCCTGCCCGCCAAGCTTGCCCATCCCCAGCACGCAAAATTCCGTTGCTTGCCAGTCGCCCCCGGCGTCCTGGTGACAGGGCCGGCCGAACTTTTCAAAAAGTTGTTGCCGGCAAATGCGCCAGACGGCATCGAGGCAGGCGTCCGCTACATCTGAAATTTCCCGGGTGATTTCGACAACGTTGCCGAGGCGGGCGAGGTCGCGCGCGGCGATGCGGAGCATTTCGCATTGTTTGAAACGGCGCAGTTCCGTGAGCGCGCCCGGATAATCGCCCGCGGCGAGTTTCGGCTTCAACCAGCCTTCGATTTCGCTCCGAAAGCCCTGCGCGCGGCGCGGAAATTTGAGCCGCTCGAGGTCGAACATTGGCAGCCAGTCGGGGTTGGCCACCAGCAACTCGCCAAGCGCTCGGGAACCACTGGATAGCGCGCCGACGACCCGGATTTGCTCGGCGGAAAATTTCCTGAGCTGCGGCCCGGCGCTGGTCGCCGCGAGCAAATCCAGAAAAAGCCCGGCGCGCTTCGGGTCGGCGGCGTCTTTCACCCATTTTTGCCACGTGGTTTTCTGCATACAACCAAAGCCCGTACTGGCCCGGCGTCAGCCTTTGGAACCGCGATAAATTTTTTCGACGAAATCAACGGCTTTGTGACAAAGTGGTTTCCAGTCGAGTTCGTTCCGGACGCGCCGGGCGGATTCCGGCGCGCGGGATTGCCACGCCGCGGGAGGCTCGTCCAGCCAATTGATGATCTTTTCCCCGAAGTCCGCGCCATCGAATTTGGTGAAGCGCACCATGGGATCGTTTTGGAAATAGCGCTGAATGCTTTTCAGCGGCGTGCAGACGGTGGGCAGTCCACTGGCGACATATTCAACCACCTTGGCAACGAACGCGCAGTGCGTGCCGGCGGATTCCTCATACGGCACGATGCCCACGCTGGCATCAACCAGGTGTTTCGAAACCTCCGCGTAGGGCACGAAGCCGGTAGCTTCGAACTTGAGGCCGGGAATGGATTGCGCGCGCCGCAAAAATTTTTCCAGCCCGGCGGTGCCTTTGCCTACGAAACGGAAAATCGTTTCCGGCCTTTTCACCGCCATCAGTTTGACGGCATCGAAGGCAACCCGGCCGAGGTGATGCGCGTCGAACGAACCGTGCATAACGACGACCGGCGGTTTGGCCGGGGGCAATTGCGCGCGCAACGGAAACGCCTGCGCGTCGTAGCCATAGTAAATCGGGCAGATTTTTTCGCGCGGATAACCTCGCCCGACAAAATAATCAGCCAGCGTGTCGGAAATGGACAGCACCCCGTCCACAGCATAACGCGCTGGCATGGAAATTTCATAACGTTCGAGCGCCTGGACGAATGGGCGCGGCGCGAGGTAAGGCGGCCACGTTTCCATAAAACCGGTGAGCAAATCGGGGAAATTCATCACTACCGGCAGGTTCAGCCGGCGTTTCAGGCGGCCGGCGGCGACGGCGGAAATGGCGTGTTGCGAAAGCAACAGATCAAATTCCACCGCGCGCGTGGCTTCGGCGACCATGCGCTGCAAAAAGAATGGATAGAGGAGGTATTTGAAATTACGCAGGGAAGCATAGCGGCCCATCGGCCACTTGCTGAATTGATGCAACTGAATTCGGAATTTTTTTTCGACCGCTTCCGCCTCCGGTATTTGCGGACAAAAGACATGTGTCTCGTGGCCGCGCCGGGCCATTTCCTCGACGAGATAAACCGCTTCCGCCGAACCGCCGCCGGAGGGCGGATAAAACGGTTCGTGAGTCAGAAATGCCACGCGCAGCGGTGAACGCGGTTCGGCCATGCGCCGACGCTAGGCACATTTGCCGGGCGGCTTCAACCATAATTCCGCGGCGACGGCGGCGAAAAGTTTTGACAAGCGGCGGGGGCGATTTAGATTGCACCCGCTCCGGATGGGGTCGTAGCTCAGTTGGTAGAGCACCACAATGGCATTGTGGGGGTCAGGGGTTCGAGCCCCCTCGGCTCCACCAGCCTTCGCCCGCACAGCGTAGCGAGGACGAAGGCTGCCGCGCCGGAGCACGCAGTACGAAGGCGGGCGGGAGCAACATCCTGCCAGTTTCGAACTACGGATGGCACGCCAGTAGTTGTAAGGCGCAGCGAGGACGAAGGCTGCCGCGGCGCTTTATCTCTCCCATAAATTTACTTTGCAATTTCCGCCATCAATCTGGCATTTTTCATGCATCAACTTGAGCAGAAGCAGACCAATTTAAAGGATTTCCAAAGCCTAAACATGGACTGGTATTACGCTAATCAAGGACAACCAGCCGGCCCAGTAAACGACGCGCAGTTTGAAGAATTGGTGCGGAGCGGAAAAATTCAGCCGGATACACTGGTGTGGCGCGAAGGCATGGCTGCCTGGCAATCTTATCGCGAAGTCAAGACACCCCCCGCATCGTCCGGCCCCTTGCCCGCTAGTGCCCCCCATTATGCACCCGGCCAAGGCGCGGAGGCGGTTTGCGCTGAGTGTGGCAACCTGTTTGCCATCCAGGACATGATCCGCCACGGCGAGATCTATATTTGCGCCAATTGCAAGCCGGTCTTCATGCAAAAACTCGCTGAGGGCGCGAAGCTCAATACCGGCGAACTGAATTATGCCGGCTTTTGGATCCGCTTCGCGGCCAAGTTTGTGGATGGTTTGATTCTGGGTGTGCCGTTCATGGTGGTGTTTTTCCTGGTGTTGATCCCGCAGATACGTTCCGGCAAACCGGACCAGTTCAACTTTCTCCCTACGATTATCCAGTTTGGTTTTGTCTTCATTCAAATGGCATACCAGATCTTTTTCCTTGGGAAATACGGCGCCACCCTGGGGAAGATGGCCTGCAAAATCAAGGTGGTGACGGCGGATGGCGGGCGGATCGGTTATGGCCGGGCAACCGGACGGTTCTTCGCCGAAATGCTCAGTGGCATGATTTGTTACATCGGCTACATTATTGTCGCCTTTGACAGCCAGAAGCGCGCCCTGCATGATTACATTTGCAACACCCGCGTGATTTTTAAATAGCCCATGAATACGTCACTGGTTCAATGCCCCAAATGCCAGGCCTGGCTGTTGGACGGCGTTTTCAACCAGACGGAATTGTCGCCCTGCCCGGCTTGCGGCGTGCCCTTGCAGGTGGAGGTTTTCCCCGCCCTGTTCCGCCGCATCAACCCCGGGCAAAGCGGCGAAACCATCATGGTTGAGGGCGAGTCCAGTTGTTTTTACCATCCGCAAAAAAAAGCGGTCCGGCCCTGCCAGGGGTGCGGACGTTTCCTTTGTGCCTTGTGCGATTGCGAACTTAATGGGCAGCATTTCTGTCCGGCTTGCCTGGAAGCGGGCAAAACCAAGGGCAAAATCAAAAGCCTGGAAAACCAGCGCACGCTTTACGACGGCATCGCCCTGTCGTTGGCAATCTATCCGATGTTGATCTTTTATTTCACCCTGGTGACCGCGCCCATCGCTTTATTTGTAGCCATCCGCTATTGGAACGCACCCCGCAGCCTTGTGCGTCGGACGAAAATCCGTTACATCACCGCTATCATCCTGGCCTCAATGCAAATTGCCGGGTGGGGGTTGCTCTTTTTCACCATCGCCAGCCACCACTTCTGACTCATGCCCGCGAAAGACTACCAGCGTTTGACCTATGCCCGGTCCCGGTCGGCTTTTGTAGCGGTTTCCATGTCCCGTTCGAGCCTGTGGCTGGGCAAGGACCATCTGCTTGGTGTTGACTCCAGCGGTTACACGGAAACCTACAAGCGGTTTTACTTTCGCGACATACAGGCCGTCACCCTCATGTCCACAAAGCGCCGGGCCATCTGGAATTGGGTGCTGGGTGTCCCGACAATTGTCTGTCTTGCCGGGTGGAGTTACGATCTGCTTTCGAGTGCGACCATGGAACTGGGGGCGATAATTACCGGCACGATATTAACGTCCGTGTTTGCCGTGCCGCTGTTGATCAACAACCTTCTTGGGCCGTCCTGCATCTGTCACCTGCGTACAGCCGTCCAAATCGAGGAATTACCCTCGCTGTGCCGCGTCCGGAAGACCCGGCGAGTCTTGGAACAAATCCGTCCGCTCATTATCGCCGCGCAAGGCGGCCAGCTCTCGCCGGAAACCATTTCCACGTGGATGCGGGCGGGAGTGCAAACGTCCCCGGTCACGGCGCCACCGGAAACCGCCACCGACAACCCCAATGCGCCGCCAGTCATTTCCTGAATTTGACTTTGATTGAACCATGCAAAATCTGGCTCATCAACGTTGTTTCAATCATGCCGGACGCGAAGCCGTGGCACGCTGCCCGGAATGCGGACACTATTTCTGCCGCGAGTGTATCACCGAGCATGACGACCGCGTGGTCTGCGCCGCCTGCCTGAAAAAATTGACGCGACAGCCGTTCACCCGGCGCACCGCCTTCGCGCGACTCCTGCGGCTTGGTCAGTGCGCGTTCGGCATTGGGGTTGCCTGGTTTTTCTTTTTTCTCATCGGCGAAGGTCTGTTGAAGCTGCCGGATTCATTCCACGAAGGAACGCTCTGGCAGGTCCCTTGGATTGGCCAGGAATGAAAGGCACACACCAACGACGACAAGGCAAAGGCGCATTCGACCTCATCGAAGAAGCCACCCACCGGTTGCGCACTGCGCCGGCCGCGACCCTGGCGGTTTATTATCTGGGTGCGATCCCGTTTGTGCTGGGGCTGCTTTACTTCTGGGCGGACATGGGCCGCAGTCCGTTCGCCAGCCAACATTTGGCTGACGCCGCGCTGGGCGTGGCCGCGTTGTTTCTCTGGATGAAATTCTGGCAGGTCATTTTCGCCCGGCGTCTGCGGGCGCATGTCGCCGCCGAACCGATGCCACGGTGGACTGCCCGCCGCTGGGGCCGCGTTTTGCTCACGCAAGCCTTCGTGCAGCCATCCGGTCTGTTCGTAATCCCCCTTGCGCTCGTTCCGATGCTGCCGGCCGCCTGGGTCTATGCCTTTTATCAGAATGCCACCGCGCTCGACAACGGTGGTCCGGAGGAGGTTTCGAAGCTCCTGAAAAAATCCTGGAAACACGCGGCCCTCTGGCCGCGGCAAAACCACGTCGTTCTGGCCATCATGGCCGGGTTCGGTTTTTATGTTTTCCTGAACTGGATGGTGACGGGTTTGATGCTGCCGCACTTGATCAAAATGTTGTTTGGCATCGAATCGGTTTTTACCCGAAGCACGTTCAGCATGTTGAACACGACGTTCTTCGCCGGAATGCTGGGACTGACCTACTTGTGCGTGGATCCGATTTTAAAAGCGGTTTATGTCCTGCGCTGCTTTTATGGCGAGTCGCTGGAATCGGGCGAGGATTTGCGGGCGGAACTGAATTCGTTTGCGGCGGCCTCGCCAACCATGGCCGCCATCGTTGTGCTGGCGCTTGGCCTGTTTTGCGCGTTACCGGCTGGGGCGGCTGGCACGCCGGCGTCCAACGCGCCGCCGAATATTACAACGGTCTCATCGTCAGTCGCGCCGGCGGAACTGGACCGTGCGATCAACCAAACCATCCACGAAGACAAATACACCTGGCGCATGCCGCGGGAAAAAATCGTGGAACCGGACGCGCCGAAAGGCATGATGGCGCGGTTCTTCGACAAGGTTGGCGCCAGGCTGCGGAAGTGGGCGCGCGCTGCCTTGGACCGGCTGGATGAATGGCTGAGGAAACTTTTCCCGCACCACCGGGTGAGTTCCAGCTCCGAGACCGCCGGTTATGGCTGGATCGAGGCCCTGCAAATTTTACTTTACGGGTTGGTGGCCGTGGTGCTGGCCGCACTGGCGATCCTGCTTTACCGCATCTGGCGGGACCGGCGGTCACCGGCCATCGTCACCGGCGAACCCATCCAGCCGGTGCTGGATATCCACGATGAAAATGTGGATGCCGACCAGTTCCCGGGAGACGGTTGGACAAAACTGGGCCGCGAACTTCTGGAACGCGGGGAGCTGCGTCTGGCAATGCGTGCGTTTTATCTTGCCAGCTTGTCATACCTCGCGGCGCGCAATTTGATCCGCATCGCGCGGTTCAAATCCAACCGCGATTACGAGCGCGAATTGCGCCGGCGCGGACATTCGTTTCCCGATTTGTTGTCGGTGTTTGGCGACAACCTCGTGTCGTTCGAGCGCATCTGGTATGGTCTGCACGAGGTCAACCGCGAGCTGGTGGACCGGTTTGTGGCCAATGTGGAAAGGCTGAAAGCCGCCGGATGAAAAAATACTTCCCTCTCTTTGTGTTGCTGGGCTGCGTGGCGGCGTTTGCCTTCGGCCTGGTCCGCCTTTTCCAGCTCCGGTTCGAGGTGGGCGACGTTTACCCGGCCTATTCGTCGCTGCGTTCCGATCCGCTCGGCACGATGGCGTTTTACGAAAGCCTCGGCAAGGTGCCGGGCATTTCCACGCACCGCGATTTCAGCACCCAAAACCGCCTCCCGGAGGACCCGCACACGGTTTATCTGCAACTGGCCGCCGCTTATTATGATTGGAACTGGGTGCCGGCGGATTTGTCTCACGAACTGGAAGCGTTTCTCGCCCGCGGCAACCGGCTGGTCATCACGTTTTTCCCGCAGACCCGGTCGCATGAATACCGCAATTATGACGAAGACGAAACCAATTCCGTGAAATCGGCCCAAGCCAGGGCAAAAGACGAAAAAATGACGCCCAACAAACCGGCGAAGAAGAAAAAAAAGACCAACGACGAAAACCGGGGCGTGGCTTTGACCGAGCGTTGGGGCTTCGGGATGGATTTTATAAAACTCACGCAAGCCGGCGACGTTTACGAACCGGCGCGGGTGGTTAACAAAACGGACCTGCCGTTGCCGCGCGCCCTCGACTGGCACAGCGGCCTTGTCTTCACCAATCTGGACAGCGCCTGGCGCGTGATTTACGCGCGCGGCACCAACGCGGTGCTCATCGAACGACGCTTCGGCAAAGGCTCGGTCGTGATGGCCACCGATTCCTACATCGTCAGCAACGAGGCCATGGCCAGGGACCGGCATGCGGATTTGCTGGCGTGGCTCGTCGGCGCAAACCAAAACGTCGTCTTTGACGAGGCGCATTTGGGTGTCGTCGAGACTTCCGGGATCGCGATGTTGATGCGCAAATACCGGTTGCACGGGCTGGTGGCGGGGTTGCTGGTGCTGGCCGGGCTGTTCATCTGGAAAAATGCCAGCGGCCTTGTACCGCCGTACGCGGAACCGGAACGGCAGGGTTACATTGCCGGCAAGGATTCGGCGGCCGGCTTCGTCAACCTGCTCCGCCGCAGCATTGCGCCGCGCGACCTGCTGCCGGTTTGTTTTGCCGAATGGAAAAAATCGGTCAGGCAGGCCGGCCCAAGCTCCGCCACGCGGCAGCAGCAGGCCGAGGCCGTGTTCCAGGCGGAAAATGCCCTGCCGCCTGGAGGCCGGAATCCCATCGCCACCTACAAAAAAGTCTGCTCCATCCTGGGAACCCGCAACACACCACCAAAACCATGAATACTGAACGACTCAAGGAAGTCCTCGCACGGGCACGATCGGAGGCCGGCAAGGTCATCATCGGCCAGCACGACGTCATCGAAAGGGCGCTCATCGCCATCTTCACCGGCAATCACGCCCTCGTCGAGGGCGTGCCCGGCGTCGCCAAGACCCTGCTCGTGCGCACGCTCGCACGCGTGCTCGGCGCCGATTTTGGGCGCATCCAGTTCACCCCCGACCTGATGCCCGCCGACATCACTGGCACGAACGTGTTCAACCTGCAACGCAACGAATTTTCGTTCATCAAAGGCCCGATCTTCACCTCGTTTTTGCTGGCCGACGAAATCAACCGCGCACCGGCCAAGACCCAGTCCGCGCTGTTGCAGGCGATGCAGGAACGCGTGGTGACGATTGACCGCGAAACGCATCCGCTGCCGCCAAATTTCACCGTGTTCGCCACGCAAAACCCGATCGAATACGAAGGCACCTATCCGCTGCCCGAGGCGCAGAAGGACCGGTTCATGCTCAAGATTACGATGCAGGCGCCGGACCGCACCGAGGAACTGTTGCTGGCCCGGCGCACGATGACGAAAGACGCGCCGGAAACGGTGCTGGCGCAGGGTGCCGTCCAACCGGTCATCAAAACTGAAGACCTGACGGCGTTGCGGGAATGCCTCGCCGCCATCGTCATGCGCGAGGAACTGGTTGGCTATCTCGTGGACATTATTCGCACCACGCGTCAGCACGAAAGCATCCTGGTGGGCGCCGGACCGCGCGCCACGCAATCGCTCATCATGGCCTCGCGCGCCCAAGCCGCCCTGTCCGGACGCGATTTCGTAACCCCCGACGACATCAAGGAGATGACGCCGCCGGTGTTGGAACACCGTCTGATCCTCCGGCCGGAATTTGAAATCGAAGGCCTGACCGTGCCGGAAGTAATCCAGCAAATCCTCCAGCAGATTGCCGTGCCGCGATGATTGTTCCCCGTTTCAGATTGTTGTTCTGGGTGGCGATGGTGGTGCTGCCATTCGCATTGATTGGCGCGGTGTCGCCACCGGCGGCCGGTGTTTCCCTGCTGTGCATCGGCGGACTGCTGGCCGTGGCGCTGGCCGATGCCATCAGCGCTGGCAAAAGCCTCACGGGCATCGGCGTGGATCTGCCTCCCGTCGTGCGCATGTCCAAGGACCGTGACGCGAAATTGGAATTGCGCATTCGCAATGAACAGCAGCGGCAGAGCCATCTGCGGGTCGCCCTGGCCTGGCCGCACGAAATCCAGACCGCATCCGAAACCCTGGACGCCCTGCTGCCCGCACAAAGTGAATGGTCACGGCTGGCCTGGCCCTGCACCCCGCGCAAGCGCGGCAATTACCGGTTTGACGCCGTTTATTTTGAAGGCAGTTCCCCGTTCGGATTTTGGGGCGTGCGCAAAACGTTTCCGGTACGGTCGGAGATTCGCGTTTATCCCAACCTGCTCAACGAACGGAAAAACCTTGCGGCGCTGTTTCTTAACCGGGGCGCCTTCGGCGTCCGCGCACAACGGCAGGTCGGCAAGGGCCGTGACTTCGAAAAGCTTCGCGAATACATCCCCGGCGACGACTACAACGAGATTCACTGGAAGGCGACCGCGCGGCGGGGAAAACCGATCACGAAAGTTTTCCAAATCGAGAAAACCCAGGAAGTTTATGTGGTCCTGGACGCCTCGCGCTTGAGCGCGCGGGAGGTTCAAGGTTCAAAGTTCAAAGTTCAAAGTTCAAAGCTGCCGGAAGACGCTCAACCTGGAACTTTGAACCCGGAACCGGGAACTTCGGTTTTGGAGCGTTTCGTGACCGCCGCGCTGGTGCTCGGGCTGGCGGCGGAGCGGCAGGGGGATTTGTTCGGCTTGCTGACGTTCACGGACAAGGTGGAAAAATTCGCGCGCGCCAAAAACGGCAAGAACCATTACAGCATCTGCCGCGATGCGCTTTACACCCTCGAACCAAAAATCGTCACGCCGGACTTCGATGAACTGTGCACGTTCATCCGGTTGCGATTGCGCCGGCGGGCGTTGCTGGTTTTCCTGACCGCGCTGGACGACCCGGTGCTGGCGGAAAGCTTCGTCCGCAACGTGGAATTAATCCGGCGGCAGCATCTGGTGCTGGTGAACATGCTGCAAATGCCGGGCGTCAAACCGCTCTTCACGGACCCGGAGGTTGCCGGCCTGGATGATTTGTATGGCCGGCTCGGCGGCCACTTGCGGTGGCAAAAACTGTGCGAGCTGCAAAAGGTCCTGCAGCGGCGCGGGGTCCAATTTTCACTGCTCAACAACGAACGTCTGAGCGCGGAACTGGTTACGCAATACCTGAATGTGAAGCAAAGGCAGTTGTTATGAGTTCAAAGTTTAAAGTTCAAGGTTCAAAGTTGCGGACGCGAGCCGGTTCGATTTTGAACCTGGAGCCTGGAACTGAATTATGATTGTTGACCTGCAACGTTTCATCACCGCCGGGCGGCCTTTCTGGTCCGAGTTCGAGCGGATGCTCGACCGGCTGGAAGCGGAGCCGGACCTGCGGATGACACTCCCCCAATTGCAACTCTTTCACCAACTTTACGAACGCACGGCCGCCGACCTCGCGAAAATTACCACGCTTTCCTCGGAACCGGAAACCCGGCGGTATCTGGAAAACCTGATAGCCCGCGCCTACGGAGAAATCCATGAAACGCGCGAGCGACAACGCCGGTTCTTTCCGTTGATATGGTTTTCCCAGACGCTGCCGCAGACCTTCCGCCGCCACATCCGGGCCTTTTACCTTTCCGTGGCCATCACCCTGGCGGGCTGCGCGTTTGGCGGGCTGGCCATCGCCTTCGACCCCGACGCCAAGCCGGTGTTGATGCCGTTTTCCCACCTGCTCCAGGACCCGGCCAAGCGCGTCGCCGAGGAGGAAAAGGCCACCCGTGACCGGCTGGCGGGTTTCAAAACCACCTTCTCGGTGGAATTGATGACCCATAACACAAAGGTTTCCATCTTCACGTTGGCGCTCGGCATGACGTGGGGCGTCGGCACCATCATCATGCTGTTTTACAACGGGGTGATTCTCGGCGCCGTCACGATGGATTACATCCGCGCCGGGCAGACGAAATTTTTGTTTGGCTGGCTGATGCCGCATGGCGTGGTGGAAATCCCGGCCATCCTCATGGCCGGCCAGGCCGGCCTGATGCTGGCGCTGGCACTCATCGGCCGGGGCAGCCGCGTTTCGCTCAAGACCCGCTTGCGCGAAATCTCGGGTGACATCGTCACGCTGATTTTTGGCGTTGGCCTGCTGCTGGTCTGGGCGGGATTCATCGAGGCGTTTCTCTCGCAATATCACGAACCATACATGCCTTACGAAGCCAAAATCGCCTTTGGCGGCACCGAATTGATTTTGCTCATCCTGTTTCTGGCAAAATCGGGGAAAAACAGTTCAAAGTTAAAAGTTCAAGGTTCAAAGTTTAACAATCAAATCCGGCATCCAGATTGAAAGGAAAATTATGGGTAAAATTCTGCGGTTTGAAGAAATTGAGGCGTGGAAAAAAGCGCGCGTTTTGACGCGCGAAATTTATCAGGTCACGGCTACGGGCGATTTTGCTCGAGATTTTGGTTTGCGCGACCAGATTCGTCGCGCGTCCGTATCGTCCATGTCCAACATCGCTGAAGGTTTCGAGCGCGGTGGCAACAGGGAATTTATTCAATTTCTATCGAACGCAAAGGGTTCGACCGGTGAGGTCCGTTCACAACTTTATGTCGCCCTCGACGTCGGATTCATCAACCAGAACAAATTTGGCGAACTTTACGGGCACGCCGAGGAAACCAGTCGACTGATAGCCGGCTTCACGCGCTATTTGCGACAGTCAAACTTTCGCGGCGAGAAGTTCGTCTGAAGAAACTTTGAACCTTGAACTTTGAACTCAAAATAAGAACGCCCGAAGGCATTGTGTTTTCACAGTTGCTGGCGGGACCGGTGACGCGATTTTTTGCGTGGTTTATAGACCAGCTTTGTATCGGCGCCGCAATGACATTGCTGGGTTTCCTGCTGGACCTGCTCGGACTGGTCAATTTGAACTTTGCCGTCGCGCTTTACGTGGTCAGCTATTTTGTCATCGGCATCGGTTACGGGATTTTTTTTGAATGGACCCGGCGCGGCCAGACCATCGGCAAAAAACTGCTCCGCCTGCGCGTAGTGGACGTGGAAGGGATGCGGCTGCAATTCAACCAGATTGTCGTGCGCAACCTGCTGCGGTTTGTGGATTCGTTGCCCGCGTTTTATTTTGTTGGCGGCCTGACGTGCTGGCTCAACGCCCGATGCCAGCGGCTGGGTGATCTCGCGGCCAACACCGTGGTCATCCGGAACCCCCGCGTGGCCGAGCCGGACCTGGACCAGTTGCTCGCCGGCAAATACAACTCACTCCGGCAATACCCGCATCTGGCCGCCCGTCTGCGGCAGCGGATTTCACCGGCGGAGGCGGACATCGCCCTGCAAGCGCTGCTGCGGCGGGAGGAATTTGACCCGATAGCCCGGGTGGAACTGTTCGGCGATCTGGCCGCGCATTTCCGGGCCAAGGTCGAATTTCCCGCCGAGGCCACCGATGGCGTTGCCGACGAGCAATATCTTCGCAACGTGGTGGACGTGCTCTTCCGGACGCGCGGGGAAAAGCGGACGGAAAAAGCCGCCGTGGCGTGAGGCCGCACAGTTTCCCGAAGGCTTTTATCGCACCAACTTCCGGATTTGAATGTGGCGGTAACGGATGACAGTATCGTTGGTGTCGTTGAACGCGCCCAGGCCCGCGCGCATGTCTTCGTCTGGCGTGTCAATGGTTTCTTTCGGGACCGCGTCTTTAAAAACCTCGTCCCCGTTGACCGAGGCCGTGATATGGCCTCGATCAAGGCGGAAGTCAAAAGAGTTGTAGCCGTCATTCAACTTCACCCGCTGCTGGATTTGCCGCAGCCCCCAGCCCCGGGCAAAGCACGCGATGTCGCCTTCCTGTTGATGCCGCTTGATGCGAAACGCGTGAAACGTGTAGGCATCAACATCGGGCGTACCCATGACCAATCCGGCCTGAAAATACTTCGTTGATGAGCGGACCACGTCAAATTCACCCCTGATTTCAAAATTGGCACCGATGCGGGCTCGGGAGAAAATAAAATGTCCTTCCGGTCCGGATTGGACTTCCAATGTGCCATCCGGCAGGCGCTGGATTTTGCCCCGGCTGCAGACCCAGCCCGGATCGTCATTTTGCGACGGCGTGAAATCCACCCATTCTCCTTTTTGCAGGCGTTGCTCCATCGCGAACGAGGCCAGCCGGATTTGGACAAATTCCCGGGTCCGTTCGTCCGCATTGGTCGCAACTTGCAGATCGGTGAATAGGCGCAGGGCGGTTGCCAGGTCGCCGTTCCGGTAGCTGGATTCCGCCATGGCGATTTTTTTTCCAAGCGGTCCCGTGCGGGCGGCCACTTCCAAAGGCATCAACGAAAGATCGGTTCCCCAGCCCGTCAGGTTCTGCGGCTCCAGTTTCCAGTTCAGGGCTTTCAACTGTTCGGCCGCAACGTCGTATTTCCCGGCAAAATAAGCCACGATTGCATAGGAGCTGCGCCATCCGCTACGGAACGGCAATTGTGACGGTGCGGCAATGTAACCTTGGTACATCCTCTGAAATTCCGGCCAGATGTCCGCGCGTCCGTAAATGTGCCGGCCGGGATGCAGCTCTTGTTCCGATTCCACGTCCGCAACACAGTCAAAAAATTTACGTGGGACATCGGTGTCAAAACGTCCGGTGTTGATGGCTGTTCTCCCCAACGCCAGCATCGCGGTTTCACTGCCGTACCAACGCGGACGCAGGCCCCAGCGCATTTCGGACCAGGCCTCGGGATAGTCCACTTGCGCCGACAGCGTCCGGTCAAACCAGACGCGCATTTCATCAGCCCCGGAATCGCCCAACGCCACCGTCATCATGCGACAGGGTGCCAACGGCCAGTCAGGCTCCAAATTCCAGGCTTCGGTGAGTAATTTTCGCGCTTCCGCCAGATGCTCGCTGAAACCCCGCCAGCCTTCCGCTGTCACGGTGTTGGCGTAACCGCTGCCGCGTGCTTTCCACGCCTCATTGATGTCGCGTTCTCCGTCCAGCGTCAGTGCCAGCCACTGATAGGCGGGGCCGGCCTGGTGCACGATCTGACAAATTGCGGCTTCATTTCTTTTAAACAAACGGCTTCCCCAACCATCGACAAAAATTTCCCCGATTTCCTGCTGGTCGCCAGGGAGAAAACTACCGTCGGCAAAACAATTTCCCAGTAATTTCAGCGACGATGCGTCAAGGGCGGCGATGCGTTCGGGGTGGTCGCTCAAAAAACGGGTTATTCTGACCGAGGCATACAGCCTGGGATACGCCTTATGGTGCGAGTCCGGAAACGCATCCATGGCGCGTTCGAAGCGGTGAATGGCCTCAAATATCTCAATGCTGTTGTCCGCGGCCACCGTCAACGCCAGCGAGTCGGTGCAATTCGGGTCATTGGCGAGGCGATCGCTCTCGGCCTCAAGCGAAAGCGTGTTGGTCGCCTCCGGACCGCCGTAATTGCGGTCAATCCAGACGCGGATGAACTGCTCCACCTCGGCGTCAGAGGCCGGATTGTGCCGGCCGCGCTGTTCATAACTTTCCAGCCACTGGCGGAGCCTGAATTCGCGGGCCCGCTTTTGCACGTCGCGCTCCGTCAGCGTGTTGGTGGTCCAGGTCACGGGTTTGCCGGCTGCGGTGACCCCTTCCCGGCTTGACTGGTTCAAACTCCGCTGCGCCCGGCCGGAATTGATGGCGGCCTGAAAACCTCTTTGAAAGTTGATCACCAGATAAAAGAAAAACGTGGCGAAGATGATGAAAAAAATCACCCCACCGACAACCAGAAACCAGACGAGACCCTGACTGGGATGGCTTTTTGAAACCGATGGTGGCAGGGGCGGGGGGACGACGCGGTAACCTTGTTGCAGCACCAAATCCAATGGCTGCCAGTCGGCTTTGCCTTCTGCTTGAATGTATTCGCTTCCGGTCAACTCCCCCGATTCGCGGCGACGCCGCAGTTCTTCGAGTGAAAAGACTCCCAGGTCTTCTCCCTGCCGGCGCATTCGATAGGTCATACGAACGATTTCATCCAAAAATGATCGAACCAGCATTTACCGGCAAGCTCATAGCATTGCGATTGCCAACCAAGCCATGAAGATGTTCGGGTTCGGAACGACGTCCAATTCAGAATATCCTTTAGCCCGGTCAAAACCGGGGCGGCTAATTTACTCTCCCAGCCACGGTCCGACCTGACTTGCCGCCTACTTTTCTCCTTCGCGCGGCGGGAATTCAAATGTCACCTTGCCGACGTCATCCATCACGAGATACGCCGGGAATGGCCGGCCGGCCTTGGAAATGAATTTGTCCAGCAAATCCGTCTTATGTGCGGTCAACAGTTTTTGCGCCTGCGCCCGCTCAATCGGCTGCTGCAAAATCTCCCGGTTGATTTTGAATTTGCACGGCTTCTTGTCCGCCTGCGACTTTTCACAAACGTAGGCTCCGTCGGTTTCAAACACCTCGCCGCCGCACTTCGGACATCTGCCCAGTGGTTCCCGGCCGCTGAAATCAATCCTGGGCGCCGGTTCTTTCGGGGCGGCTTTGGTTTTCGATTTTCGTTCGCGGGGCGCGAATTCAAAGTGCGCCTCCCCATCCTTGAGTGCCAGAAACGCTTCGAATTTGCGCCCGGTTTTCCTCGAGACAAACCCTTTAAGCAAATCGGTTTTGCCCTCGGCCAGCAGCTTTGCGACCTGCGCCGGCTCAATGTTTTGCTGTAGAATGATTTTACCAGTGCGGAACGTGCAGGTTTTGTCCGCCCCGGTGGCTTTCTCGCAAATGTAATTCATCCCGCCGTCGAACACCCGCGCACCGCACCTGGGACATTGGCCGAGCGGCGTCTGACCGGTGAAATCCACTGTGGCGGCGCCGCCCTCGTCGCCGTCTCCCTTCGGCCCGTTGCCGAAATCGAACTCCATCTTGTACTCCGGCGTCAATTTCAGCACCGCGGCAAACGGCTTGCCCACCTTGCTGCGGAACCCCTGCAACGGCCCAATTTGCTTTTCGTGGATGAGCTTCTCGACTTCCTCAATCTCAAACATCCGGCCACACAACGTTTTCCAGACGAAGAAGTCGCACTTTTCGTTGACGCATTGGAACTGCCGGTATTTCTCGTGGACTTCACCGCCACACTTGGGACACCGGGTGTTGAGCACGCCGAAATCACCGGGGATGGTGTCGTGCTCGTATTTTTTCGCGCACTCGACAATGTGCCGCGTCACGTCGGCGATCTCCGACATGAATTCGCTCCGGCTTATCTGCCGGCGCTGAATCTGGCGCAACTTGAATTCCCAATCACCGGTCAGCTCCGGTTTGGTCAGCTCGGCAATGCCCAGGCCGTTGAGCAATTCCATCAACGAAAATGCCTTCGCCGTCGCCTGCAGCTCGCGTCCGATCCGGTGAAGGTAACTCTCATATATCAAACCTTCGATGATGGACGCGCGCGTCGCCGGTGTGCCAAGGCCCTTCTCGCGCATGGCCTCGCGCAATTCATCGTCTTCGACCAGCTTGCCCGCGCCTTCCATCGCGCTGAGCAGCGTCGCTTCCGTGTAGCGCGGCGGCGGTTTGGTGACGTTCGGTTTCACTTCGACCGCGCTGGTTTTGACCTTTTCATTCGGCTTCACCGGCACCAGATTTGTGTCTTCATCCTGCGCTTCCTTGCCATAGACGGCTAGCCAGCCGGGCTTGACGATGACTTTGCCGGTACTCTTGAACGGCTCACCCTCAACACGCGTGATGCGGGTCGTCTCCAAAAATTCCGCCGCCGGATAAAAAATGGCGAGAAACCGCTTCGTCACCATGTCATAGAGTTTCAACTCCGGCTCGCTCAAGTGCTTCGGCGCGACGTTGGTGGGAATGATGGCGAAGTGGTCGGATACCTTCGCATTGTTGAAGATGCGCTTGTTCGGATGCACCCA
>Ga0187889_10002308_pt1 | contig 18890 bp, 19 predicted proteins | sample June2016WEW_7_10_2_FD_132992 | JGI IMG/M metagenome (GOLD analysis project Ga0187889, IMG submission 132992) | Peatland microbial communities from SPRUCE experiment site at the Marcell Experimental Forest, Minnesota, USA - June2016WEW_7_100 | ecosystem: Environmental > Terrestrial > Soil >... | reverse complement strand
CGAACGCGGCAGGTACCGGTACGCTGCGCCGTCGGACAAGAGCTCCCCGAGTCGTGGCACGACATGGGCGAACCAGATGCGATGGCCGAAACGGAGCAACCGGCTCTGCGGCTCGCCGACTTCGAGCAGTGCCAATCTCCCCCCGGGGCCGAGCACGCGGCCGAGCTCGTTCATGACAATCGTCAGATCGGCAAAGTTGCGGACTGCGAACCCGCTCACCACCGCATCGGCCGCTGTGGACTTGACGGGCAGCTGCGCAGCGTCGGCGTGAACCAGGGGAGCGCCGCCGGCACGTGCGGCAGTGAGCATCCCGAACGAGAGATCGATCCCCACCGGCTGGTGGCCTTTGCGGCGGAGACTGCGAGCCAAGTCGCCCGTCCCGCACCCGATGTCGAGCACAATCGATCCGGGGGACAACTGCAACATCTCGATCGTCCGGCGGCGCCACATGGCGTCGAGCCCGAAGGTCATCAGAAAGTTGACGAGGTCGTAGCGCGGTGCGATCGAGTCGAACATCGATCGCACGAGATCCTGCTTGGCTCTGCCTTCCGGCAAGGGCGAGGCGGCGTCGAAAGAGACGCCCTGCCATGGGGGAGCGGGCTCGCCGTTGGTGGCCTTGATCACGGGCAGCTCACAGGTCTGAGCCTAGGCAAGAACCGCTCCCGGGCGATCGGACAAGGGTGCTCTTCTCACCGGGCGTGCTGGAGCGCCGGCCGTGCTGGAGCGCCGGGCGTGCTGGAGTGCCGGAGAAGCTGGAGTGCCGGCCGTGCTGGAGTGGCTGGTCCTCCGCGTTCCAACCGCTACCAGGAGAGACCCGCGACCTCGCGCATGGCCTTCTCGAACTCCTCGTCCCCAAGGGTGCTGCGCGCCGAGAGGATCAGGTTCGCGTCGTCGCCGACACGCCGCCGCAACGGGCCTGCGTCGTTGTCGATGGCATCAGCGACAGCGTTTGCCACCAGGTCCGGGCCAGGGCGGGCGCTGCCTTGCATCTTGAGCGCGACCTGAGCCAGCTGGGCGTCGAGCTCGTCATAAGCGGCGAGCCCGCTGTCGGGCGCGTGCTCCTTCATTCCCGGGGCGATGAAGCCGGGCTCCACGATGACGACCCGTACACCGAAATGGGACAGCTCCACGTAGAGCGCCTCGGAGATCGCCTCCAGGGCGTGCTTTGTGGCCGCGTAGTAGCCACTGAGGGGTTGGGCGACATGTCCGGCCACCGAGGAGATGTTGACCACGACGCCTGACCGCCGGCTGCGCATGCCCGGAACGAAAGCCTGGATCAGGCGAACTGGTCCGAGGACGTTGGTCTCGAACATCTGTTGGACGTGTTCCAGCGCGACGTGCTCGATCGGCCCATGGAAGGAGATTGCGGCGTTGTTCACCAGGCCATCTACCCAGCCGATCTCTCGTCGGACCCCGTCCACTGATGCCGCCTCGGTCACGTCCAGGTGAAGCCGGGCCGCCACGTCGAGCTCGCCGAGTGTGGCAAGGTCCCGGGCCGTCGCGATGACCTCGTGCCCGCGGCCGGCAAGCAGTGTCGCGGTGGCCTTGCCAACGCCGGAGCCTGCCCCCGTGACGAGGACTCTCATTCCGGTCACTCTAGTGGTGCCACCCTGCGGCGCTCGGGGCCCCCGAGGGAGCGTTCACCCGCAGTTCACCCGCCTCCCAGGAAGTTGGCCCAGAGTTCAGACAGTCCACATCGTGGGGCCATTTTCAGTTCACTTCGCTTTCGTAGCTTCGTCGTAACGGACGCATAAGGCCGCCGCGTGGCGCGGGCTGACGGTGTGGCCGCACAAACCCCAACTATCACGAGACCCCACGGAGGTAGAGAGACTGATGAGGATCCACAGGACTGTTCGGCTCGCACTAACTACGACGGCGGTCGCAGTCACGGCCCTTTCAATGGTGGCGGTGCCGGCGCTCGCGGGTACGCGCATCGCAAAGACAAGCGGAGACCCGTACCTCACAGCCGACAATCGGTTGAACAAGTCAGCGACCATCGGTGGCGCAGGCTCGACCTTCGCCGCGCCCCTGCAGAATGCCGCGCAGGCCGCGTACGAGGCCCGCACCCCAAATGCCACGATCAACGGCTACCAGGCAGTCGGTTCCGGAACCGGCGAGTCCGACATCCTCAAGAAGGTGGTCGACTGGGGCGGTACCGACGTGCCAATGTCCCAAACCGACATCTATCAAAAGGAGCCTTCCGGCTTCAACATCAGGGCGTCAGCCTTTCTCGAGGTGCCGATCGCTCTCGGCGGCGTGGCGATTCCGTACAACATTTCTGGCCTGAATTCCAAGACGCCGCTCACTTTTACGGCGTCGGTGCTTGCCGGGATCTACGAGGGTCACATCACGAACTGGAACAGCTCCGCGATCCAAGGCCTGAACCCGAAGGTGAAGCTGCCGGACAGCAAGATTGTCGTTGTCGCCCGTGCGGACTCTTCGGGTACGACGTACATCTTTACGAACTTCCTGCGCAGCGCCGCTCCGAAGGTGTGGACGACCCAACCCTCAAAGACCCCGTTGACACTGCCCACCGGTGGCGTCGCGGGTAGCGGGAATGCGGGCGTTGCGGCGGACATCGAGAACACGCCGAATTCGATCGGCTATGTCGAGTACTCCTACGTACTGCTCAACCCGAGCCTGCTCAAAGGAGTCGCGGCGATCGTCAACAAGGCAGGCAAGGCGCTGACCCCGTCACTTGCGGGCATCGCGGCCGCCGCGGCTGCCAAGCCGAACATCACAGCGGCGAACTTCTCGATCGACTGGCAGGCGGGCCCAATAGCGTATCCAATCGCTGGATACACCTGGGCGGTCATCTGGAGGGGTAACCAGACGAGCGACGCCCAGGGGACGCTGCTCGTGAAGTACCTCGACTGGTTGTCGCACTCGGGCGCGGTCGACGGCACGACCGCCGGGCAGGATGTCGCAGCGCTGCAGGGCTACGTTCCACTTCCGGCCAACATCCAGGCGCTGGCCCGCGCCACGCTGCTCAAGGTCACGGGATCACGTGGCCAGGTGCTGCTGACCACCAACGGCGGCTGAGCGGCGAGGTGGCTGAGCAATAACCATGCCCGAGGTGTCGGCTACCCCGCCTTTGGCAATGTCGGAACTGCCCTTGACCGAGAACCCCAAGCGCTTCTCGGTCAAGGGCGATTCGGCGCACTGGGGTGTTCTCTATGGGGTATCCGGACTGTTCGCGCTCATCTGCGCGGTGTTCATCATCAGCATCGTCGCTTCGTCGATACCCGCGTGGCGCCACTCAGGTCTCTCGATCATCTACGGCAGGGTGTGGAGCCAGGGAACAGATTCCTTTGGTGCGCTCCCGATCATCTCAGGCACACTGGCGACGACAGCTATTGCGCTCTTCTTTGCCATCCCGATAGGTGTCGGATCGGCCCTTGCCATAGTGCACGTGCTGCCTGGCAGGCTGCGGATACTCCTATCGTCGCTTGTCGAGCTTCTCGCAGCGGTCCCGAGCGTGGTCTACGGACTATGGGGTCTGCTGGTGCTGGCCCCGTGGTTTGAGCACACTGTGGAACCAGGCCTCGCGGGCATAACGGGTAGCAGATTCCCCTTCCAAGCTCCGCCTGAGGGAGTTTCGTTGCTGCTCGCGGGCAGCGTGCTCTTCGTGATGATCCTGCCGATGATCGTGGCTCTCTCGAGAGACGCTATTGCGATCGTGCCCCACGAGCAGTTCGAAGGGGCACTCAGTGTGGGTGCGACGAAATGGCAAGTGCTCCGGAAAGTCGTGCTGCCCGGCGCCCGAACCGGAATCGTCGGTGCCATCACGTTGGCGACCGCACGCGCTCTCGGCGAGACGGTGGCTGTCGCCATGGTCATCGGCTTGAACCCGCTCTTTCCGCCTTCGTTGTTCTCGACGGCCTCCACGTTGGCATCGACCATCGCCTTGCAGTTCCAGGACGCCACGCCGCTACAGGTGGCCGCGCTTGGCGCCCTTGCAGTGATTCTCATGACACTGACAGCGATCGTGAACTGGTTCGGGCGTCGGCTCGTCAGAGGTTCGGCTTTCCGGGCGGGTGTCATATGACCATGGGAGTGATCGAAGGGATCCCGCCGGACCCGATCCTCGAACGCCGTGAGATGGTGCAACGCGTGGCGCGCAAGACACTGGACCGGCGCATTCTCATTTCAAGGGGAATGGTCGGGCTTTGCGGTGTCGCGCTCCTCCTCGCCCTGGTCCCGCTCTTCGCGATCTTGTACTCCCTTCTGCAAAAGGGCATCCGGTGGTGGAACCTCGACTTCTTCACGAAGGTCCCGCAATTCCCCTCGCTGATCGACCCGAACGCCATCGGAGGGGTCTCGAACGCGATCATCGGGTCGCTCGTCATCGACGGCATCGCGGCGCTCTTCGCGATCCCGATCGGCATCGTTGCCGGCCTGTTCCTGGCGGAGTCGAGCTCGAAGTTCGCGAGCATGCTGCGAACGACGGCCGAGATCATGACCGGTCTTCCGTCGATCCTGCTAGGAATCTTCGCGTATCAGATGATCGTCATCGGGTTCGACGAGTGGGGCGTAAAGCTGCCCGGCATCGGGTTCTCGGGGATCGCCGGGAGCTTCGCCATCGGCGTCCTCATGATCCCGGTCATCATGAAGGCCTCCGAAACTGCGCTGCGAGGCGTCCCTGCCCCAATTCGCGAAGCTGGTCTCGCACTTGGAGCGCGCAGGAGCGTCATTGCACGCAAGGTGGTGATACCGACCGCGCTCCCGGGTCTGATCACCGCCGTGCTGCTCGCCTTCTCCAGGGCGGTGGGGGAGACCGCCCCGATCTTGTGGGTGATCGGTGCTTCCAACATGGTCGAGTGGAACCCGAAGAAGGAGATGGCCTCGATGCCGCTCCAGATCTTCCAGTCAGCGACCTCTCCGTATGTCGCACTTCGTGAAGAGGCGTGGGGGATCGCCCTGTTCCTCGTGTTCGTCGTTCTTGTCATCAACCTAGGCAGCCGCCTCTTTGCGGCTTGGCTACAAAGAGAGAGGCGGTAATGGATCCCAGCACGATGATTAGAGTGTCGACGGAGATGTCAGACCAGGAGGGGGATCCTCGGTTAGGCCCGATCTCGATGCGGTTCGAAGATGTGTCCGTGACCTTCCACGGTCGAACCGCGATTCGCGACGTAGCCTTTGAGGTCCCGAAGAACAAGGTCACGTCGCTCATCGGTCCGTCAGGTTCGGGCAAGACGACGCTGTTGCGCGCCATCAACCGGCTGCACGATCTCACCAAGGGTGCGGTCGTGAGCGGCTCGATCCGGCTTGGAGACACCGATATCTACAAAGGTGGGATCCCGGCGACCTTGCTGCGCACGCGCGTCGGCATGGTGTTCCAGCGGCCGAACCCGTTCCCCACGATGTCGATCTTCGACAATGTCGTCTCGGGGCTGCGGTTCAACGGGATACGCAAGAAGTCCGTCCTCGAAGAGGCTGCCGAGTCCGCACTCGTCGCCGCGGCGTTGTGGGACTCGGTCTCGAACCGGCTGAAGGCGCACGCATCGACGCTTTCCGGGGGTGAGCAGCAGCGCTTGTGCATCGCTAGGGCACTTGCGGTGGAGCCAGAGGTGCTCTTGATGGATGAGCCGACCTCGTCGTTGGACCCGATCTCGATGCGCCTCATCGAAGAGCTCCTAGGCGAGCTCAAGAGCCGTGTCACGATCGTCATCGTCACCCACAACATGCAACAAGCAGCTCGTGTTTCAGACTTGTGCGCGTTCTTCCTGATGGGCAACGACCGTGCCGGCGAACAGATCGAAGTGGCGCCGACGAAGAAGCTGTTCAGCGAACCGGACGACCCGAGGACGCTGGACTACATCCAGGGCCGCTTCGGCTGAGTGAAGACGCGGGTCGCAGAACAGACCGGAGCAAGTCGCGCGGCCTACCGGACAATTGACCTGATGCCGTCCTAGGCCGACAGCACTTCACCCAACGCGGAGAGGAACCGGTCGTTCTCCGAACGAGTGCCGATGGTCACGCGCAGGCAGCCTTCGAGCCCTGGCCAGTCCGAGACATCGCGAATCAACACGGAGTGGTCGAGCAGGCCTTTCCACACTTTTGAGCCAGAGCGCGGGCTCACGCGAAACAGGATGAAGTTGGCTTTGGAGGGCCACAGTTCGACCGGAAGGTTCGAAAGGGCCTCCGCGACGCGTTCCCGCTCTTCGATAGTGGCTGCCACCCGGTCGTGCATCTCGTGGCTGAAGCCGAGGGCGAGCCGTCCCGCGACTTGTTTGAGCGCGTCGAGGTGGTAGGGAAGAGCGACGTTCGCCAAGGACGCAACCACGCCCGGGTCCGCGATCGCGTAGCCGAGGCGAAGCCCGGCCATTGCCCAGGTCTTTGAGAATGTGCGCACGACGACCAAACGCGGCTCAGACTCGATCAATTCGAGTGCCGACCATGGCGCGAACTGCCCGTAGGCCTCGTCGACGGCGAGAATTCCAGGGACGAGGGCGAGAACGGAACGGACACTGTCGGTCGTCTCGACGCCGCCGGTCGGATTGTTTGGCGAGCAGAGGAAGGTGACCGCAGGACTTGCCGGCCCGTGTGCTCGAGTCGCGGCTGCGGCCGTCCTGGCCACTTCGGCAGGATCGACCTCGAACGCGTCATCCCGTCGACCCGCGATCACAGGCGTCCCGGTGAGGAGGGCGATGTGGGCGTGCAGCGCGTAAGTCGGCTCGAACAGCATCGCGGGCCGGCTTGACCCCCCGTGCGCGAGCAGGAGGCATTGGATCACCTCGTTCGAGCCGTTGGCGCAGAACACCTGGGCGGGGTCGACCGCGTGGTGGGCGGCGAGCGCCGCTCGCAAGGCGGTCGCTTCACGATCGGGGTAGCGGTGCAAAGGGACGGACCGCAACTCGTCGGCCAGTGCTTCGACAAAGGCGTGCGGAGGCGGCTCGGGGGACTCGTTGGTGTTCAGCCTGACATCGACCTCGACCTGAGGCGAGTGGTACCCGGGCCGAAGGGCCGTCTCACGACGGCCCCCACCGGGATCTACGGGACCATTAGTCCCCGTCAGGCTCATGTGCGCTGGCGGTGTTCGTCGTCGGAGCGGAGCATCACCGAGCTGGCGTGGGCGGCAAGACCCTCGGCGCGTGCGATCGCAGCGACGTGGGGGGCCGCGCGACTCAGCGCCTGCCGGTCCGCGGAGATGACGTGCACCCTTCGGAGAAAGTCCTCGACCCCGAGCACGCTCGCATAGCGCGCCGATCCGAACGTCGGCAGGGTGTGGCTCGGCCCGGCGATGTAATCGCCGAGCGATGCAGGCGCGTACGGGCCGAGGAAGACAGCTCCCGCGTTGCGAACGAGCGGGATCATCGCTCGTGGGTTCTCACAGCAGATCTCCAGGTGCTCGGGCGCTATCTCGTTGGATACCGCCATCGCCGTCTCGGGCCCGTCGACCAGCACCGCGTAGCCGCCGCCAGCGAGCGTCGCCTCGATCGCCGCGCGCCGCGGTGACTGCTCGACGAGAGAGGCGACGGCAGCCGTCACCGCGTTCAGTACCGGCTCGGACCAGGTGATGAGCCAGGCGAGCCCGTCGGGGCCGTGCTCGGCCTGGACGACAAGGTCGATTGCGACGTAGTCGACTGGCACCGACTCGTCCGCGATGACGACGACTTCGGAAGGCCCGGCGAACGAAGCCGGCATACCGACCGCGGTGCGGACCTCCAACTTGGCGAGCGACACGCGCCGGCTCCCCGGACCGACGATGACATCGACGCGCGCGACGGTTTCGGTGCCATAGGCCATGGCTGCGATCGCCTGTGGCCCGCCGACACGGTAGAGCTCGTCCACCCCCGCCAGGCTTGCGGCGGCGAGCACCTCGGCCGGGATGGCGCCGTCCGGTCCAGGCGGCACGCAGACGGCGACGGCCCCCACGCCCGCGACACGAGCGGGGATGGCGGTCATGAGAACGCTCGAGGGGTAGCTCGCCAGTCCGCCCGGAACATAGACACCGGCACGGGCGACCGGCAGCTCCAGCAGGTCGACCGAGATCCCGTTGCGCTCGAAGGTTCCAGGGTTCGCCGGCCGGTGGCGATGGAACGACTCTATGGCCTCAGCGGCCTCCGTCAGCGCCCGGAGCAGAGCCGGGTCCAAGCGGCCGCGCGCCGAGTCGATCTCCGAGGCCGGCACTCGGATCTCGTCCAAGTCGACCCTGTCGAAACGAGCCGTGTACTCGCGCAGCGCCGCGTCCCCTCGCATCCGAACATCGTCGACTATTGCGCGGACCTCCGCGACCGGGCCTTCGTCCACGAGATTCGGTCGTGGGAGGGTGCCACGAAAATCGGGCCCGCGGCCACGAAGGTCGAGACGTTTCAGCATGGGTGAAGCGTATCGGTCTCGCTTGAGAAAGTTTCCCGGTCGTGGGCCGGATGGGCGATGATGACGGGATGGTGCCGCAGCGGCCCGAGCCGTCAGAACTGTCCGAGCTGTCCTCGATCGCCTCCTCGCTCGAGCAGATCAGCCGCCGTGTGACTGCGCTGGCAGACGCCGCGACCGGGGCCAAACGGGACGAGGTCGCCGGGAGTCTCATTGCCGTGGAGCGTGCCCTGGTTGGTGCGGTGCGACGTCTCGAGCGGCTGCTGGAAACTGGGAGATGATCCGACAAGGGGCTGCCCCGGACGCGCCGACGGCGCCCTGAGGGCGCCGTCGGGGAGCGGGTCGGGCGGCGGATCCCGAGTCCGCTCCGTTGGAACCAGGTGGCGGGGACCGGTTCCTCTCCATCAAATTAGCGCCCGGTTCTCCGCCTGTGACCGCTCGTCACCAACCTGTCACGAGACTTACAGAGAGACGTAGCCCGCGCCGGGGACGACGTCCGAGCGATCTAGCGTCAGAACTTGCCTCTCGAAGGACAAAGATCGGCGACCTCGCAGATCTCGCAGCGGGGACGCCGCGCATCGCAGACACGGCGGCCGTGGAGGATGAGCCGAAGGCTGATCGCACCCCACTGGTCGGGAGGGAACATCCCGCAGAGGTCTTGCTCGATTTGGATCGGGTCGGCGGAGCCGCTCAGTCCGAGGCGCCGGCTCAACCTGGTCACGTGAGTGTCCACCGGGAGCCCCGGAATGTCGAAGGCCACCGAGAGCACGACATTTGCGGTCTTGCGACCAACGCCCGGAAGGGCGGTCAACTCCTCCATGGACCGCGGCACCTCACCGGCGTGGCGCATCACGATCGCCTCCGAGGCGCCGATGATGTGGGAGGCCTTGGCGCGGAAAAAGCCCGTGGACCGGATCAGCGTCTCGAGCTCGTCACGGTCGGCGCCCGCCATGGCTTGGGGCGTGGGATAACGCCTGAACAGGATCGGCATCACGATGTTGACCCGCTCATCGGTGCACTGTGCGGACAGGATGGTCGCGACGAGCAGCTCAAAGGGATCGCGGTGGGCCAGCGCGCACAACTCGGTCGTCGTGCCCGGGTATGTGACGGCGAGGCGGTCGGCAATCTTGCGGGCACGCGCGAGCGGCCGCCGGCGGCCACGGCCACTTCGGGATCGGGTGCTCGGCTGGCGGGGCACCCTCGGATGGTAGTCACGGTTCAGCGTTGAAGAGACGGTATGTTCACCAGGTGCACCAAGTCGAGATCAAGCGCAGGATGGGAGAGGCGGACATTGCTGCCATCTCGGTCCTGCTCGAGGCTGCGAGCATCGCCGACAGCCATCGCGCGCTCGGCGAGCACCAATGGCTCGACCTCGTGCAAGGTGGTCGTGAGGGCTTCGCCGGCTTTGTCGCACGCGAGAGCAGCCGTGAACGTGTCGTCGCCTACGCACAGATAAGCCGGGGCAACGGTGCAAGCTGGGCCGTCGAGTACGTCGTCCATCCGCAGTGGAGATCCGCGGGCATCGAGCTCCAGCAGGACCTGCTCAGCACAGCGCTCGGCGAGATTGCGGCACAGGGCGGAGGTCATGTGCACATGTGGGTGCCCAAGCCGGGACCGGTCAACGATGCGGTCGCCCACGCTGTCGGCATGCAACGCGGTCGCGACCTCATCCAGATGCGTCGCGCTCTGCCCATCACCGAGCAGAGCTCTGTGATATCGGTCCGCCAGTTTCGAACCGGTGAGGACGAGCTGGCGTGGCTGGAGGTGAACAACCGGGCGTTTCATGGCCATCCCGAACAGGGCTCGTGGGATCTCGCCACCATCACCGAGCGCGAGCATCAGCCGTGGTTCGACCCGAGCGGCTTCCTGCTGCATGAGCGCGATGGACGTCTTGCAGGCTTTTGCTGGACGAAGGTCCACGAGCCCGGAGACGATGTGATGAAAGATCCGGCCTCCCGCCAGCTCGGCGAGATCTACGTCATCGCGGTCGATCCAGACTTCCAAGGCCACGGTCTCGGGCGTCAGCTCGTGCTCGTAGGGCTGGCCTCGCTCTACGGCCGGGGCGTCAGCACGGGGATGCTCTACGTCGACCACGACAACGAGGCGGCTCGCAGGCTCTACTTCTCACTCGGCTTCGCCGACGACCACACCGACCGCGCCTATGTCACCGACGTGCCGGCCGTCCGAGCATGAAGCGGACGGTCATGAGACGACGCCCGTGAGCCGTTACGACCTGGGACGCGAGGAGCTCGCGGCACTGCTCTGTGATGAGCCCGCCTACCGCGTGAGCCAGGTGTTCGACGGCTTTTACCGGCGCCTGGCGGAACCTGGGGAGCTGACCGATCTCCCGCGGGCACTGCGCGACCGGCTCGAGCTTGCGCCTTCGCTGGCATCGGCTTTTCGCCGCGTGGCCGAGAGCGTCGCGGACAGGGGCTCCACGCTGAAGTGGTTGCTCGAGACGAGCGACGGCAAGCGCATAGAGACGGTCCTCATGCGATATCGCGACCGCACGACGGTGTGCGTCTCGAGCCAGGCCGGTTGCGCGATGGGCTGTAGTTTCTGCGCAACTGGGGACGCGGGCTTTGGGCGGCAGCTCAGCGCGGGCGAGATCGTCGAGCAAGTCGTGATAGCCGCGAGGCGCTGCAGATCGGAACGCTGGGGCCAGCTCGGCAATGTCGTGCTCATGGGAATGGGCGAGCCGCTGGCGAACTTCGAGGCGGTCTGGACCGCCGTCCAGGCCATGAACCGTGATCTGGGCCTGGCCGCGAGGCATCTCACAATCTCCACCGTGGGGGTCGTGCCTGGCATCCGTCGGCTGGCGGGCAAGACGCTCCAGGTGAACCTCGCAGTGTCGCTGCACGCGGCCAACGACGTGCTGCGCGACCAACTGGTGCCGCTCAATCGCAGATACCCCCTGGCCATGGTGATGGAAGCCTGCGAGCAGTACCGGGCATCGACCGGGAGAAGGATCTCGTTTGAGTGGGCCTGCATCGAGGACGTGAACGACCGTTCTTCCGATGCCTCCGAGCTTGCAGCGCTCGCGCGGCCGCTTGGGGCTCACGTGAACCTGATCCCGCTCAATCCGACGCCAGGAGGTCTCTCGAGAGGGTTCAGGGGGTCCGCCCGATCCCGCGTCTTGTCGCTCCAGGCGTGGCTCAAAGAGTCGGGCGTCAACGCCACCATCCGACAGAATCGGGGGCGTTCGATCGATGCCGCGTGTGGCCAGCTGGCCGCGTGCGGTTCACTTGTCGCTGCACGCCGAGCGGCAGCGCCGGAATCCCCGTAGCCAGCTTCGTCGCGGCGCCGAGGTGGGCAATTCGGCGCTGGTAGCACCAGACGGGGTCGCGCGGCCCAGTAACGTGCAAGGCTTCATGGATGGCAACGAACCCCGACTCTGACACACGCCGCGCTGAGCGGACGCGTTCGACCAAGGAGACCGAGGTGACAGTCCTCATCGAGCTCGATGGGACCGGGGCCGCCCTGGCGGACACCGGCCTCCCGTTCTTCGACCACATGTTGGCCCAGATTGGCAAGCACGGCGGCTTGAACCTCGACGTCAAGTCTCGCGGCGACCTCGAAGTCGACGCGCACCACACCGTCGAGGACACCGGAATCGTCCTCGGCGAGGCTCTCGCTGAGGCACTCGGCTCGAAGGCAGGGATTCGCCGCTTCGCGTCAATTGCACTGCCGCTCGACGAGGCGCTGGTCGAGGTCGCGCTGGACCTGTCCGGAAGGCCGTACCTGCACTACGACGTCGCGCTAGGTGAGGCTGCAGCGCTCGGCAGCCCTCCGTTCGAGGTCCAGCTGGCCGAGGAGTTCTGGCGCGCCTTCGCGCACGCGGCGGCGCTCACGTTGCACATCGAACTGCGTCATGGACGCAATCCGCACCATGTGCTCGAAGCGTCGTTCAAGGGGGTTGGCCGTGCGCTGCGGGACGCCGTTCGGATCGAGGGCGGCGGCGTCCCGTCGACCAAGGGCCTGATGTAGGCCAAGACGTGATCGCTGTCCTCGACTACGGCATCGGGAATCTTCGCTCCGCCGAGAAGGCTCTCTTGCGCGTCGGCGCTGACGCTCGTCTTGTCGACAGCCCTGAAGGTGCCATCGACGCTTCGGGCGTTGTGCTGCCCGGCGTCGGGGCCTTTGGCGCGTGCGCCCGGGCGCTTCGCTACTCGGGGCTCGACGAGGTGGTTCGGCTCTGCATCACCGACGGTCGCCCCTTCCTCGGGATCTGCGTCGGTCTACAGCTGCTCTTCGAGGGCTCGGAGGAAGACCCCGAGATCCCAGGCCTCGGCATCCTGCAAGGGTCGGTGCGCGCACTGCGTACGACTGAGCGCCGACCACAGATGCAATGGAACCTCGTGCGGCAGGTGGCGGGCAGAAGCTCGCGGCTGCTCGGCGATGGCGGGAGTCGCTGGTACTACTTCGTCCACTCCTATGTGCCGTTCCCCGAGGGTGAGGAGGTCCCCCACAGCGTCGTGGGGACGTGTGACTACGGAGGCGAGATGGCGGTCGCGTTCGAACGCGGCAACATGTTCGGGACGCAGTTCCACCCGGAGAAGTCGGCATCAGCGGGTTTGCAGCTGCTCGAACGCTTCGCTCGGATCTGCACCGAGGAACCTTCGGGGTCGTGACCTTGGAGCTGTGGCCTGCAATCGACATCCGGGCTGGCAGGTGCGTGCGCCTGCTCCGCGGCCAGTTCTCCTCCGAGACCGTGTACGGCGATCCGCTGGAGCAGGCCGAGGCCTTCGTCTTGGCCGGAGCCTCACGACTGCACGTCGTCGACCTCGACGCCGCGCGCGAAGGCGGCTCGCCGAACCGGGACGTCGTGGTCCGTATCGCGTCATCTTTCGGCGTGCCCGTGCAGGCCGGTGGGGGAGTTCGCGACGAGACCGCCGCCGCAGCGCTGTTTGGCGCCGGGGTCGCGCGGGTGGTGGTCGGCACGGTGGCAGTCGAGCAACCCGAGGTGCTCGCCAGGATGGCCAGGCGTTGGCCCGGCCAGGTGCTCGTCGGCCTGGATCACCGGCCAGCGGCTGGGCCGAAAGGCGCGTTTCGGCGCGAGGTGGCGGTCCGCGGCTGGGTCGACTCGGGAAGCCTCGACCTCGAGACCGCTCTGCAGCGCCTCGAGAACCTGCCTCTCGGGGGTGTGGTGGTGACAGACATCGATCGTGACGGGACGGGGGCCGGCCCGGACTTGGCAGGACTCGCGCAAGTGCTGGCTTTGACAGGACTTGCGGTGGTCGCTTCGGGCGGTATTGCCGGCACCGCGGACCTCGTCGCACTTGCAGGTCTTGGCACCGGCGCCAGCCGGCTGGCCGGGGCGATCGTGGGCCGGGCGCTATTGTCGGGAGCGCTCTCGATCTCGGAGGCGGTTGCCGCGTGCGAGCAGTGAGAGTCATACCTTGCCTAGACGTCGATGGCGGAAGGGTCGTCAAGGGCGTCGAGTTCCAAGGGCTTCGTGACGCCGGCGATCCTGTGGAACTGGCCGCCCGCTACGACGCCGAGGGCGCCGACGAGCTCGTGCTGCTCGACATCACCGCTTCGTCGGACGATCGCGCCACCATGTTGCACGTCGTGGAACGTGCCGCGGAGGAGGTCTTCATTCCCCTCACCGTCGGCGGCGGTGTCCGCTCGGTCGCGGACGGCCGGGCGCTGCTTCGAGCAGGGGCCGACAAGGTCGCGGTGAATTCCGCCGCGGTCGCTGCGCCCAAGCTGATCGACGCTTTGGCAAGCGAGTTCGGGGCACAGTGCGTTGTCGTGGCGATCGACGCCCGCCGCAGCGATGACGGTGGCCACTGGGAGGTCTTCACTCACGGCGGGCGGCGTCCCACGGGCCTCGACGCGGCGAGTTGGGCAACGATATGTGCCCGCCTCGGCGCCGGGGAGATCCTCATAACCTCGATGGACCGCGACGGCACCGAGGCTGGCTACGACTTGGAGCTGACCAGCCGGATCGCGAGCTCGGTGCGCGTGCCGGTCATCGCGAGCGGGGGCGTCGGCAGGCTCGAGCATCTCGTCGAAGGCGCTCTCGTGGGGCATGCCGACGGGCTGCTCGCCGCCTCGATCTTCCACTTCGGCCGCCACACCATCGCTGAGGCGAAGGAAGTGCTCGCGGCCCGCGGGGTCACCGTCCGGCCGCCCGCTGCCTGACCGGTCGTCCCCGCTCCAGCCGAACGTCCAGCTCCGCGAGTGCCGCCCTCAAGGCCGCCTCCACGTGTTCTGGGCGGTCGCCCCGAGCGAAGACGAAGCCCAGATAGCGGTTCCCCTCGGGCAGTGGGACGAGCATCCGGCCTGGGGCGATCGTCAGCTCGATGCCGACAATTCCAGGCACTGCGAGAGCCCGTTCGCGTCCGGCGACCTCGGCGAGGATGCCGCCGGCACCGATGGGCAGCATCAAGACGCCGGCTGCGGCGTGAGCTCGCCGCAGCGAGTCGACCGGCCGGCCCAGCGCGTGCGCCAGGATGAGGTACTCGAGGCTCATCCCCGTCCCGAACTCCAAGGTGCGTGAACAGAGTCCGCCGATCGAGCGAGCGGCAACCTCGATCACCCAAGCTCGCCCGCCGCGGACGCGGAGCTCGGCATGGACGGGGCCCTCCCTCAAGTTGAGCGCTCTGGTGGCGGCCTGGGTGGTCGTCGTCACGGCTCTCAGCTCGGTCGCACCGAGCCTTGACGGTGTCACGTACAAGGTCTCCTCGAAAAAGGGGCCTTCAAGAGGGTCGGGTTTGTCGAACACGGCCAGGACGCTCAGTTCGCCGTTGGTGAGCACGCCTTCCACGACCACCTCGGGGCCGTGGACGAACTCCTCCACCAGCAGGGGCTGATCCGGTGAGGCTCCCGCTTTCACGGCGATCGATCGGGCACGGCCGACCGCAGCCAGAGCTTCGGCGACGGTATCTGCCCTGATCACACCCTGGCTCGCGGACAACGACGTCGGTTTGACAACGCAAGGCAGCCCGACCAGTGCGGCGAGCCGTGTCAGCTCGGCGTCTTCGGCAGTTGGGGAGAGGGCAGCGAACGCGGGCTGGGAGATCTCGGCTGCACTGAGCAACGTGCGCATGCGGAGCTTGTCCCGCGCGGCCGCGACGGCGTCGGGAGGATTGCCGCGAAGGCCAAGGCGCTTCGAGGCGCGGGCGGCTGCGAGGGTCCCCTGGTCGTCCACGGCCAGCACTGCGTCGAGCGGTGTGACGCCGTCGAGCGCCACGATCGCTTCAGCGGCACTGTCGGGATCGTCAAGGCAAATCTGCAAGGACCCGCTGGCTCCGGTTAGAAGCAGTGCTTCGTTGCACCCGATGATCACCTGAAGCTCGAGCGCCCTGGCGGCATCGAGGAAGTCGGAAGCTCGATAGGAGGCGGAAGGGACGAGCAGGAGAACGCGATCCACATCCCTATGATGCCGAGTCGGGTCGAGCTTGCCCGCGGTCGACGAGCTGTCTCGGCCGCGTTCTTCCGCACTTGGGACAGATCCCGACGTCTCGCAGTTGTGGCGTGGACGGTCCGAGGCCACGCCAGCCCGTCGGCCGCACTACCGTTTCGGTCGTGGAACTACTCGAACCGAGCCGGTCCAAACCAGATTCTGACGACGTGAAGCAGCCGGTCACGATGCTGAATGACCGCGTGCTGGTGCACGTGCCGGCCTCCGAGGGCGAGCGGCGGTCGCGTGCCGGCATTCTCATTCCGGCCACGGCCTCGGTGGCACATCGGCTGTCGTGGGCCGAGGTTGCCGCGGTCGGCCCGAATGTGCGCGCGATCCGGGCCGGAGACCGCGTCCTGTTCAATCCCGAGGAGTGCTTCGAGGTGGAAGTTCAGGGCGAGGACTACGTGATCCTGCGCGAACGCGACATCCCGGCGGTCGCCTCGGAGCGACTGGAGGACGGGACAGGGTTGTACCTGTGACAGGTTCGCCGGTGGGGTTCACCGATGAGGAGATCGCGAGCATCCGTTTCGATGAAAAGGGGCTCGTGGCCGCGATCGTGCAGGATCGCTCGACCCGGGAGGTCTTGATGCTCGGTTGGATGGATGCCGAGGCACTGCGGAGGACGCTGACGACCGGTCGCACGTGGTTCTGGAGCAGAAGCCGCCAGGAGTACTGGTGCAAGGGCGAGACCTCAGGCAATCGGCAATGGGTTCGGGCTGCCGCCTACGACTGTGACGGCGATGCGGTGCTCGTCACCGTCGACCAGGAGGGTTGCGGGGCCTGTCACACCGGCGACTGGAGCTGCTTCCACCACCGGTTCGGCAGCTCGTGGCCGTGACCGCCACCGGGCCGGAGGAGCGTTCGCGTCCGGGCCCGACGCTGCTCACCGAGAGCGGCGGTGCGCAAGCCAGCCCTGATTTCGAGTCGTTCTGCGAGCTCGGGCGGGACTATTCGGTCGTCCCGGTCTGGCGGGAGCTCGTCGCGGACAGCCTCACTCCGATCGGTGCCTTTCGCGCGATGGTCGGGGACGGGCCCGGGTTCCTGCTCGAGTCGGTCGAACACGGCGAGCGCTGGAGCCGTTTCTCGTTTGTCGGGCGCTCGCCTGCGGCCACGATGGTGGCGCGCGGCCGCCAGGTCGAGGTGACTGAGGGTTCACTTCCCGACTCGGTTCCGCGTGACGACGGTGTGCTCGCCTGCATCGAGTCACTTCTCGAGAAGTTCCGGTCGCCGTCGATCGAGGGGCTGCCTCCCCTTCACGGCGGTCTCGTCGGCTATCTCGGCTACGACGTTGTTCGCGAGGTCGAACACCTTGCGGAGCCGCCGGCTGACGACATTGGTCATCCCGATGCCGTCATCTCGGTGATCGGTGAGCTCGCCGCCTTTGACCACTGGCGCCAGCGGGTCACGCTCGTCAACAACGTGCTTCTCGAAGGGGACAAGGATGAGAGCCGGGATCCCGCCGGGCTCAGGTCCGTCTACTTCGACGCGCTGCAGCGCTTGGAGGCGATCCGGAGCGATCTGGAGCAGCCGGGGCGGGAGCGGCTCGCAACGCCGCCATCGACCGGGGCGACGCTCCCGGACGGCACGGTCCGGCGAGGCACGAGCGCCGAGCTTTATCGCCGGGCTGTCGAGGCCGCCAAGGAGTACATCCGTGCAGGCGACGCGTTCCAGGTCGTGCTCTCGCAGCGCTTCGACTTCGACCTGGGCTGCGACCCGTTCGACGTCTATCGGGTGCTCCGGCAGGTGAACCCCAGCCCGTACATGTTCTTCCTCCGCCAAGGGGGCGTCTCTGTCGTCGGCGCGTCGCCTGAGCCGATGGTCCAGCTGCTCGACGGGCGAGTCGTGTCACGACCAATTGCCGGAACCCGTCGGCGGGGTTCGAATGACGAGGAGGACCGCAGGCTGGAGGCGGAGCTTGTCGAGAACCCGAAGGAGCTCGCGGAGCACGTCATGCTCGTTGATCTCGCCCGCAACGACGTTGGCAGGATCGTCCGCTTTGGTTCCGAACGAGTCGACGAGCTGATGACCGTCGAGCGCTACAGCCACGTGATGCACCTCACATCGGAGGTCTCCGGAGAGCTGCTGGAGGGCCGGGGACCGGTGGATGTGTTGAGGGCGACTCTTCCCGCCGGAACAGTCTCCGGCGCGCCGAAGGTACGGGCTATGGAGATAATCGACGAGCTCGAACCGACCAAACGCGGCCCTTACGCCGGGGTCGTGGGTTACATCGACTTCTCGGGCAACCTGGACACCGCGATCGCGATTCGCACGCTCGTCGCGACAGCGGATGGGAGGGCCTCCGTGCAGGCGGGCGCCGGCATCGTCGCCGACAGTGACCCGGCTGCCGAGGACGAGGAGTGCGCGGCGAAAGCCGCAGCCGTGCTGGCCGCCGTCGCCGGGGCTCGCCAGCTGTCTGCGGAGAGGTGGTAGCTCTGAGCCAGGCACCCGCACTCGATCTTCAGCAGTCATATGCCTGCATCCACGAGGCTGCCTGTGCGCTCGAGACCGTACGGGATGCCGTGGTAGTGCGGGGCCCGGACGCGCGCGTCTGGCTCCAGGGCCAAGTGAGCCAGGACCTCGGGACGCTCGCCGTCGGTCACTCGGCGGAGACGCTCGTGCTCTCGCCCCAAGGCAAAGTGGACTCGTACTGTCGCGCCACGATGCTCGCGGACGACGCCGTGCTGCTCGACACCGGGACCGGTTACGGCGAGCTGCTGCTGCAGCGGCTCCGGCGCTTCCGCTTGCGCGTAAAGGCAGAGCTCGAGTGCGGGACTGTTCGTTGCCTCGAGGTGCGCGGCCCGGGTTCGGCTGCGAGCCTCCAAGGCTCGGGACTGGAGCTCGGGGCCATGCCTGATGACGTGCGAGCACGTGGCCTGAGCGACGGTTGGACCATTGCCGTCCCGGTGAGGTGGCCCGGCCTTGAAGGCGTGGACGTGCTGGACGCGGCGGAGGCGCCCGGCTGGCCACGGCCTGAGGTGCCATTGGGCGACCCCGCGGCATTCGAGGTGGCACGCATCGAGGCCGGCGTGCCCGCGATGGGCCGTGAGCTCACCGAGAGGACGATCCCGCAGGAGGCCGGAAGCCTCGTCGAGCACACCGTGAGCTTCACGAAGGGCTGTTACACGGGTCAGGAGCTCGTCGCCCGCCTCGAGGCAAGGGG
>Ga0187889_10002301_pt1 | contig 18926 bp, 10 predicted proteins | sample June2016WEW_7_10_2_FD_132992 | JGI IMG/M metagenome (GOLD analysis project Ga0187889, IMG submission 132992) | Peatland microbial communities from SPRUCE experiment site at the Marcell Experimental Forest, Minnesota, USA - June2016WEW_7_100 | ecosystem: Environmental > Terrestrial > Soil >... | reverse complement strand
GAGCGCAGCCACTGTCGCGGCTACTGCGTCGCCGGAGAGCGCAGCAGGGATGGCGGCGGGGGAGGGCTCGGAGAGCTTGCCCGGCGAGCCAGCCCCTGCGCCACTGGTGTGGGCGGATGAGCGGGTGGAGGAGGTGGTCGTGGATGGTGGCCCCCGCTCGCGCACTGCCGCTGAAGGGAATCTCACCGTGCGGGTCGGCGTTCTGTACCGGGCGCGGCGCTGGCTCGCGCTGGCAGCGGCGGCAACTGTCCTGGCCCTGGGCGTGACCGGGTGGCTGGCCAGCCATCGCACGCGTACGCGGGCGTCTTTTGTAAAAAGGACCCTGGCAGGGTCATTTTTATCCCCCGCGGGCGATCTCGGTCGGGCAGAGCCCGCCCGAGATCACGCGACTTCTCTGACGCGAACGGCTGGCCCAGCCAGGGGCAGCAGCCTCTCCCCCGGTTGGGGCATTGGCGTAGCAGCGCTTCCGGCGCCGCCGGTGGGCAGGCCGGAAGGGGAGACGATGACGGAGCGTTCAGCCGCGCTGCCCGCCGCCCCGGACATGCCTCAGCCGGTGCCGCCCGAGCCCACTCCGGGTGACCGTGACCTCGCGCCCGCCATCGCAATCGGGGCGCAGCCGGCCCCTGCCCGCCCCGCCACCACCGGCGGTGCGCTGGTCCGCGCGCTCGCCGGCAAAGGGCGACGGCGCGATCTCGTTCGCTCCTCACGCGCAGCACCGGAGGTGCCACGTCCGCGACCCGCAGCCGCCCCAGACCCCACACCGCGGGCGGGGAATCTGTCATCGGAGGATTTCTAGGATTCCCCGACAGCCTCCGGTCGGCTGAGGTTAGCGGGGTTGCCCAGGTTGCCTAGGTTGACGTGGAGGCCGAGGGCCGAGCGGACGGCGAAGTGATCGTCGCTGACGGAGTAGGCCAGGAGGTCGTAGATACGCTCGGCCACCGGAAGTGGGCTCTGTTCGCTCGGCTCAAGGGTGAGCACGTGGGCCGCCGCTCCCACATCGCCGCATATGGCCAAGGCGGCGCGCGATGCGGTCAGATCCGAGGCTGCTATCCACTGGTCGATGTCGATCTTGTCGCCACACGCTTCCACATAGCGTTTGGCCAATACCCCGAGCTCGACACGCTGCGCGGCGGAGAGTCGCCGGCCGAGCTTCTTGGCCATCTTGTCGATCGCGCCCTGCTTCTCGCCCGCGCTCTCGCCCGGGCCGACGGGCGAGCCGCCCAGCTGCAAACCCGCGCGTACCGCGATATCGAGCGCCGCCTTAGTACCCAAGGTGAAGCGAGGAAAACGCTCGGCTCTCAGCTGGACGATGCGCTTGGCCAGATCGAAGCTCACCTGGCTCTGCGACCATAGCTGGTCGAAGCCCAAGCCCACGATGAAGGCCGGTACCAAGACCGCCTTCTCTTTCAGATTGAGCAGACTGATGGTGCCGAGGGCATCGCGCTTGACGTAGACGTCAGGCAAGGGCGCTTCCACGATGCTGGCGGCGCGGCGGATGGCTGCGGCGTAGGACCAGTTGTTGCCCACCAGATCTAGGCGGGTGCCGCGGTCGAGGCCGTGGGCCTTGTGGGGCCGGGCGAAGGCCATGGCCAGCGCCGGCGACAGCAAGGCCAGGAGCGCGCTCAGGTGGGAATTTTCCTGGGGATGGACGATTTTGCGCCAGAGCTCCGGGGTAAGCTTGACGGGGCCAGTCGCCATGGGCACCGGGCGATAGTTCTCGTAGAGGGCACGTAGCGGTGGATCCGCTTTGCCCAGACAGGTCATGGCTCCCGCCACGCACCACATCTTGTCGTGGGCGCCGGCCTGGAAGAACAGCGCGGCCAGTGCCTTGTAGGAGTCGATGCGCGCGGGCTTCTTGGCCAGCAGGGCCTGGTGATGGGCGATGGCCTTGCCCGCCCCCTCGGACCCCATGCTGAAATATAGGTTGGCCAGCCGCTCCCGACGGGAGAGGTTGTCAGGGGCGAGCGCAGCCGCGGCTTCCATGGCCATGGCCGCGCTCGCCCGGTCGCGCTGCCTCAGCGCTGCGTCGGCCAGCCGGTCCCACAGCCGCAGCCGGAGCTCGGCGACGGCGCCGTCGCCGTCGTGGGGCAGACGTTCGAGTTGGGCACGACAGGCGCGCTCGAGCTCTTGCCACTGCTGGCCTTCGCAGAGCAGCTTTTCGATGGCTTCGAAGGCCTTGGGATGGAGTGGCTGGTCGGCGAGAACCTGGGAAAAGAGAGCGATCGCCGCCCCGACGTCCGAGAGCTCGTCGCGACAAATAGCGGCCGCGGCGTAGTTGAGCTTGGCCCGGGCCACGGCATCGCTTTCAAGACTGGCCAGCTTGTGCAGGGTGGCGATGGCGGCGCTCCACTCGCGCTTTTGCGTGAAATATTCGAGTGTCTTGTACAGGGTCGGGCGTCGCTCGGGCTCGCAGTGCAGCGCCTCCTCATAGGCTGCCATGGCACCTGGCCAGTCGCCCAGGTGGTTGGCCAGAAGATCGCCGATGGTGTCGGAGATGCTCGCCTTCTCCGCGGGAGAGCTCGCCAGCGCTAGCAACCTGCGCTCGAGGTCGAGCTGGGCCTGCCATTCCTCGCGGCGAGCACGCACGCCGATTAGGGCCACGATAGCGTCGCAATGGTCGGGCGCGAGTGCTAGCGCCTCCTCGTAGAAGTGCGCCGCGGATTCTAGATCGCCTAGCTGCTCCGCGCAGGCGGCCAGCCTTTCGGATACCCGAACGCGCTCTTGCGCCCCGGCGCCCTCGCCGGTCAGCTCTCGCACCCGCTGATATAGCCCTTGCGCCTCGGCCCACGACTTCTGCTCGAACAGGACGTCGGCATGAGCGAGCATCAGGCTAGGCGAGCTCTGGTTCAGCTTGCTCGCCGCCGCGAAGCTGGCGGCTGCCTTCTCGAGCTTGCCAAGCCGGCGGGCGTTTTCGGCTTGGCGAACGTACAGGTCGCACTTGGCGCCCGAAGTGTCATCCGGCGTCTTGCGCACCAGAAGATCGATGAGGGGCTCGGCACGTGGCCAATCTTGAGCTTGCTCGTGTAGGAAGAGCAGCTGGCGCGCCGCGGTGCTCTGCTCCGGATCGGCGGCCAGCGCCTGCGCGAAGAGTGCCGCTGCCGTGCTCTCGTCGGCCAAGCGGTCGAGGTACAGGCTGCCGGCTTCGGCGTAGAGGCGACCGAGCTCGAGCGGATTCTGGGTGCGGGAAGCCGCATCCTTTATGAACTTGGCCGCGCGCAGATAGTCGCCCCGGTCGCGCGCCAGGCTCGACAGGGCCCATAGCACTTCAGCATCGCCCGGGCTGGTCTCCAGGCACTTCAGGTAGATCTCTTCGGCGGTATAGGGATCGCGTTGCGCCAAGCCACGCGCCAGCCCGAGCGCGGCGCCGACGTCTTGCAGCTTGTCGAGGAAGATGACGGCACGCTCGAGGTGGAGCGCCCGCGCCTTGGCGGCGCTTGCCGCGTTTACCGTATCTGCCGCCGCTACCGCGTTTGCCGCGTTTACCGTATCTGCCGCCGCTACCGCGTCGGCTGCGCCTGGCGTGTCCACCTTTACCGCCTCTGTCGTGTTTACCGTATCTGCCGCCGCTGCCGCGTCGGCTGCGCCCGGCGCCACCCGTGGCGCATCTGCCGCATCTGGCGCATCTGCTGCATCTGGCGCCCCTACCGCGTTATAGCCCAGCGCCCTCTGCTCGAGGAGATGGGCCAGCGCTGCCCAGCGTTCGTTCCGGCGCAAGAGCGACTCCAGGCCGGTCATCGCTTCGCTCTGGCCGGGCTGGTAGCCCAAGATTTTCTCATAGGCGGCAATGGCGTCGTCTGCACGCGCGGGATCGTCGGCGAGCAGGCTAGCTAGCCCAAGGCGAAGAGGGGTTGCCTGGGGCGAAAGCTCGGCCTGAGCCTCGAGCAAGCGCAGCTCTTCGATCAACCCTGGAGGCGGATTCCCGCGCCTGGCCATTGCCATGGTCTCGGCCAAGAGCGAGAGGTCGGAAGGCGCCAAGCGCAGCGCCTTTACCAGAGCTGACGAGGCTCGATCCGCGGCGCCGAGCTCGCGGTCGAGCACGAGCCCGGCTTCGCGCAGGTCAAGGGATGCCTGGTCCTTCCCGCTCAGCTCGGCTCGAGCTAGCAAGGCGGCGACCAGACGCTCCCACTCCTGGCTGGCGCGCAGCTTGGCCAGGGCTTGGTCTAACATGGCGCGAGCTTCGTGGTCCGCGGGTTCCGCGCTCAGGCGGCGCAGCCAGGCCTCGGCCTCGTCCAGGCTCGGCTTCGGGTTGCGGGCCACGCAGGCATCGGCCAAAGCGGCGAGGGTTTCCGCCAGCGTGCCCTCCGTCGCGACGCTGGTCAGCCCGTAGTCGGCCTTGAGTCGGCGAGCATCCATATCGGAGAGAGTGGGCGCGACCAGGAAATGCTCGAGTCGCGACGTGCTCGCCCCTAACACCCGGCCAGCCAGCAGGGCCAGGTCCGGATCGTCCGGTGCGAAGCCCACGAATACGAAGGAGTACTGCGTGTGCAGGCCAGCGATGAGCTGGGCCGCGCCGGTGGCCACGATCCTGGGACCAACCTCGACCGGAGCCAGGCACAACGACTCGGGCACGCTCGGCTTGCCGAGAAGTTGGAGAAAGAAGCGGCTCCCGCTGGCTACGCTACCGACCTGCCCGGCCAGTAGCACCTGCCCCGCCCACTCCGGTGATCCCGCCAACGCCAGCGACCAGCATGCATCGAGCCCGGTGCTGATTATGCCGCGCCAGGGAGCTCGCGCGATGACCTCGATGGCGTTGGGAGCTTGGTCGCCAGTGGCCAGCAGGGTCGTGAGCTCCTCGGCCACGCTCTGCTCGGTCAGGGCTGAGCGTAACAGGGCGACCGCCGTGGCGATGCGCTGAGCGGCGATCAGATCCTGCAGCTCCTGCCGCGCTGTGGAATCGGTGACGCGCTCGGCCAGTGCCAAAGCAAGCGCTCGCCAGCCAGGCAACCCGGCGAGCTCCGAGCAGCCAAGGCCGGCCACCAGGACCGCCTGCCGATCCCCGAGTCGTTCCAGCAGCACTTCCGGTAATGGACGCATAGCATCTCCCTCCTTGGTTCACATGTAGGAGGCCGCCAGCTCGGCCAATTGTTGTCGATTCCCAGACCCCCCGCCTCTGTCACAATGCAATATGGGAGCGGCCGAGCGCACCCGCCTGTGCTGCCAACAACTTATAACTCGGATGCAGTCATCGTGGCGGCCGTGAGCCCAACCAGTCACCAGCTTGTCACCATATTGCAACCGAGCAACAGCATAATGCCGCCTCATGAGCGTGACGCCCTCGCAAAAGGAGCGGGTCCTGGTGGTGGAGGACGAAAGCGACCTGAGCAACTCGCTGGCCTATGCGTTGCGCGCCGGGGGTTATGAGGCGCAAGTCGCGAATCGGGGCGAGAGCGCGCTACAAGCACTGCAAAGCTTCGCCCCCGATCTGATCTTGCTCGATCTCATGCTCCCCGATATGTCGGGGCTCGACATCTGCCGCGCGATCCGCAGCCATCCCGATCCCGCGCAACCCTCCATCATCGTCGTCTCGGCCCGCGTCCAGGAGGTTGACCGAGTGGTCGGGTTCGAGCTCGGGGCCGATGATTACGTGGTCAAACCCTTCAGCGTGCGCGAGCTGATGTTGCGGGTCGAGGCGCGACTGCGCATGCGCAAAGCAGCGCTGCAAGGGAAGGCGAGCGACTCCGTTGCGGAAAGCTCTCAGCCTGCGCTCACTCTGGGCAATCTGCGCATCGACGAGGCAGCCCACCGGGTCTTCGTGAGCGAGGCCGAGGTCCACGTGAGCGCACTGGAGATGAGGTTGCTGGTTCAGCTTTTCCACTCGCCCGGTCGGATGCTCACGCGGCGGGAGCTCCTCACCAAGGTTTGGGGCTATCACCCCGACGTAGCCAGCCGCACCGTGGACACCCATATCAAACGCCTGCGGGACAAGCTGGGTCCGGCGGCGCCGCTGCTGCAGACCGTGCGTGGCGTCGGCTTTCGTCTGGCCGATCCCGAGCAGAGCAAGAGCCGCAGCTCATGACTCGACGCGACTGTTGCGGCGTAGCGGCGTAGCGGCGTAGCGTTGCGCGGCGCTAAGGCATTGTGGCGTCGCGGTATCGCGCAGCATCGCGTAATCGTGACCGCGCGCTGACGGAATCATGACATGAACTGTGCGTTAATAACGCGCCATGAAGGTTCTCTGCATCTCGCCCCTCTTTCCCGAGACGTATTGGGGCCACGAGCACGCGCTGCGGCTTCTGGACAAGCGGGCACTCTTGCCGCCGCTCGGCCTGCTCACCGTCGCCGCGCTGTTGCCCAGGGATTGGGAGGTACGGCTGTGCGACATGAACGTGCGTTCCCTGGATGACGCCGATCTGGACTGGGCGGATGTGGTCTTTCTCTCCGGCATGATCGTTCAGCGCGCATCGATGATCGAAGCCGCCCGTCGTGCCCGCGCGCACGGCAAGATCATCGTGGCCGGTGGCCCGCACGCTACCGCGACCCCGGATGCCGTGGCCCCCTACGTGGATGCGCTGGTGATCGGCGAGGCCGAGGACATCATCGGCCCGCTATGCTCGGCGCTGCAGGCCGGCCGGTCGGTCTTGCCTGCACGTTTCGTGGCCAAGAACAGGCCCGATTTGAAATGCCTGCCGCCGCCCCGCTACGACCTGCTCGATATCGGCGCGTATCACGCCATGGGGGTGCAGTGGGGACGCGGCTGTCCGTTTCGCTGCGAGTTCTGCGACATCGTCGAGCTGTTCGGCCGGCAACCGCGTACCAAGACGCCGGACCAGTTCTGTCGCGAGCTCGAGGCGCTGCTCGCGACCGGGTTCCGTGGCTCGCTCTTCGTCGTCGATGATAACTTCGTCGGCAACCGGAAAGAGACCATGAGGCTGCTCCATCCTCTGGGTGAGTGGATGCGGCGGCATCGTTTTCCCTTCCAGCTCTTCACCGAGGCGAGCATCGACCTGGCTGGTTGCGACGATCTGATGGCCGGGATGGTTGCCGCTGGTTTCGATTCCGTGTTCGTGGGCATAGAGACACCATCGCCCAAGGCCCTGCGCGAGACCCACAAGACGCAAAACCTGGCGCTGGATCTCAACGGAGCCGTCGACAAGCTGGTCCGGTCCGGTCTGGACGTGTCGGCCGGGTTCATCATGGGCTTCGATGCCGACGACGCGGAGGCCTTGGATCGCCAGCGCGCGTGGGTGTTAAGATCGCCCATCCCGCAGGCGATGATCGGCATCCTCACCGCCCTGCCCGGGACGCAGCTCGCGCGCAGGCTGCAGAGCGAAGGCCGTCTGACCGAGCAATCGAGCGGCGAGACCTTCGGCCGGACCAACTTCAAGACCAAGCTACCCGAAGACGTCTTGCTCGAGACCTACGCCAAGGCGCTCGGGCAAGTCTATGACCCGGAGGAGTACTTTGCCCGGTGCCTACGGGCGCTCGAGCTCAGGCCTAGGACCAATGGCGCAATGAGGCTGCCGTGGCGCTATGCCGCTGTCTGCTTGTTGCGGTCGGTCTGGCACCAGGGGATCCGCGGGAGCTACCGGCGTGTCTACTGGCGCTTCCTGGCCCGAGTGGTGGCGCGCACGCCCCGGCGCCTTGCGCGCGCCGTCGCCCTGGCCATTGCAGGCGAGCATATGATCCGCTACACGCGTGAGGCGGTGCTGCCTCGTCTGGCCGACGCCATCGCGCAGGTGCGCCAGGAGAAGCTGGCACGGCCGGCCCCACTCGAGCATGCCACGGACGCGGATGTCGCGACCGTCAGCGTCGCCCGCGGCCCCGGCGAATTTGTCGGTCGTTCCCGACGGCCCGTTGCCCCGGAAGAACAGTCGCTCATGGTCGAGGGCTAATCACTCCGCGACGAAGCGATAGCCGGTGCCGCGCACGGTGAGCAAGTGGCGGGGCCGTTCCGGATCGGCTTCGAGCTTGGCGCGTAGCTGGGCCATGAAGTTATCGACCGTGCGCGCGGTGCCAGCCTGCCTCAGACCCCATACCTCGCGCAGGAGCTGCTCCCGCGAGTACACGCGGCGGGCGCTGACGCAGAAGAAGCGTAGCAGCTCGAACTCGAGATGGGTCAGGCGCACCTGCCCACCCGCCCGCGTGACGGTACGGGTGTCAAGATCGACCACGATCTGTCCGAAGCGCAAGCACGACCCCGCCTCGGCCATCGGATCGTCGCGCGCTTCGCTGCTCGGCCTGGCCGCGGGCGTCCCGACGTCCATGGCCACGGGACGGGCTCGGCGCAGCACGGCGGCCACGCGGGCCAATAGCTCGGCCAGCGCGAACGGCTTGGTCACGTAGTCGTCGGCGCCGAGCTTCAAGGCCGCGACCTTGTCGTACTCGTCCTGGCGGGCCGAGAGCACGATGACAGCGGCCTGGTTGCCGGACGCGCGCATGCGCTCGAGCACCCAGAGGCCGCTTTGCTTGGGCAACGAGATATCGAGGAGAACCAGGGCGGGGGCCTCGCTGGCTATGCGGTCATCCGCCGTCTCTCCGTCTCCCGCCACGAAGGTGCGATAGCCCTGCAGGCGTAGGTTCATGGCCAGTCCTTCCGCGATGGCGGCATCGTCCTCGACGATGCCGATGAGTGCGGCGGGGGGTGTTTCGTTCATGCGGTTTCCGGTTGACGAGGGAGAATGATGCGAAAACGGGAGCCGTGGCTGCCGTCGGATTTGACGTCGACTTTGCCCCGGTGAGCCTCCACGATGGCGCGTACCAGGGCCAATCCCAGGCCCGAACCAGCAGTGCCGCGGTTTTGCGCCGCCTTGCCGCGGTGGAATTTGCGGAAGATCAGCTCTTGCTCCGGACGGGGGATTCCGTCACCGTTGTCGACGACGGCGATGGTGACGTGACGTCCGCCGGCGCTGGCCGCCACCCCGATCTTCTTGCCCTGGGCAGGCGTGTACTTCCAGGCGTTGCCGAGCAGGTTGCCCACGGCCTGGGCCAGAGCGGCCCGATCGCCGAGGACGGTCAGCTCAGGCTCGACGGTCACCTGCATCTCGACCTCGCCCCCGACCTTGATCGCCTCGAACGCGGCCAACGCGTCGGACACGATGTCGGCCACCTTCACCACCTGGCGATCGAAGATGGCGCGCCGGTGCTCGATCTTGGAGAGCTCGATGAGTCGGCCTACCAGACCATCGAGACGACCCAGCTCCTGATTTATCACGGTCAGACAGCGCTGGCGCTCGTCGAGATCCCGCACCCGGTCTTCGCGCAGGGTGTCTATGAACATCCGAATCGAGGTCAGGGGAGTGCGCAGCTCGTGCGAGACGAGGGAGAGAAACTCGTTCTGGACGGCAGCCAGGCTGGCGCCGCGGGTGACGAAGATGCTCCCGATGACGTAGCCGGTGAGCGCCATCACGCACGAGGATAGGACCAAGATGCCGGCCACCACGGCGACGGAGTGGGAGCCTCCGGTGGCGAGCAGGACTATGCCGATCACGGTCATCAGCACGGTCGGGATCAGCGCGGTCAGCATGAAGATGAGACGAGCGCGGTTGAGGAATCGCGTGGTTGGGGTGCGGAGGCGCAAGGCACGTCTATTGTGGCAGACCTCGGTGGCAAATGTGCCGGTTTCGCAACGCGGAAGGAACGCGCCCACCTTGGCGCGAAAATCAAGGCTGGATTGCGCAAGGGTTTTGGGTACCTTGCCGGCTATGGCCGCGGTCACTTTCGAATCTTGGCTTGCAGCGTCTCACGCGCACATCCCTCCTGCCGGCGTGGCGGCGGTCTTGCGATTGGCCGGCGAGGGCGCCACGGTTCCCTTCATCGCGCGCTATCGCAAGGAGCAGACCGGTGCGCTCGACGAGGTGGCCATCCGTGCCGTGATCGACGGCAAGGAGACCTGGGACAGCATATGCCGTCGCCAGACCTTCATCCTGAGCGAGATCGAGCGCCAGGGCAAGCTGACCGACGAGCTGCGCGCGCGTATAGGGGCCAGTTACGATCTGCCCACGCTCGAGGACCTGTACCTGCCCTACAAGCAGAAGCGCAAGACCAAGGCCGTGATCGCACGCGAGGCCGGCCTCGAGCCGCTAGCCAACTGGCTGTGGGATTGCGGGCACGGGCTGGTGACGCCGGGGCCTGGGGAAACCCCGGACGGACGCGCGAGCGCATTCATCGACGAGACCAGGCAGGTGGCCGACGCGGATGCGGCCCTGGCCGGCGCCAGTGAGATCCTCATCGAGCGGCTGGCGGAGAACGCCGATCTGCGCACCACCACGCGCTCGCGTTACTTCGAGGAAGGCTTCGCCAAGACGAGCAAGGGCGAGAAGGCCAAATCGCCGAGCAAGTTCGAGCACTACTTTGCTTACGAGGGACGCATCCAGGATTTGCTCAAGCCAGAGCATTCCCATCGTTACCTGGCCATGCGGCGCGGCTGGATGGAGGAAGAGCTGACCTTGCACCTGGGCGGCCCGGCTCCGAGCGAGCTCTTGCAGGCAGAGAGTGGCAAGCGGGCAGTGCCCGATCCATTGGCCGAGCGGCTCTTGGCCACCTTCGAGGCGGCGGCCTGCACGGTACCCGACTTCGCCGGGGCGCCCCTGCTCAGGAAGGCGGCGCGCTTTGCCCTGCGCGCCCACGTGGTGCCCGCCATCGAGAACGAGGTGCACAAGGCACTGCGCGAGGTGGCCGACGAAGTGGCCATCAAGGTGTTCGCCGAGAACGTGCGCAAGCTACTCCTGTCGGCGCCTTTCGGCCCCAAGGCGGTGTTGGGCCTCGATCCCGGTCTGCGCACGGGTTGTAAGCTGGCGGTGGTCGATGATGCCGGCAAGTATGTAGGTAGCACCGTCATCCATCTCGAGTCCGCGGGCGGCCAGAGCGGCGCCGGTCGGGTGTTGGCCGAGCTGGTCAAGCGAGCGGGCATTCGCGCCGTGGCCGTGGGCAACGGTACCGCGGGACGCGAGGCCGAGACGCTAGTGCGCGAAGCCCTGGCCGCGGCGGAGCTGAACGTGCCGGTGGTGATGGTGAGCGAGGCAGGGGCCAGTGTGTACAGCGCCAGCGATGTGGCGCGCGAGGAATTCCCCGACCTCGACCTGACGGTGCGAGGCGCCATTTCCATTGCCCGACGTCTGCAGGACCCGCTCGCCGAGCTGGTCAAGGTCGATCCCAAGAGCATAGGTGTCGGGCAGTACCAGCACGACGCTTCGCCTAGCGCCTTGCAGAAGAGCCTGGATGCCGTGGTGGATTCCTGCGTGAACCAGGTCGGGGTCAACCTCAACACGGCATCGCACCTGCTCCTGGCTCACGTGTCGGGCATTGGTCCGGGCTTGGCCAAGGGCATAGTCGACTTTCGGGGCAAGCACGGCCTGTTCAAGTCGCGCCGAGCCCTGCTCGAGGTACCGCGCTTCTCGGCCAAGGTCTTCGAGCAGGCGGCCGGGTTTCTGCGCATTCCCGAGGCCGAGCATCCCCTCGACAACACGGGTGTTCACCCGGAGCGCTACCCGGCTCTCGAGCGCCTGGCCAAGCGGCTAGGTGTTCCTGTCGCAGCGCTCTTGGGCGCGGGTGTGCAGTCGGTCAAAGCCTCACGCGAGCTGCAACAGGAGCTGGGCGCCTTTACGTTTGCCGACGTGGTCAAGGAGCTCGAGAAGCCGGGGCGTGACCCGCGCGAAACCTTCGTTCACTTCGCCTATCGGCAGGACATCCACACCTTGCAGGATCTGCAGCCGGGCATGGTTTGTCCGGGCATCGTGACCAATGTGACCAACTTTGGCGCCTTCGTGGACATCGGCGTGCACCAGGACGGTTTGGTCCATATCTCCCAGCTAGCGGACCGTTTCGTGAAGGACCCCCGCGACGTGGTCAGCCCGGGCGATCGGGTCAAAGCCCGGGTGCTGGAGGTTAAGCTCGACAAGCGCCAGATTGCCCTCTCCTTGCGGTCCGGATCGACGGCCGAGCTGGGCGGGGAACGGGCCGGTCAGCGCGAGAAGGCAGCGAGCCAGGTGACGCGGCCGTCCCAGGGCAAGCGCCCGTTCAACAACCCGTTCGCCGGGCTCGACAAGCTGCGCGGGCGCTGAGGCGGGCGGACCACGGGTTACGGGCTGCCAGGCGGAAGGGCGGCCCACAAGTTGGTGTCCGGCAAGCTCGACCAGAGCGCTGCGGCCAAGTGGCCACCTCATCGGTGTGGCATGAAGGCGACGCTTCGAGCATGGTTGGGACGATGGACTCGTCGATGCGCAATAATAATATTGACGCGCTTCGGCTTTTGCTCGCGGTCTTGGTGATCTTTTCCCACAGCTATGCGCTCGGTCTGGGTTCCGAGGCGCGCGAGCCGCTGGCGCTGGCCACGCGTGGGCAACTCACCCTGGGCAACTTGGCGGTCGACTGGTTCTTCGTGCTCAGCGGCTTTCTCATCGCGCAGAGCTGGGAACGGCTGGGCGCCTGGCGCCCGTTCATGCTCAAGCGCATCAAGCGCATCTATCCCGGCTTCGTCGTGGCTGCGGCGCTGTGTAGTTGGTTGGTCGTCCCGGTGGCCAGCCGAGACTACTCCACCTATACCCTCGCGCACCTGGTCGACTTCCTCGCCAAGGTGCCGCGCCTCTTGCTGCCCAGCTACCGGAGCGCCTTCGTACACAACGCCTACCCCGGCGCGGTCGATGGCTCGCTGTGGTCGATACCCTACGAGTTCTGGTGCTACGTGGGTGTCGCCCTCATGGGCGGGGTGGGACTCTTGCGCCACCGCGGCTGGGTAGCATTGCTGTTCGCTCTCGCCATCCCCATCCACATGGTCTTCGCGATAACGCGGGCTCACCCCGGAGGCGGCTTTCTCGGGGTCGTGCTGGGCTATCCGCCGCTGTGGGCGATGATGTTGCCGCTTTACCTCGCGGGTGTGGTCTACTACCAGTTCCGCGCGTGGTTGCGGCCGCGGCCAAGCGCCGCCCTGGTCGCGGGAGCGGGGCTGGTGGTTGCGGCGCGCATCCCGCACGCCATGGTGGTGGCCCTGCCCACCCTGGGCACCTACCTGCTCTTCTGCCTCGCGTTTTCCAAGCGTATTCGCCTGTATGGCTTCGCGAAGCACGGAGACTTTTCCTACGGGGTCTACCTGTACGCCTTCCCGATTCAACAACTCATCGTGGAGTGGGCGGGCGGGAGCATGGGCCCGTGGAGCCTGTTCTTGTGTGCTCTGTCGCCGGCTTTGCTGGTGGGTGCCGCCAGCTGGTTCCTGGTAGAGCGTCGTTTTGTCCGCCCGACCGGCAGGGTCAGGGTCGCGGCGGTGTCCGGGGCCGAGCTGTTAACCGCCCGGTCGCGTACGTCCTCATGACCGTGCGGTCCGTGGGGTATGGCCAGTGTGCAGGGGGGGAAGGGGCCAAACCCGTGCCGCCAACGTCGGGTTTGTAGGATGAGAGCTGACAGCGGGAGTCGCGGCGGGCGGACACGCAAATCAGCAGGTGGATCGGTTACCAGCGGGTCTGTTCTCTCCTAACCTGAAGCGAAGTTCTCGTAGCTCTTGACGGGCCGGGACAAGGACACACGCACACACACCGATGGCCATGCAACCATCCAGCTCCCCACTACGAGCGAGCTCCGACCCGCTCGCCTCCTCCGCCTTGTCCCGGCCATTTAATCTACTAAGAAAAGGACCCTGGGAGGGTCCTTTAGAACCCCCGCGGGGGAGCTCGGTCGGGCAAAGCCCGCCCGAGCTCACGCGACTAACAAAAGGACCCTGGGAGGGTCCTTTAGAACCCCCGCGGGAGAGCCCGGTCGGGCAAAGCCCGCCCGAGCTCACGCGACTAACCAAAGGACCCTGGGAGGGTCCTTTAAATCTCCCGCGAGGAGCCTGGTCGGGCAAAGCCCGACCAGGCTCACGCGACTGCTCTCGCCTTCGCCCCGTTCCCGATCGCGCCAACGGCTCTCTCACAACCACGCTTGGATGTGATCGGGGACGGGGAGGAAGGCAGTTACGTCCACAAGTCATGTGCCATCGGTCAGGGAAAGTGGCTCAGCTAGCGAGAAACACGGCTTTGGGCAGACCGGGCATCGGGCCGCGTTGACCGCGTCTTCGGGTCATGGCAGAAGGAGGGAACCATGCCGGTTCTGAAGTCGATCAAGGATGTCGTAGTCGGCCGCGCCTTTCAGCTCGCGGGAAGCCCCAAGGTGTCCAAGCTGGTGAGCGACCCTCGCCTGATGAACGCGGCCATGAAGGCCATGAGCGTGGGCGGGGTGGTGAAGTCGAACATGGACAAGGCCGGCCGCCTTGCCGCCGGCGCCTTCGGCCTCGCGACCCACGAGGAGATGATCAGCCTGCGCAACACCATCCAGCAGCTGGAAGATCAGCTTGCGTCGCTGAGCAGCGCCCCCAAGAACTGATCGCCCGGCGCCAGAGGCGGGAGCGGGCAGACGGGGGCGATCATCTGTTCAGACCTATGCGCGCCCGTGCTCACGGTGTGTTGCACAACGGCGCCGAGCGCTGCCATGACTGGCCGAAGCAGAAGGCTTGCTGCCCTTGCGCCAGGTTCGGACAGCTTCCGGCGGCAAAGCAGGTGGCGCGCGTTTCTCCCGCGAGGCATCCCGCCACCACGCGCCCTTGCGGCTGGGCGGCATAGTCGATCCAAATCCCGGTCCCGGCCAGGGTAGCGGCGCCGATGAGGCCGTCCACATGGGGTTGGGCGGCCACGTCGGCGTTGAGGGAAAGGATGAGGTCGCTGGTGTCCGGGACCACGGCGGTGACGAGGGCGCCGTCCAGCTCCAGGTATGCATGCGTCGCCACCGACTCGCCGCTGCTCACGTCGCAGGGCTCGAAGCAAGACTGGTTGGCTCGGTCGGCCGGGTTGGTCTGGGCCTGGTTGGCCAGCACCCACTCGACGCGGCGGGCGCGAGCCAGGTCGGCGCAGGGGCCGAGCCAACTGGAATCGGTGATCCCTTGCAAGAGGGCCAAGCTGGGTAGCGAGACGAAATTCGCCTGGGTGGGCGCCGCCGAGTAGGGCGTGTACAGATCCCCCGGGGTTCCAGCGTCGGCGGCCAGCCCGAGCCCGGCGGCGATGCGGCTCCAGGCCGCCTGGCTGAGCACCAGGGGGCCTTCCCCGGTGCCCACCGCCAGCATCAGGTCCTGGCCGCTGGCCAGCACGTTCGTTTGCCCCGTGGCGCAGACCTGGCGGGGATCGGTGGTCGCGAAGGGATTGGCAGCGGCGCAAGCCGACAGCACCACCCGGGAGTTGGGTAGAGTGATGGACGCCTCCCCGTCGCCTTGCGCCACCGAGAACGATCCGCGCAGGTTGAAGTGCAGGACGGCATAGCCGTCCTCCGCCAGGTCATCGTCGCTGCCCGGAAACCCTGGCCAAAGCGTCAGCTGGGGCGGGTCGCTCGCGTCATCCACCGCGCGGGGAAAGACCAGCCCGGCGGCAAAATTAGCGAGCAGCGATCCGCCCACCACGCCGAAGGGCTGCAGGGAAGGAGAGCCCGAGGCCCCGGGGCAGATGTCGAAGAGCCCGAGATTGGCGAAGACGGCGCGCAGGGGATTGCCCGAGTTGGTGCCGTGGACAGAGATCTGGCCAGTGTAGCTCCACCCCTGGGTGCCGGGGCAGCTGCCCTGGGCCAGGCTGTTATAGGGGAACGAGGTGTCCACCAGCAGGGGCTCGAGCCCGGACGGCGTGGCCACCGTGGCCCACAGCCCGCCCAGGTCAGGCCCCCCCACCTGCACCGGCGCTCGCGCGAGCACGATGGGCTCGAGGTCGTACTCCAGCTCTTGCGAAGAGCCGCAGCCAGCCAGGAGGAGGAGCAAGAGGAAGCGAGGGCGCATGATCTGGTGCAGGGCGTATCGTTTCAGAGTCCGATGGTGGTGTACACCGACAGCGTCTGGCGCCAGAGATGGTAGGTTCCCGCGGCGCTGGGTTGCGCTTGACCATTCATGCGCTCCTGGCAAGCGGGATTGGTCAGATCACCGCCGGCGGCATTACAGGCCGCCACCGCGGCGGGATTGAATACCGAGGCGCCGGTCGCCACGGGCAGCATCCACAAGAACGCGTAGCTGACTCCCAGGCGAGTCTGACGCCATATGTGCACGTCGGCTGCCAGCGAAGGCTCGAGCTTGGTCCCGTCGATGGCGGCGGCGTTGACGTTGGCCGGCGGGACGGCGGAGGTTTCCACCCGGAAGGTCCCGCCCACTCGGAAGTCCTTGGTCGCGTAGGCCAGGCGGGCGCGCAGATCGAAGCTATCCACGAAACCTTGGTAGAGCACCATCTGGTTGGGCAGGACGGTGCCCAGCATGGGCTGCGCCGCCGGACCGCTCAGCACGATGGTGATGTTGTCCGAGCCGCCGTAGCGCAGCCAGCGGGCGATGCCGGTGAGCGACCAGTACCGCGCCACCTGCCAGCTAGCGCCCAGGGTGTAGATGGAAGGCAGGTGATATGTCATCTGACCCACCACGCAATTGCCGGCCCGGTTAACGCAGAGAGTCTGGTCGGCCAAAGCCGGTGGCAGGGTAATTTGCACGTTTTCGAGCGGCAAGGTCACCGCCCCTCCCGTGCCCAGCGGAGCGCTGGTGTAGGCGAAGCCGAGCGCCAGGCGGCCGCGCCGATAGTCGCCCCCGGCCGTGATTAGATATGAGGGAGCCAAGAGCCCCTGGGTAGCCATATTATACCGCGCGGCAGCGGCCGGGTTTTCTACCCCAGCCGCCAAGCTGGGGTCGAGGAGCGCGGCGTCCTGGTCGAAGACCAGGTGAGCGGTGGGGAAGAGGAATCCGGTGGCCACCCCGAGCTGGATGGAGTCCGAGGCATGGATGGCGATGGCCGGGGTCAAGGCGATGTGATCGAGCTCCATGCTTACCAGGTGGTAGCGGGTGGGCTCCTGCCCATCCGCGCTCGGCTGCATGGTGAGCCGGGTGCTGAAGGGCGAGTACAGCGCCACCGCGATGCCGAAGCGGTGGCCGATGCCGATGCCCACGGCCATGAAGCTTTGCGGGCCGGGGGGCCAACGCAACGGCTGCGCAAGCGCGCTGCCGGTGGCGGTGGGAAAGGCGAGCGAGCCGGGGTTCGTGCCGGTTTGCGGGTCGATCGATGTCCGGTTCACCGAAACCGAAGTGGCCGCGATGGCCCCCCCCAGCATCAGCTGCGGCCCCTGCAAGAGCCCCAGCCCGGCCGGGTTCCAGTACACCGCTGTCAGATCGCCCGTGGTCGGCCCCGAAAACCCCGTATCCGCGACGTGCGAGTCGTCGAGCGGCCCCCCGCTAACGCGCGTCGCCGAAAAACCGACGACCGCGGCGGCCACGATGAAGATGGGGAGGCCGGTCCCGGATCGCTTTCGCCGGCAGGTGCGCACGTCGACCCTACGGTAGCTCGACTCGCGGCCGACGTCGAATCGAAGCGCGGCGGCGGTCATGGCCGGCCCGTGTCGTGGGCTAGAGCTGGTATTACCGCCAAAGCTCGGCCAGCGGAATGCTAGACGGCTGTTCCGACGAGGATGAACTGAACCGTATGAAGGTCGCGCAGAAACGCGGACGGCATGATTAGGCGAGCAATCCGCAGCCAGGGCTCGGTTGGACGGTCCATCTTGCTTAACACTCGGTCGACCCGGAAACCGCAACTTTGCAGAAGCTCTACGGCCGACGACCGGGTGAAAAAGCGCAGGTGGGTACGATCGAGAATGCCAGCATCCACGTAGTCGAACCTACCGCGCAATAGGCTCGTCACGACGGCTCGGTGCCCTATGTTGGGCAGGCTGAGCACCACGGTGCCACCCGGTCCTAGCATTCCCCGGTAGCGACGACACACAGCCCACGGGTCTCGCAGGTGTTCGAGCACGTCCGCGAAAATCACGCAATCCGGTCGCGGCCACGCGGCGGGGAGCACATCTTCTGCGCTTCCGCAATGGACGTCGTCCAGCACCTCGAGGGCTAGCTTCGCGGCTTCGGATGAGATTTCCACTCCGCGCACTCGTACGCCGGGTCGTTGTCGCTTGAGCGCGGCACCGAGGACTCCCGCCGCGCAGCCAATATCCAGAACATCCTTCGCCTCAGCAGGAATGAGGTCGATAATCTCCTGGCGCACGTGGAAGGAATAGCTCGCGCGTGACTGAGCTGCTTGGGCGGCGTCGGCAAACGCCCCCTCAGCAATACCGCTTGATGCACGTTCCGCGGCCAGTCCAGGCTCTTGGGCGCGCACCCAGGCGAGCGCTTCTCGAGCCGCCGACTCGGCTGGGCTTGGCCTCGACATAAGCCCGCGAAGCCCTTGTCTCGCCTGCCGGGCCGTCACGGCGATGTGATAGTCGCGCTCTCGCTGGGCAAGATGCTTCCAGGCGAACAAGAGCAGTTCGCGGCGATGGACGCTATGCGTGTCTCCTGAATGACAACCTGTGCTGTGTCTCTGGCAGCGAGCCTTGGCTGCGACCACGTGGTAAAGGCGCCAACGCCGTTCTATCAGTCTGGCGAACATGTCGTACGCCGCCCATTCCGTGCGGAAGCGGTGGTCTAGCGGTGGCGATGCAAGGGCTTCGAGGGCGCTGCGGCGGAGCAAGAATGCCTGCGGCGACAGGCAGGCGACCTCGCGCGTTCGCGCCACGCCGTCGCTAATCACTTTCCAGGTGAGCGCGGTCGGATCGACCTCGATGTGTCCCAGGCTCGACGCGCCACTCGAAGAGACCGGGGATGTCTGGCCTTCGTCGTCAAAGGCGCATACGCCTTCGACTGCCCCTGCGTCGGCATGACGGTCGAGGAAGCTCGAGAGCACAGCGAGCCAATCTGGCTCGATCTGACAGCCTGAATCCAGCACGGCTATCAGTTCACCCGTTACGCTTGCGAGACCTAGGCTGCAGGCTTCCGCCCACGTTGCATCCGGGCGTGCTCGAATTATCCTGATTTTCGAGCATCCTTCGATCGGCTGGCTTGCCGCATGATGGCCCTCGGGCACAACGAGAACGACTTCGTGTGCTGTCAGGACTTCGCAAGCTGTCGCGCTGGCCGTGAGTAACCCCTGCACAGAGGCGTTTGCCTCGTCGGCGCATTTCGCGCCGAG